>Ga0172382_10010325_pt1 | contig 12559 bp, 13 predicted proteins | sample Leawel138RmetaG_FD_122245 | JGI IMG/M metagenome (GOLD analysis project Ga0172382, IMG submission 122245) | Leachate microbial communities from a municipal landfill in Southern Ontario, Canada - Leachate well 138R metaG | ecosystem: Engineered > Solid waste > Landfill > Unclassified | place...
CGACAAGCCTGCTATCGGCATAGTAATGAGCAGGAGCGCCACCATCCGGTCCATTAAGTTTCGCACCAATCAGAGAGGCCACAGAGGAGATCGTCCGCATTTTATTTACCGAGTTAGGTGCGTTCACTTCATTCACAGCACCCTCACCCCTCTTTCAGCGGCCCAACCTTTGACCGCCTCCGCGTCGGAATAGGGGAAGGACTCTGTGCCTATGCACAGGAAACGTTCGGGCCCCTTGCCCGATACAACCACTACGTCACCGCTCTTCGCGGAGTCCAAAGCCTCGTAAACGGCGGCCTTTCTATCAAGAATGGTCTTGAACGGGGTTTTTTTCTTGGAAGATACTATACCCTCGACAATCTGTGCCGCGATCTGTTCTGCTGGTTCGTTGCGCGGGTTGTCCATAGTAACGATGATCTCGTCAGCTATGGAGGCGGCAAAATCACCTAGAGAGAATCGGTTTGGCTGGAACCGCTCCCCTCCATGCCCGAAGACGGAGATAATTCTGCCGTCACACAGTCGCCGCAGCTCTGAGAGCACGTTTCTCAGAGCCTCTGGCGTGTGGGCGAAATCAATGATGCATTTGACTCCGTTTTCCAGAGAGATCTTCTCCATCCTTCCCGGCACCTGGATCATGCTGCTCAGCGCCTCCGATAGCGCCCTTCCGTCAAATGCGTACGGGAGGACTGCGGATATGGCCGCCAACACATTATATACATTAAATACTCCAGGAAGAGGGATAAAGGCTTTGTACGGGGCCGACCTTCCCTGAAGGGTCAGGTTAAACCATGTTCCATCAAGCGTGCACTTCAAATCACCGCCTTGCACATCCGCAAGATGTTCCGCGCTCAAAGCGAATGACAGTAGCCTCTCCGGATAGAGTGCTAAAAGACGGCTTGCAAACTCATCCTCCGCATTGGCGCCCCCCGCCCAGTCACCCTTCATAAAAACAGAAAACAGGCGAGCCTTGGCAGAAAAATACTCCTCAAGAGTCCTATGATAGTCTAAGTGCTCCTGGCTTAGATTCGTGAAGACTGCGGAGTCGAAGCGACTGCCCTCCAACCTGCCGAGCTGCAGACCGTGGGAGGAGGTCTCCATAACGCATGAATCGCATCCGTTGCGAATCATTCCAGCCAGCAACCTTTGGATATCGCAGCTCTCCGGGGTGGTCCTTGCCGCCTCGGTCTCCACCGCGCCATCGTCGTATACGATTGTTCCGATCAGACCGGGGCGCATGCCGATCGACCTCAGAAGATGACGAATTAGCCAAGTGGTCGTGCTCTTGCCGTTTGTACCTGTAACGGCAAACATACGCAGCTTCTCCGACGGGGATCCATGGATTATCGATGACAGGCGCCCCATGTCACGCCTGACATCCGGAGATATGATCTGTGGTATTTCAAGGTCCAGAGGACGCTCTGTAAGGAGCGCAGATGCACCTCTGTGAATCGCCTCCGTGGCGAAATCATGACCATCCTTTCGCTCCCCCGAGATGCAGCAGAACAGTGAGTCTTTCCCCACGGACATACTGTTATACCCCGCGTCCATGACAAAAGGATCCGTCTCTTCTACCAATCGCCCCTTATGCAGCGGAAGGTGGTTAGCATAGCGCGACTCATACTCGAACAAGACCTTTGAAAGAAGCATTAAAAGACCATCCTTCCCGTTTGATCCTCTGCGAACAGCTCAATCTGCATCATATCCTCGAGTATTCTTCGAAAGGCTGGTGCTGCCACGTCTCCACCGTAGTATTTTCCCTTCGAGGGCTCCCCTATCACTACATGCAGAACGTATCTGGGGTTTGAGGAGGGCCAAAAACCGGCGAATGATGACACCCATCTGCCCTTGAGATACTGCCCTCTTTCCGCGACCTGCGCAGTGCCGGTTTTTGCCGCGATAGAAATCCCGGGGACAGCGGCTCCCTGACCTGTTCCACTGAGGACTGTCTCGACCATCGCCCTGTTAAGCCATCTCGCCACCTGTGGAGATAAGACGTCACGAAGGTGCTCCTTTTCCTCCACGTATACGGTATTGCCCGAGGCATCCATGACTTTAGAGACTACATGAGGCCTGACAAGGTGTCCTCCATTGGCGATCGCAGCGATAGCGGTAGTCAGTTGAAGGGGAGTAACCGCCAACCCCTGGCCGATTGCAATGTTTGAGGGCACTACCCCGCGCCACTGTTCAGGGGAGGCCAGCAGTCCATCCTCGCTGCCAGGAAGCTCGATTCCTGACGGTTTTCCGAAACCCCACTCCCTAAGGGCATGATACATATCAAACGGCTTAATACGGATGCCGATCTGAGCCATCCCTGTGTTCGAGGACTTTGAGATGATCTCGGTTGCCGTAAGCTTTCCAAAGCCGCTGTTCCCTGCCTCTGTGATATGCCCATCCGCCACTTTGATCCTGTATGGGCAGTTGAACGACTCATTAGGGCCGACCATTCCTCGCTCAAGTCCTACACCCAGTATCAACGGTTTAAACGTAGAACCAGGCTCGTACGTCCTGCCAATACAATTGTTCAGAATATTCGCTGGCTTTTTCAGATCCTCCCTGATATTCGGGTCGAATGTCGGCCAGCTCGCCATGGAAATAACCTCTCCGTTTTGCGGATCCATGCAGACGACACTTCCCCATCGGGCACCGTGCTCCCGAATGGCCTCCTCAAGACGGCGTTCCACCACGAACTGGATTCGAGAGTCTATTGTAAGGAAAACGCTCCCCCCCTCGTTCGGAGATGGAGCATAATCGTGATTTATCCTGCTTATCTCCAGCATCTGACCGGACGAATCCTTGGCCAGAACTCGGATGCCGGGCGGAGAGAAGAGCTCTTTGTCCCACATCAGTTCTGTGCCGGACAGCCCCCTATCGTCAATATCGCAGAAACCAAGGACATGCGAAAGGAGTGAGCCGCCGGGATAGAGCCTCTTTTTCTCCTCTATCTCGAATACACCCTTGATATTTAACGCTCTTATTCTGTCCGCTACTTCCAAATCGGCTTTCCTCGCAAGCCAGATAAAACGGCCCGGGATGGGTTTCGAGAGGGTCTGTATCAGTGGATCGGGGATTATACCTTTTAGCTGATGAGCTGATGCGGAGTCCCAAAAGGCCGGGTCCACAAAAAAGCTACTCGCCGGGACAGAGACGGCCATAGCATTGCCATCCCTGTCATAAATCATACCCCTGTTAGTGCTTACCGGAATATGACTCCAGTACTGCCTACGCGACTGGCTCTCCACCCTCGGATCCGGAAAAAGCTGGAGCACGGCCAATCTGTAAATAACGACGCCGAAAAACAGGAAGATTATATGCCACGGAGAAAAAAACCGTCGTTTCATTGACCTTGCCTCCTCTCAAGAAGGAGTTACTTTATTCTCCGGCCATCGCTCTTTCAAGAAAAAAGTAGAACCATCCCTCTTCCTCGGGACCGGTCTTCGTCAGAGGCACTTCCTCCTGCTGCCCTGCAGCGTTGGCGAAATAACCCCCATCAACCTTCAACACTCTGACATTCGATGCATACGTCATCCCGAGCTCCTCTTTCGAAAAACCAAACAACCGGACAGGTGACAAAAGGGTGGATAGTTCGTGCTTCAAAAGGACGCGATGGTTGTTATACGACTCGATCTGTCTGTTTACAGAGTTAAGCCTGCATTCCAGCCTGAATGAGTACAGACGCAGAACTCCGAGCCCTGTAAATAATAGAAAAACGCAAAGAGTTATAGCAACAACATACGGGCATATCTTTCGAATAGAACCGGAGACACTTCGCTCGGGAACTTCCAACCCGTATCGCATCGGACCACCCCTTCCTCTTTACGCTGCGCCGGTGAATCTGAAGACTCTCATCTTAGCGCTGCGAGATTTGCGGTTCGCGTCGATTTCCTGTGACGAGGGTGTTATCGGGCGTTTAGTCAGGATAACCCCTCTGCCCTGTTCATTCCAACCTTTAAAACATGTTTTTACGATTCGGTCTTCAAGAGAGTGATAGCTGACTACGACGACTAAAGAGTTATTTGCGACAAGTGCCGGCGTAGCAGCCAACCCATCCTGCAAGGCCAAGAGCTCTTCATTGACCGCGATTCTCAGCGCCTGAAACACTCTCCTGGCTGGGTGCCCTCTGCCTTTGCGCTGCACCGCGGCAGGCATGGAGCTGCGGATTATACCCACAAGGGTCGATGTTTGGAGTATTGGACCCGATTGTTCTCTGAAACGGACGATCTTCGCTGCTATCTGCCTCGAAAAACGCTCCTCGCCATACCTTTTAAAAAGGAGAACCAGGTCGGCCTCCGGGTACTTGTTGACTATATCCGCCGCCGAGAAGGGAGAACTGGTATCCATTCTCATGTCCAGAGGCCCGTCCTCTTGAAACGAGAACCCTCTGTCTTTATCTACCAGCTGAAGATTAGAAACACCTAGATCGAACAAAACCGCATCAAAAGGAGCTCGTACTTCAACCTGGTTTCCAAGACATCGAAAGTTAGCCTTAACTATCGAAACGCGATCCTCAAAGGGCAAAAGCCTTTCACGTGCAATCGCCAGCGCCTGTTCGTCATGATCTACTCCTACGACCTCGGCTCCCGGCAGATAGGACAGCACCGCCTCGGCGTAACCACCGAGACCAAGAGTACAGTCCAAAACACGCTTGACGGATGGCTGTCCTTGAAGGAATTCAAGTATCTCCTTTAACAGGACCGGAACGTGTTCGATCAGAATCCATCTACCCCCTCCGCTATATCGGGAAGGTCATCTAGGACGAGCTGCCTGTACTCGCTCCACTTCTGCCTGTCCCACATCTCGACGTGGTCACCGACTCCGACAAAGACGACTTCCTGAATGAACTCGGCGTAATCTCTTAATACAGGCGGAAGCAGTATCCTCCCGGCGCCGTCTACAAGCAACTCATGAGCGCTTGACAGCATAAGGCGCAGAAATCCTCTGCTTTTGCTCTTTGAAAAAGACAGCTCCTGAAGGCGCTCAAGGACTTTGCTCCATTCGTCGGGAGAGTAGAGGGAGACACATTTATCAATGCCGATCGTCGCGAAGACGCTTTCCCCGAGCTCTTCTCTAAACTTGGACGGAAGAACGATTCGAGCCTTGCTATCGATTTTATGTTCATACGTCCCCACCAGCATGATAGTGCCTCCCACTTTAAGACACTTTCTCCCACATAGACCCACACTACCATCAATCTAAGAAGTGACATAGGTCTTTAGACTCTATTTATCGACTTGATTTCGGGACTCGGGGTCCATTGACATGAGAGCAAGGCAGGGTAGGGATATATGCATGGCGTGCAAGGATGGATGGAGTCTTCCACCCTCCGCAGGGGCGAGTGGAAGACATAATGGGAGCATCCAGTAAGCCGGGTTCTGTCGTGGGTGATCATTTATCTGAAGAACGCCTTGCGGCGGTCTTTACGCGACCGTACCCGAGGGTCGGCGGGCAGCTTCGTCCCCTCCTATTCGGTCTTGCTCCGGGCGGGGTTTTCCTGGCGTGAGAATCACTCCTCACCCGGTGGGCTCTTACCCCACCTTTTCACCCTTACCCCCGAGGGGCGGTATGTTTCTGTGGCACTTTCCTTTGGCTTACGCCAACTGGGTGTTACCCAGCGCCCTGCCCTGCGGAGCCCGGACTTTCCTCTCTCCCATGCGGGAGAGCGATCACCTAGGATACTCCCGAGGCAGGATTATAACACTATTCCCTCGTTTTCACAGTGCTGTTCTTTTTCTTTTCGTTTTAAGATACAATAGATAGGATGGAAAAAACAAGGCATCACAAAGAGAAGGAGTCGGTTAGATGTGATCGAAAGGACAAGTTATGATTCACCCGATTACGATGTCTTTAAGTCCAACGTAAAAAAACTGACGGGTTTGGATCTAAACTCATACAAAAACCAAATCCACCGCAGAGTACACATGTTGATGCAGCGATGGAATGTCACCTCTTATGATGTTTACTTCAAGACCATTAAGGAGAACGAGCAAAAGCTCAGGGAGTTTCTCGACTATCTGACCATCAACGTCTCGGAGTTCTACAGAAACCCTAACAAATGGACTGAGCTGAAGGATATGGTGATACCGGAGCTGGTTCGAACCAGGGGCAGAAAGCAGTTAAAACTCTGGAGTGCCGGGTCCGCAACAGGAGAGGAACCGTACTCGCTCGCCATTCTATCCATAGAGGCAAGGCTTTCAACTCAGACACCTGTGCTCGCGAGCGACATTGACCAGGGGGCTATTACAATAGCGAAACGGGGACGATACCTTAAAAGACAGCTGATAAATATCCCAAAGGAGTTTATTCCAAGGTACTTCACGACCCCAGACAACGGAGAGACCTACATCGTAAACTCGGAGGTCAAATCACGAGTATCCTTTCAGCGGCTCAACTTAATCGAGGAGCCGTTCTCAGACGATTTCGACCTGATCCTGTGCCGCAACGTGGTCATCTATTTCAGCGCCGATACCAAGACCGCCCTGTATCATAAGTTCTTTAAGGCTTTAAGGCCGGGTGGCTATCTGCTGGTGGGCTCCACCGAGCAGATTTTCGATTACAGGAAGATAGGATTCGAATCGGCCGGAGCCTTTCTTTATCAGAAACCATAACAAAAAGAGGAGGCGGAAAAACCGCTCTCCTCTTTCCTCTTTCAAGCCACTTGTGTTATCGGTCAGTGAGATCTGACGATCTCCTTGATCTTCATGAGCCTGCTCAGGGTGGAACGCTCCTGCTCGTCAAGCTTCATCGATATGTAACGGATGGTCTCGATGAAGTCAGGGATCAGCACGTGCTCAAGGGCGTTTACACGCCTTCTCGTCTTTTCAATCTCAACAGCCATGAGGCGAATCGCCTTCTCCTTCGCCGCCAGCTCGATCAGCTTCGGAACCAGCCCCGCAAAACGCTCAAGGGCCAGGTCAAGACTCGCTGAGGACGTTGCCATACCGTAGTTGTGCGGAGATCCGCGCTGCTCAACCTGGTATACGGGCACCAGCACGCTCATGACGTTCTGGAGACTGACGCTCAAGTCGCACCTGGCACCGGATATCATGAGCGCCTGCTCAAGCATAGCAGGAAGAGTCTGCGCGCGTGCGAGCAAGAAACTCTTGTAGCACGCCGCAAGCTCTGATTCCAGCTCCTCGCGAAGGGCCTTGCCCTCTCTCGCCCTCTCTAGAAAGGCCTTGATAAGGGCGTCCTGCTTATCCTTCAGAAGCTTGTGACCTCGTTTGGCCACGACGAGGCGCTTCTTCAGCCTCGACAACTCCATTCTGTTGGGGTTTACATTCAAACGGGCCATTATGACCCCCCCTTACGCTTTCCCGGATACGGCTTCAGCCTTTTCTTCGCTCTTCAACCTCGGCGTGAGGTACTTGGAGATATAAGCATCCCTGACTCGCTTCAGCTCTTTCACCGGGATGACGGTAAGCAGGTTCCATCCCAGCTCAAGAGTCTCTTCGAAGGGTCTGTTCTGATACTCGCCCTGACGGACGTACTGATCTTCGAACATATCCGAGAACTTTGCGAACGCCTTGTCCTCCTCCGTAAGAGCCCCCTCGCCCAGGATGACCGCGAGCTCCTTGGCTTCTTTTCCGCGTGCGTATGCCGCGAATAGCTGGTTCATCAGGTCGGCGTGATCCTCGCGAGTCTTCCCTGCGCCGATTCCCTTGTCCTTAAGTCTGGATAGAGAGGGCATGACGTCCACTGGCGGATATATACCCTTCCTGTGAAGCGTGCGGTTCAGGATGATCTGCCCCTCCGTGATATAACCTGTAAGGTCGGGGATCGGGTGGGTCTTGTCGTCCTCAGGCATCGTGAGAATCGGGATCTGTGTGATCGACCCCTTCTTCCCCTTCAGTCTTCCTGCGCGCTCGTACATCGTCGCAAGGTCCGTGTATAGGTAGCCGGGGTAACCTCGACGTCCCGGGACCTCCTTCCTCGCCGCGGAGATTTCGCGAAGGGCCTCGCAGTAGTTCGTGAGGTCCGTAAGTATTACCACAACGTGCATATCCTGCTCGAACGCAAGGTATTCGGCCGCCGTCAGCGCGATCCGAGGGGTCGTGATACGTTCGATTGCCGGGTCGTCCGCCAGGTTGACGAACATGACCGTCCTCTGGATTGCGCCTGTCTTTCTGAAGTCCTCCATAAAGAAGGAGGCCTCTTCAAACGTGATGCCCATTGCGGCGAAGACGACAGCGAAGTCCTCCTGGCCGCTTATGACCGTGGCCTGACGGGCTATCTGCGCTGCCATTCTGTTATGCGGCAGTCCGCTGCCGGAGAATATCGGGAGCTTCTGCCCTCTCACCATCGGGTTCATACCGTCGATGGTCGATATGCCTGTCTGAATGAACTCTGACGGATAGTCTCTCGAGAACGGGTTCATCGGCATTCCGTTGATATCCAGCTTCTTCTCCGGAAGTATCGGAGCGCCGTCGTCTATCGGCTCTCCTCTTCCGTTGAAGATGCGGCCCAGCAGGTCCCTGCTGACGGGGAACTCTAGGACCTTTCCAAGGAACATCGCCTTGGCGGACTTTATGTCTATACCGTCGGTTCCCTCGAACACCTGAACAAGGGCACTATCCGACGTTATCTCCAGGACCCTTCCCCTTCGTCTCTCGCCGTTGCCGAGCTCGATCTCTACTAGCTCGTCGTATCGGACGTTCTGCGTTTTGTTTACAAGGAGAAGTGGGCCGGAGAGTTCGCCTATGGTCTTATACTCTTTAGGCAGCATCGTTTTCACCTCCAACGGGAGTAACCCCGGCTACTTCTTTCTTGACCTGGCTTTCGACCTCATCAATCTTGGCTATATCCTTCTCCTCCAGATACCTCATCCTGGCTATGCTCTCCCTGACAGGAAGGTTGAATATTTCGTTCATGGAAGCACCCTTTCTGAGTGCGTCCATGGCAATTTTATGGAAGAGGAGGATTGTCCTCAGCATCTTGTACTGCTTCTCCATCGATGCATAGGTGTCTATCTCGTGGAAGGCGTTCTGGTGAAGGAAGTCCTCTCGAAGAGACTTCGCCGTCTCAAGGACCATCCTCTCCTCCTTCGACAGAGCGTCGACCCCGACCAGGCGGACTATCTCGCGGAGGTTGTCCTCCTCCTCAAGCAGTGTCATGGCCTCGATGCGAAGCGGACTCCACTCGTCGTCGAACTTGGTGTCCCAGAACTCGTCGAGCTTCTCGGTGTAAAGGGAGTAGCTCAAAAGCCAGTTGATGGCAGGGAAGTGCCGCTGATATGCAAGGCTGGCGTCAAGCCCCCAGAAGACCTTTGCGACCCGCAGAGTGTTCTGGCTGACAGGCTCGGAAAGGTCCCCTCCGGGAGGCGACACAGCGCCGATTGCTGTCACGGAGGCCTCTCTACCCTCTTTGCCCAGCACCACGGCCCTTCCGGCTCTCTCATAGAAGGAGGCCATGCGTGTCCCGAGATATGCCGGGTATCCTTCCTCGCCGGGCATCTCCTCAAGACGACCGGACATCTCTCTGAGCGCCTCGGCCCAACGGCTTGTCGAGTCCGCCATAAGAGCGACAGAGTAGCCCATGTCGCGGTAGTACTCTGCCATTGTAATACCAGTGTAGATGCTCGCCTCACGCGCAGCAACCGGCATGTTGGAAGTGTTCGCTATCAGAACCGTGCGCTTCATAAGGGGGTGCCCTGAGCGCGGGTCCTCAAGCTCCGGGAACTCTAGAAGAACGTCGGTCATCTCGTTGCCGCGCTCGCCGCAACCGACGTAGACCACGATTTCGGCCTCGGCCCACTTTGCGAGCTGGTGCTGCACCACTGTTTTGCCCGACCCGAAGGGGCCAGGAACACAGGCGGTACCGCCCATGGCAATCGGGAAGAATGTGTCGATTACCCTCTGTCCGGTGGTCATCGGTGTCACCGGAGCAAGGCGCTTTGCGACTGGACGGGGCTTACGGACCGGCCAGCGCTGGAGCATGGTGACGTTCTGCTTCTTTCCGTCGTGCTCCAACACGGCGACGACCTCTTCTACAGTGAACGACCCCTTCTCGACCTTGACGACCTTTCCGCTCATTCCAACAGGAACCATTACCTTGTGTTCAACGAGGACGGACTCCTGAACCACCCCCAGTATGTCGCCCTGCTCCACCTGGTCTCCGGCTTTGACCTTGGGGGTAAAATCCCACTTCTTCTTTCTGTCTATAGCCGGGACGTCTATCCCTCTTGAGATATAGTGGCTCTTCGCCACGTCCTCAATGAGGTTAAGGGGCCTTTGCACTCCGTCATAGAACTGCTCGATGAGGCCCGGCCCAAGCTCGACGCTAAGCGGCTCTCCGGTGCTGACGACCACCTCGCCCGGCATCAATCCGGAGGTCTCCTCGTACGCCTGGATAGAGGCAGTATCTCCTCTGAGCTCGATTATCTCACCGACCAGCCCAAGGTCGCCTATCCTGACCACGTCGTACATTCCGGCACCAAACATGCCTTTTGCCACCACTAGGGGGCCTGAGATCTTCTCAATAGCACCCTTAATTATCTTTTCAGCGGCCACAATCTATCGCCTCCAAACTTCTATTCATTACTTCACCGCGAAAATGTCCATGCCAACCGCACGTTCAACACCGCTACGGATCGATTCAAGGCCGACTCCCATGCTTCCCTTCAGTCCCGGGATTGGAATGAAGCTCGTGTCGTACTCATCGTTGAGTTCATCAATGCGGCTGCTGTGCGACAGGAAAAAGGCCTCCTGAACGAAGACGACTGCATAACCGGCCCTTGCAAGCTCAAGCAAGACCGTATCCACGCTGGAAGAATCGTCCTGTTTTACAATATACGGTTTTACACCGACAGCCTGGAACGGAAGGACTGTCTCGTACTCGCCGACAGCGGCCATGGGAGAGCCCGTAGTTTTAGCGGCCATGACGAAGCAACCCCCTCGCTATGCTCCTATCCGTATTGTTAGCCACGGAGACCAGGGCAATTCGCAGATTCTTTGCCTCAATCTCCTTCTGCCACAGGAAGGCAATCACGTTCTCCGGCGCAAAAGCCTCATACTTGGCCTGAGCCAACACCGAGGAGACATACTCGTCCAGTACTTTTTCCATATCCACCAGCATGGCACCGACGTCCGACATATCCTGGACGTTCGAGAAGACTCCCGCCACGTCGGAGAAGGATAGGATGCGCGGCCAGCTTTCGACTGGCTCGTTCAGTATGGGCAGAAGCTTGTCCCTGGACAGCCGCCCCCCATCGTGCAGGAAGGCACTGGCATGTCCGGATTCCGCATCCATGCGCTTAAGGCGCAGGAGATTGCGTATATTCTCTGCGTCGATCCTGCCTCTCACCCAGTTTGCGGCCGAATCAAATCCGGTCTCCGCTGCAAGCTCCGTGAGAACGGAGAAAAGCCCTGCGTCGAGTATGTTCTCCACCTGCAGGACGTCTTTGGTCTGCTCCCATTGAGTCATACACTGGGGCATAAGTCGATGCAGCCCGAATGGCAGAAGACGGTAGTCCTCGCTTTCGATAGCCATGATTAGCGCATCGGTCGGGATAATTCCAAGGGGAGTCAGGAGGTCAAAACGCCTCTCCCCTCCCTCTCTTACAAGAATTGCGCTCTTAACAAGGACCTTGACATTGTGAAAGTCGTAAGGGATGCGACACAGGTGGACCAGACGAACGTCCGGGACGAACTTCTGAACCTCCTCGTAGACGTGCAGAAGCTCCGCCTCAATAACCCTGTCAAAGTCGGTTCCACCCTTGAGCTCAACAAGCCAAGGGGCATAAGCGGTCTCGGCCAGCACCTTGAGGGCCGAATCCAGATCGTCGCAATCCAGAATACGTTGAATCAGAGAATCTTCGATAAGACGTCCGGACATTGCCCGGAGTCGCGAGACCGTATAGGCAAAACGCTCAGCCGGAGCCATGGAGCGTCACCCCCGATCACGCCGAAAACAGCCGCTTGACAACGTCTGCCTCGATCTCGTCTCTAACCCAACGGACAAGCATTTCGAAAGAACAATCCGTCTCAATATTGTCCTGTTCGAGATAAAAACCACCAGAAATATCTCGTTTCTCATCGCTTAGCTTTAGCGACCAGCCATTTTCAGAATTAAGCTTTGCCAGCCAATCGGCTGTTATCCTCTTCTCGGACTTCGAAACAATGACGGACTCCGAACCCGATTGGACTGCCTTTTTCATCAGATTACCGGCAAAAGCGAGGTACTTATCATTGGGCAGGGAGGCGAGGATTTTCACCGCCCCGACGAACGCATCCGTTATCGCCCTCTGCTTAACACCGAGTTCGATCTTTTTTACGTCCAGGGATGCGACTATCTCCCTTCTACGGGAGATCTCCGGCTGTTCACTCTTAAAGCGGGATGAGTATCCATCCTCCAGGCTCTTTATCTCTGAGTCCGCTCTTTTTTTGATGGACTCTACGTCCTCTCTTGCCTTCGAGAGAATTTTCTCGGCCTCTTCACGCGCGTCAGATTCTATTTTTTTCTTTATATCCGCCAAGGACATCTTTGCATTCCCCCCTGACGAACTACAGTGTAATTCCGTTGAGGAGGATTATGCTCATAAGAAGTGAAAGAACGGCGTAGGTCTCCA
>Ga0172382_10010326_pt1 | contig 12559 bp, 8 predicted proteins | sample Leawel138RmetaG_FD_122245 | JGI IMG/M metagenome (GOLD analysis project Ga0172382, IMG submission 122245) | Leachate microbial communities from a municipal landfill in Southern Ontario, Canada - Leachate well 138R metaG | ecosystem: Engineered > Solid waste > Landfill > Unclassified | place...
ATAGCCGACGGTGTCCGGGATGTTGATGGTGCGCGCGCCGGCGTCGATCGCGGCCTCGATGATGCGGCAGAGGAAATCGATCTCCGAACGCCCGGCATCCTCGCAGGAAAACTCCACGTCGGCGCACAGGCTGCGCGCCTTCTTCACGGCGCGCACCGCCTGCTCGACCACCTGGTCCGGCTGCATGCGCAGCTTGTACTGCATGTGGATCGGGCTGGTGGCGATAAAGGTGTGGATGCGCCCAGAATTGGCGCCGGCCAGCGCTTCGGCGGCGCGTTCGATATCGGCATCGACGGCGCGCGCCAGGCTGCACACGGTGCTGTCCTTGATGTTGTCGGCGACCAGCTTCACCGCGGCGAAGTCGCCGGGGCTGGCGATGGCGAAGCCGGCCTCGATCACGTCCACCTTCAGCCGCTCCAGCGCGCGGGCGATGCGCAGCTTTTCCTCACCGGTCATGGACGCGCCGGGGCTCTGCTCGCCGTCACGCAGGGTGGTATCGAAGATGATGACGCGATCGTTGCTGCTCATTGGACTGTCCTCACGGCTGCCGAGCGCCTCTGACAGGGCGCCTGTTGTGGGCGGATTGTCGCGTGAAATGCACGGGGCGGGAAGGCGGAGCTGCGTTTGGCTTGGGTTGTCGTCGCGTAGGGTGGAAAACGCCGAAGGCTTTTCCACCGCGGGGGAACGTTGGTGGAAAACGCTTCGCGGTTTTCCATCCTACGCCAGAAAACACAAAGCCCGCCTTTAGGCGGGCTTTAGGCTGATCGAGCGAGCTAGAGCCATGCAAGGCAAAAACAGGCGAGGAAGCGGAGTTTACTGCTGTAAATGAGCATGACTCGCTCCGCTCGCCCTTCGGGCCGGCCTAAAGGCCGTTCGGTGGCAAGCCACCGTCCGAGCCTGTTTTTAACGCAGCAGGGCCGACACGCAGCCGATCAGAGCGGCTGATCCCAGGGACGGTCGCCGTGCTCGTCCTTGATCCGGGTCGGCAGGCCCATCACATCGAGCAGCTTGAGGAACGGCTGGGCCGGCAGCTCTTCGACGTTGACCATGCGCTTGGCATCCCACTCGCCGCGGGCTATCAGCAGCGCTGCAGCGACCGGCGGCACGCCGGCGGTGTAGGAAATGCCCTGGCTGTCCGTCTCGGCGAAGGCTTCTTCATGGTCGGCGACGTTGTAGATGAACAGCTCGCGCGGCTGACCATCCTTCGTGCCTTTGACCAGATCGCCGATACAGGTCTTGCCGGTGTAGCCCGGCGCCAGCGAGGCAGGATCAGGCAGCACGGCCTTGACCACCTTGAGCGGAACCACTTCCAGGCCTTCGGCGGTGCGCACCGGCTGCTCGGAGAGCAGGCCGAGGTTCTTCAGTACGGTGAAGACGTTGATGTAATGCTCGCCGAAGCTCATCCAAAAACGGATATTCGGCACGTCGAGGTGCTTGGAGAGCGAGTGCACCTCGTCATGACCGGTCAGGTAGAGGTTCTGTTCGCCCACGACCGGCAGGTCGTCGGTGCGCTTGACCTCGAACATGCGGTTGGTCGTCCACTGGCTGTCCTGCCAGCTGTAAACCTGCCCGGTGAATTCGCGGAAATTGATTTCCGGGTCGAAATTGGTGGCGAAATACTTGCCGTGCGAGCCGGCGTTGACGTCGAGGATGTCGATCGACTCGATCTTGTCGAAGTATTCCTGCTGCGCCAGAGCGGCATAGGCGTTGACCACGCCCGGGTCGAAGCCGGCACCGAGGATGGCGGTGATGCCCTTTTCCTGGCATTCGGCCAGGTGCTTCCACTCGTAGTTGCCATACCACGGCGGCGTTTCGCAGATCTTGCCCGGCTCTTCATGGATCGCGGTATCGAGATACGCAGCGCCGGTGTCGATGCAGGCGCGCAGCACGGACATGTTGAGGAAGGCAGAGCCGACATTGATGACGATCTGCGATTCCGTTTCACGAATCAGCGCCTTGGTCGCTTCCACGTCCATGGCGTCCAGCACATAGGCCTTGATCTCGCCGGGCTGCTTCAGCCCGCCCTTGGCCTGCACGCTGTCGATGATGGCCTGACATTTGGAGATGCTGCGCGACGCGATAGCAATACGACCGAGTTCGTCGTTGTGCTGCGCGCACTTGTGGGCCACCACCTTGGCAACACCTCCTGCGCCAATGATAAGAACGTTTTTCTTCAATTCCGGGATCACTCCTTAATCTGCCGGCCTCAGGAGAGGCTGGACAGGTAGTCGTTAAAGTCGAACTCACGAACCACCTCGACGCTGCCGTCGAGCTGCTTTACCACGATGGACGGCATTTTCAGGCCGTTGAACCAGTTCTTCTTGACCATGGTGTAGCCTGCCGCGTCGATGAACGACAGCCGATCGCCGATGGCCAGCGGACGATCGAATTGGTACTCACCGAAGATGTCACCGGCCAGACAGGATTTGCCGCACACCATGTAGGTGTGCGCGCCGTCGTTGGGCGCCATCTTGGCGTTGAGGCGGTAGATCAGCAGGTCGAGCATGTGCGCCTCGATCGAGCTGTCCACCACCGCGAGATGCTTGCCGTTGTAGAGGGTGTCGAGCACCGTCACTTCCAGCGAGGCGCTCATGGTGATCGCCGCTTCGCCGGGCTCCAGGTAGACCTGCACGCCGTGCTTCTCGGAAAAGGCCTTGAGCCGCGCACAGAAGGCATCGACGGGATAGCCTTCGCCGGTGAAATGGATGCCGCCGCCGAGGCTGACCCACTCGACCTGCGCCAGCAGGTGGCCGAAGCGCTCCTCGATGGTGCTCAGCATCTCGTCGAACAGCTCGAAGCTGGAGTTCTCACAGTTGTTGTGGAACATGAAGCCGCTGATCTTGCCGATCACCGCCTCGATCTTCGCCGGATCGTGCTCGCCCAGACGGCTGAACGGCCGCGCCGGGTCGGCCAGCAGGTAGTCCGAGCTGCTCACCTGCGGGTTGACGCGCAGGCCGCGGATGGTGCCCTCGGTCGCGTCGGCGAAGCGCTCGAGCTGGCCGATGGAGTTGAAGATGATCTTGTCGCAGTTGGCGACCATCTCTTCGATCTCGTCGTCGGCCCAGGCCACGCTGTAGGCGTGGGTTTCGCCGGCGAACTTCTGCCGGCCGAGCTTGAGCTCGTACAGCGACGACGAGGTGGTGCCGTCCATGTACTGCTGCATCAGGTCGAATACCGACCAGGTGGCGAAGCACTTGAGCGCCAGCAGCGCCTTGGCGCCGGACTGCTCACGCACGTAGGCGATCTTTTCCAGGTTGCCCAAGAGCTTCTGTTTGTCGATGAGGTAATACGGCGTCTTGATCATTTATCGCTGCCCATGAGGTCGCCCGCAGGAAGCGGCCGGCTCCCCGTTTGGCAAAAGGGCGAATTCTGCCGACAACTGGTGCAGATCGAAAGAGCATTGAGACATTTCGTCACCATCCACGCGTCGGCTGACCTTGCCGGGCAGGCTACCGCGCCGCGGATGACGATCAGGTGACTCACCCGGTACCGGTAGCAGCCGGTCAGCAGTAGGCCAATCAGCGGGCGCCGATGCAGTACAATCAGCGCCTTTTTTCATTGGCCGGAACCAGCGCCTCGATGATCGAACCCAAGCGCGTACTGCGTGCCCTCGCCGAACACTGGACCCTGCTCGAACCGCTGTGCGAGCGCTTCGATGCCGGCACCCTGAGCCTGGTTGAACTGCGCCACCAGCTCGGCGCGCAACTGCCGGCAGGCACGCCCACCGATATCACCGCCCTGCTCGACCAGTGGATCCGTCTGGACATCCTGGTGCCGGTGGCCAAGAGCCCCAACCGCTTCGAGCTGAACGCGCAGATCCACGACTTCCTCGCCTACCTGCGCCGCGAACACCGCCTCGGCCTGTGCCTGGAAATCGAAGCCTACCTGCGCCATCTGGAACGTCTGGCCGGGCATATTCTCGATGCCTTCGAGATTCGCGACGGCAACGACCTGGCACGCCAGCTGCGCCTGCTCGACATGCGTGTGCGCGACGTGCTGAAGAAGCTCGACAACGACGAGCAGGCGCTGGTCGCCGTGGCCGACCGGGCCAAGACCAGCGACCGTCAGATTCCGCTGCGCCAGCGCTATGCCGAGGTGCTGGCGACCTGGGACGAGTACGTCGAGCCGATGATCCAGCTGGTCGCCGCCGATGGCGCCTTCGAGCAGGGCGTGCATCGTGTCGAGCAGGTGCTGATGAAGCTGCTCGGCGAGCAGCAGCGCCTCGGACAGCTGGTGGACGACGACCTGCTGCTGCGCCCCCATGCGCGCATCCTGGAAATGCAGACCACCGCCCAGCTGACCCTGCGCAAGGCCCGCGAACTGCTGCTGCCGCTGCGCGAGGAAGCCCGCCGGCACAACGCCGTGACCCGCGGCGCGGCGCTGGCGCTGTCGGCGATCCGCAAGAAGGGCCTGGACGCCGTACCACAGGCCTCGCTGCCGCTGTTCACCCGTCCACAGAGCACCTTTCTCGGCACCGCCAGCCAGGTCGAGGCTTACGTCTACGCCCTGGCCCGCTTCGAGCCGAAGCCGGCGCAGTTCCCGCGGGCCAGCGGCAGGCGCAAGGGCGAGCAGTCACGCGCACCGCGTACCGCCCGCGAGATGATCGAGCGCTGCCAGCAGGCGCTGCCGCTGCCGGACCTGATGGCCTGGCTGCTGGAACAGGAACCCGAGGGCGCCACCGACGAGCTGCTCTACTGGTTCTCGCGCCTGTCGCGCGACGGCCGCTTCCAGCGCGATCGCCTGGAGCGTCGCGAGTACCTGACCCGCGAGCACCGCGTCAGCCTCAGCTCCTTTGCGCTGGTGGCAAATGTCAATGCTTGAGCCCTGCGTAGGGTGGACAACGCTTTGCTTGTCCACCTGTGCCACTGCCGAACTTTCCGGTGGAAAAGGCGTTGCCGTTTTCCACCCTACGCCCAACCCACTCGCGAAACCCAACGTAGGGTGGACAACGCGCAGCTTGTCCACCATCACCCCGACGATATCCGAGCGACCTGAATGAACATCGACCTCAAGGAAATGACCCAGCTGGCGCCGATCTTCCGCGAGCTGTTCAAGGGCTATCACCTGTCGCGCAGCGAGCCGGAGCCCTACGCGCAGCTGTCGAACATGCAGGACCAGTACCGCGCACTGTTCAAGGCGCTCGGCTTCGAGCTGGTTTGCGATCCGCGCGGCTTCTACTACTTCGTCCCGGAGCAGATGGGCGCGCAGGTGAACAAGACCGCCCAGCGCCTGGCGCTGTTCACCTTCATCCTCGTCGAGCACCTGGCCGACCAGGGACGCGACCCGCTGGCCGTGCTCGACGGTGGCAGCCTCGGTCGCGATGAACTGCCGGCGCTGCTGGACAAGTACCGCGACCTGTTCCTGCAGGCCGAAGTCACCACCCAGGAAGAACTGGAAGAGAAGGTCATCCGCCGCCTGACGCAGCTGGGCTTCGCCGAGGACAGCAACGGCGTCTACCGCTTCCTGCCGCCGATGCACCGTTTCCTCGACGTCTGCCTGTCGGTGCAGCAGGACCGCGATCTCGCCGCCAGCCTGCACAGCAGCGACCTGCCGCTGCCCGCCCCGGAGCTGATCGCCGAGGACGAGGGCGAGGACGACATCATCCTCATCGAGGAAGCGGCCGAAGAATCGGAAGAAGAAGCCTTGGCGCGCGCCATCGCCGAAGAAAAGGAGCTTGAAGCATGAGCCAGGAACGCTACGGCATCCGCCGCTTCGCCCTGCTGAACACCGCCGGCTACAGCCTCGGCATCTTTCCGCTGGAAAACCCGCTGTCGGTCTACGGCGCCAACAACCTCGGCAAGTCCGCGTCGATCAACGCGCTGCAGTTCCCGATCCTGGCGCGCATGTCGGACATGAGCTTCGGCAAGTACAGCCTCGAGCAGTCGCGCAAGTTCTACTTCGCCTCGGACACCAGCTACATCCTCGTCGAAGTCATGCTGCCCCACGGCCCGCATGTGATCGGCGTGGCCGGCCGCGGGCCGGGCGGCGGCTTCGGTCATCAGTTCTTCGTCTACCAGGGCTCGCTGGACCTCGACCATTACCAGCAGAACGGCACCTGCCTGCGCCAGCGCGAGCTGTTCGCCAACCTCGAACGCGCCGGCATCAAGGCCTACGAGGCCAAGCCGGACGAGCTGCGCCGGCTGCTGGTCGGCGGGCATACCTCGATCCCGCTAGACATGACGCTGATCCCGCTGCGCTCAACCAGCGAGCAGAGCCTGAAGACCTTCCGCGCACTGTTCATCAACCTGCTGCATATGCGCGAGATCACCGCAGCGAAACTCAAGCAGCTGTTCCTCGATGCCTTCGAGCACAGCCTGCGCTCGGGCAGCGTCGACTATATCGCCGCCACCGAAGAAGCCTTCCGCGACGTGCGCCGCATGGAGCAGGACTACCAGGCACTGGTCGCCGCCGGCCCGCTGGTCGAGGCGCTGGCGGCCGGCGTAGCCCAGCGTGAGCTGCTGCGCGGCAAGCTGCATCGCCTGTCGCCGCTACTCGACAACCTGCTGGGCACCTGGCACGACTACGCCGATGCGCGCAAGGAAGAGCTGGTGATCCAGGCCGAGCATTACCGGCGCGAGCAGGACGGCCTGCAGAATGAACAGCGCGGTTCGACCGGCGAGCTGATGCGCCTGGAGCGCGAGATCAGCGAAATCCAGCGCTGGCTGGGCGAGCTGGCGGTGCTGAAGAACCGCTTCGCCCTGGTCGAGGACGCCCATGTGCTGGAGCAGCAGCTGCTCGCCGCCAAGGACGCCCATGACGAGCTGGCCGGTGCGCTGGCGCAGTCCCGCCAGTTCTCCAGCGAAGACCTGGACGAGCGCCTGCGTGATCTGGAAAAACGCCTGAAGTCGGTCAAGCAGCAGCTCGACCATGCCGACAACAACAGCTACTCGCGTTTGCGCGAAGAGTTCTCCCAGGGCGATGTGGATCGCCTGATGCGCCTGTTCAATGGCCAGCTGTTCAGCCTGCCGCTGGGTGAAAAAGGCATCAACGCCGAGGGCGACGACTGGGTCAAGGCCGTGGAAGCGGTGCTGGATCGTTTCAAGGGCGACACCTTCTCGGTGCCGGGCCTGTCCATCGACCTCTCGCATATCGAGCCACCGGCGCTGCAGGCCCTGGCCGACCGTGCCGCCCTGCGCGACCAGAAGGATCGCCTGGAGCGCGAACTCAAGCAGCTCAAGACCCAGCATGCGGTGGCCGTCGACCGCGCGGCGAGCAAGGCCCAGGCCGAGGCGCTGTATCAGGCCGTGCTGGATGCGCAGAAAGCGCTGGAAGACTTCCGCCGCAGCCAGACCCTGGCCGCCGAGGAGCCGGCGAAGCTGGAACAGCTGGCCCAGGCCGAGGCCGCCCAGGAAGAACTCAAGCGCACCAGTGACGCCTTCGCCGAGCGCGTACAGCACCTGTCCGCCAAGCTGCAGCTGGTCGGCCGTCAGCTGGCCGATCTGGAAGCCAAGGAGCGCACGCTGGAAGACGCCCTGCGACGTCGCCAGCTGCTACCGGCAGATCTGCCGTTTGGTACGCCTTACATGGATCCGGTGGACGACTCGCTGGACAACCTGCTGCCGCTGCTCAACGACTACCAGGACAGCTGGCAGGCGCTGCAGCGCGTCGACGGCCAGATCGAGGCGCTGTATGCCCAGGTGCGCCTGAAGGGCGTGGCCAAGTTCGACAGCGAGGAAGATCCCGAGCGTCGCCTGCAGCTGCTGGTCAACGCCTACGCCCACCGTCAGGACGAGGCGCTGACCCTGGCCAAGGCCCGCCGTGCCGCGGTCACCGACATCGCCCGAACGCTGCGCAACATCCGCAGCGACTACGAGAGCCTGGAACACCAGCTGGCGCTGTTCAACCGCGAGATCAACAAGCGCCAGGTTTCCAACCTGGCGAGCTTCCGCATCGTGCTGGCGCCGAACAAGGATGCGCTCAAGCACATCGACCAGATCATCCACAGCGCCGGGCAGTACGAGGAAGGCGAGACGCTGTCGGTGTTCGATCTGTCCCAGTCCGCCGAGCAGGACGCGAAGAACGAGGAAGCCAAGGAGTATCTGGCTCGGCTGGTGGCGGCGAACAACAACCAGCTGGGCCTGAAGGACCTGTTCGAGCTGGCGTTCGAGATCACCAAGGTCGGCGGCCAGCCGGTGATTCATACCGACATCGACGGTGCGGCGTCCAACGGCACCACCATGACCATCAAGGCGCTGACCAATATGTACCTGTTGCTGCACCTGATGGATCGCGAGCAGGCCGGACGCATCCGCCTGCCCTACTACCTCGACGAGGCGGCAGACATCGACGAGCGCAACCAGCAGGCGCTGATCGAAACCAGCCTGCAGCTGGGCTTCGTGCCGATCCTCGCATCGGTGAAGCCTCAGGTCTCGGCCCATGTCGCGATCGACCTTGAGGGCGGCAGCGGGCCGGCCGGCATCTACATCGACGAGGCGGACTGGAAATACATCAGCCGCCGCGAACCAGTCGCCAGCGAGCACACTGCTTCAGCCCAACGGACCGAAGAACCAGCCTGATCTCCTGCAACGAAAAAGGGCCCCGAGCGGGGCCCTCTTCATGTGTCGCAGGGGGCCTCACCCTCCAGCAACGCCTGTCATCTGTCGCCGGCGGCTCGCTCCAGTTCGATCTTCGGTGCCCAGCCGAACCACTCGTCCTGCGGCTCCTTGAACAGCGCGAAGGTCTGTCCCGGCAGCGCCCGTCGTCCCATCTGCTCGCCCTCCGGCGTGGCGAAGGCGACGCCGCCCTCGAGCAGCGACTCCAGCGAATCGGTGCGCAGGCTGGCGCCCTTGAACAGGCTGAAATCCACGCCGAAACCGCTGGTCTCCCAGAAGCGGCTGCCGCTGTGCACCAGGGGCGCATAGCGCGGCTCGATCAGCACACGGATCAGGACGCGGTCGGCATTCGGCCCCAGTTCGTAACCCGCAACCTCACCGACTTTCACCTCGCGATAGGTCACTGCATTACCCGGCTTGATCGAGCCCAGCCGTGCCGCGCTGAGGATCAGGCTCAACCCTTCGCCGGTCTTCTGCGGCTCTCGCTCCTGGCCGGTGAAGCGCGTTTGCGCGGCTGCGCCCGGTTTGCCCGGCGCCACTTCGAGGTAGGGACCGCTGACCAGCGTGTCTAGGTTCGCCGTACGCAGGATGCCGAGCTCCGGTCGAACCACCCAGAACTGCGTGCCGGCGCGGGCGATACGCGACTCTGCCGCGGTGATTCGTGCACGCAGCACGACGCCCTGCAGGTCGTCGCTGAGCGAGACGCTGTCCACCTCGCCCACGGCCAGTCCTTTGTAGCGAATCGGCGTGCCGGCGCTCAGGCCGTCGCCCCGCGCGAGACTGATCTCGATCGTGGTCCCGCGTTGGATCGCGCTGTCCCGGTCCTTGTGCAGCACGAAGCGCGGCACCTTCTTCGTCCCCGCAGCTTGGGGATTGGGCGTTTCGAAGGCGATACCACCGGCGAGCAGGCTTTGCAGCGACTCACTGCGCACCTCGATACCGGACAGCCCACCGCTCAGCGAGATACCGCTGGCGTTCCAGAACCGGCTCGAGCTGTTCACCAGTTCGGCGTACGGCTGCTCGATGTGCACGCCAATGACGACCTTCTGCTGGTCACGGGAAAATTGATAGCTCTGTACGGAGCCCACCCGAACCTGGCGGTACAGCACAGGGCTGCCGACATCCAGCGAGCCGAGAGTGTCGCTGGTGAGTACCAGGTGCCGACCTGGGGCGCGGACGTCCAGCGGTGGCGCTTTGGCGCGGGCGGCGAACTCTCGTTTGGGCGCGGCGCTCTTTTCACCAGGCCGCACGGCGATGAAATTACCTTTCACCAGCGCCTCGAGGCCGGTGATTCCGCCCAGCGAGATGGACGGTTTGACCACCCAGAAATCGGTGCCCTCGACCAGGTAATCCTCGAACAGCGGATCGATCGACAACTCGGCCTGGGCGCCCTTGAGATCAGCGTCGATATCCAGCTTCTTCAACAAACCGACCTGCATCCCGTTGTACATGACCGGGGTGCGGCCGGCCTGCAGCCCGTCGAAATCCAGCAGCGAGACCACGGCCTTGATACCCGCCTGGGCGGCGTCGAAGTCTTCGTAGAGACGGAACGGAATGCTCGGATCGGTCGCCGGGCTGTCCTTGCGGTGCGCGGGCGTGGCGAAGGCAATACCGCCAGCGACGATGCTGGCCAAGGACTCGGTACGGAACTTCACGCCAGTCAGACCGGCATCCACCGTGACACCGCTGGCGTTCCAGAAACGCGTGTGTTTGCGCACCAGATGCGCGTACTCCGGCTGGATGTACAGCTGCACCTCCACGGTACTGTCATCCTCGGCGAGCACGTAGTTCTTCACCTGGCCGACCTGAATCTGCCGGTAGAACACCGGGCTGCCGCGGTTGAGCGAGCCGAGACGCTCTGCCTTGAGGATCAAATGCAGGCCGATGCGGCTGTCGGACATCGGCGGCTCCTCCGCCAGCGCGACGAAACGCTTGGTCGGCTCGCCATCGGCAGGGCTGATACCGATGTAGTTGCCCGACACCAGCGTCTCCAGGCCGGTGATCCCGGCCAGTGTGACGCTGGGCTTGACCAGCCAGAAGCGCGTGCCGCTGCGCAGATAGCCATCGACGTCCTGATTCATCTCGATGTCGGCGACAACGACCTGCCGCCGCTCGTCGTCCTCGAGGCGCAGATCGCGTACTACGCCGATGGTCATGCCTTTATAGAGGACTGAGGTCTTGCCAATCTCGATTCCTTCAGCGCTGTCGAACACGACTTCGATATGCACGCCGCGCTCGCTGTAGGCCTGCCAGGCCAGCCAGGCACCGATCGCCAGCGCTATCAGCGGCAATATCCAGATCGCCGACCAGTTCGAGGCTGGGCGGGTTTTCGCTTGTGGCAGATCAGTCATGCTTGTTTCCGGACTCGGTGTTATCCCAGATCAGACGGGGGTCGAAGGTGATGGCGGCGAGCATCGTCAGGACCACGACGCTGGCGAACGCCACCGCCCCCGTACCGGCTTCGACGCTGGCGAGGCTGCCAAAGTTGACAATGGCAACCAGGATCGCGATGACGAAGATGTCCAGCATCGACCAGCGCCCGATCCACTCGATGAAACGGAACACCAGCAGGCGCTGGTGCGCCGACATGGGATGATGTCGTTGCACAGAGATCAGCAACATGGCGATCCCGATCAACTTGAAGGTCGGCACCAAGATACTGGCAACGAATACTACCGCGGCGATTGGGTACATGCCGTGCCGCGCCAGCGTCACCACGCCGGACATGATGGTGTCCGGCGTGCCGTCGCCGAGCATGCGGACCGTCATGATCGGTAGCAAGTTGGCCGGCAGGTAGAGCAATGCGGCGCTGAGCAACAGTGCCCAGGTGCGAACAATGCTGTTCGGCCGCCGCATGTGCACGCGCGCTCCACAACGTGTGCAGTGTTGCCGCGCGTGCCCCGGCTGATGGCGATTGAGTTGATGGCACTCATGACACACCATCAAACCGGCATCAGCGGCGCGCATCGACAGGCTCCGCCAACGCTTCCCAGACCTGCTGCGGCGACATCACCAGCTCCAGCCATACTTGGACTACCAACAGCCCGGCAAAACACGCCAGGCCGATTCCAAGGCTGAGCTCAGCGATATCCCTCAGCTTGATGATCGAAACCAGAATGCCGAGCAGATAAACCTCCAGCATCCCCCACTCGCGCAAATGATGGTAGGTCCGGTAAAGCAGCATCCCTAACGACTTTGCGCGGCGAGTGGCGATACAGAGCAACACGACGAACTGGCACAGCAACTTCAGCAACGGAACAACCATGCTGCACAGAAGAACAACAAAGGCGATTCCTTGCATATCACTACGGTAGAGGCTGAGCACACCCGTCCACACCGTGTCATCAGTGACTCTTCCCAGCAGGTTCAGCTGCATGATTGGCAGGAAATTAGCCGGGAAATAAAGCAACAACGCGGCCAATACTAATGCAAGCCCCGGCCCGACGAAGCGATGACGCAGCCGGAGCAGCTCATAGCCACAACGCGCGCACTCCGCAACCTGCCCGTACGCAAGCGTGGGCCGAGCCATCAATAAATCGCATTCAGGACAAGCTAGCAGCTGTTCAAGCGGAAGCTGGGAGAGCTCTGGTGCCGCGGCTGGTTCGGACATGCACGCTATCCAGATAAAGAAACCATTCTAATCCAATGCTATCGGTCGGCTAGCCAACGAGGCGTCGCCGCCCCGTTTCACATAGCGACATCCTGCCTGGCAGTTCAACATCGTTGATCTACTCGCAAAACGCCTCATCCGCACAGTGCCCGCAGCCGCCCATGACGGCGCGTTCATTCGGTGGCCGATCGCCCCATCAGTCTGCCCGGCCTCGCGCTCGGTTACTCCGAATTTCTTTCGCGCAAAGACAAACCCCCGATCCGCATAAGCGGACCGGGGGTTTGGGATAGAAGCTTGACGATGACCTACTCTCACATGGGGAGACCCCACACTACCATCGGCGATGCGTCGTTTCACTACTGAGTTCGGGATGGGATCAGGTGGTTCCAACGCTCTA
>Ga0172382_10010328_pt1 | contig 12557 bp, 12 predicted proteins | sample Leawel138RmetaG_FD_122245 | JGI IMG/M metagenome (GOLD analysis project Ga0172382, IMG submission 122245) | Leachate microbial communities from a municipal landfill in Southern Ontario, Canada - Leachate well 138R metaG | ecosystem: Engineered > Solid waste > Landfill > Unclassified | place...
ACAAGACTGGTTTTGCCTGGGCTATCGGGACGACCGTCCTGGCCGGGCTTGGGCGTGCCAGCCCGTCAACCACGTTCCAGCAGGCGGGAGCCGTCCCCAATCTAGGCGGCACGCTCACCGGCTCGACTGACGGCACACTGGCAGACGTGGCGGATATCGCACTGTCCACGACCGACACCTACACCGATGCCGCCGTCAACGCTGCTGTCAATGCGACAGTGGCCGACGTCAACCTGCAACTGAAAGAGTTGCAGACGAAGCTGAACGCTGCGCTCACGGCGCTGCGCACGGCTGGCATCATCGCGTCCTAACAGACCCCAAACCGCGCCGGGAACGATCTCGGCGCGGCCAACCCTGCGGAGAGGAAATTCATCATGCAGACACTTAACTGCCTTCTGGCACTCGGCGGTGATATGGGCAACACCGTCCCGAAATACGGCATGACGCCCGCCGAAATAGCCGTGCTTCGGGAAATCCACGGTTCGGATGCCGTTAGTGATATCGAGGTTATCGGCTCGATTGAGCGCAGCCACCGCGAAGAGCGAACCCGCCTGGACGAAATTTACGCCAAGGTGATGCCGAACGGCTCGCGCTTCTCTCCCGAAGTGCAGCGACTGTTCCCCGGTGCCGCCGCGCGCGTTTTTGCGACCATCGACGAACTCGGCCTCCCCGATGATCTGTTCAAGGCCGAGCGCCGTCGCGTTCCCGCTCCCGCCGCCGATCCGCTCGATCACGACCAGGACGGCAAGAAGGGCGGTTCGGTCTCGAAGGCCGCTCGCGCCGAGAAGGGCGTCGACGGCATGACGCTCCCGCAACTGAAGGATTACGCCGAAGAGAACGGTATCGATCTCGGCGGCGCGACCAAGAAGGCCGACGTGCTTGCTGCGGTGAAGGCGGCAGAGGCCGCCAGCGAAGACGAAACCGAGACGACCGACGAGGACGTCACGGAGGACGCTGGAGAAGATGGCGCCGACGGTATCGGCGACATGGACGACAACCTCTTCGAGTAAGGGTGCATTATGGCCCGGAACCAGACGCTCATCAAAATCCTGAACGAGTTCCGGGCCGAAGCACGCCTGTCCCTCAACGCTGCTCACAACAACCAGACCCGTGACAGCCATATCGTGCTTCTCCAGCGCAAGCAGGAATGGCTCTGGGACGACTTCGACTGGCCGCATCTTCGGGTTGATCGTTTTATCGATCTACAGGCCGGGCAGCGCTATTACGATATGCCGACCGATCTCGACATCGATCGTGTCCAGACGGTCGAAGTTCGGTTCGATCAGGTCTGGGCGCGCGTGCTCCCCGGCATCGACGCCGAACACTATGCGGCCTATGACAGCGATCTCGATCAACGGCAGTGGCCGGTCCAGCGCTGGCGGATCACGGAAAACGAGCAGGTCGAAGTCTGGCCGATCCCCTCGGAGAACGCCGACCCGGTGAGCCTTGAAGGCCGTCTGAAGATCACGGGCATCCGAAAGCTGAAGCCTTTCGTCAGCGAGCAGGACACCGCCGATCTCGACGACCGTCTGATCGTGCTGCACGCCGCAGCCGAACACCTGGCAGCAACCGGCGCGTCCGACGCCCAGGTGAAGTTGGATCAGGCGACACAACGCTACGCCAAGCTGCGTGGACATTTGATGGTCCGGCGCAAATTTTCCATGTTCGGCGTCGGCAGTTCGGATCGCGTGAAGCGCGTGCCTATCGCCGTCTACAAGGCGTAGCGCGATGGGCACGATCTGGATCAAAGAGTTCCAGGGCGGTCTCGACACCAGGCGAATGAGCGAAGCGACCGCCGGTGGCGTGCTGGTTCGCGCCAGCGACGGCCATATCACGCGGGGCGGCGAGTTCGAGAAGCGCTTCTCCTTCGTGCCGGAGTTCACCCTTCCCGCAGGAACGCACGGGCTATTCTACGATAAGTTCGGCCTCGTGGTGTTTGGCAGTATCGCACCGCCTTCCTTGCCGGTTGGCGTGTCCTACCAGAGAATTCAGCATCCGAACGGCAACGTGGCGTTGAGCCGCGTGCTGTCCGCCGAACTGTTCCGTGGGCGTATTTATGTGGTCGGCGAATTCTCCGACGGCTCGATCCATCACTTCTATGACGGAACGCGCGTTCAGGACTGGTTCGATGGCCGCGCGCGAGCATCGTTTACCGTCGTCAGCGGCGCGTCGACGCCCGCCGTCGCGGCGCATGGCAGCTTCGAGATCACGGGCGGCACGAACGGGGCCGGAAACGAGATCGCCGCCATCACCATCGACGGAGTTGCCCTTCTCTCGGCGGCTGTCGAGCACACTGGCGACAATGCCGCCACGGCCCAGGACGTGGCCGACGCGATCAATTCCGGCGTCTCGGTCCCGAACTACACGGCAATCGCCGACGGGCAGAAAGTCGTCATCACCGCCGCGGATACCGGACCAGCGATCAACAACACTGCCATCGACGTTACGGTGGGCGGTGACGTAACGGTCGGAACCCCCACGAACATGAACGGCGGCGCGAACGCCACGGTCTCGACGATCGACGACATCAAGGTCAACGGCGTTTCGATCATCGGGGCGCCGATCGCATGGCAGGGCGGCGTCACGTCGACGGCGGCAGAGATCGCTTCGGCGATCAACTCCTTTACGTCCGTGCCGGACTATGACGCCACGTCTGAAGGCGCGCGCGTCAACATCATCGTCGACACTGCCGATGCGGGCGCAGGACCGAACGGCTATCCGGTCGAGTTTACCCTGGCGAACGGCATGGAGTTGAACCCGGATACCGGGTTGAGCCTTTCCGGCGGTGTGGGCAGCGACGATGCCTACCAGCCCGGCACCTTCGTCAAGACCGTCGGATCGAAGATGTATTCGGTCGCAGGGCCGCTCATGCACTTCTCCGGCATCCAGCAACCGACGCAGTGGACGACGAACGCTGTCGGGGCGGGCTTTGTCGATATGTCCTCGGAAGTGTCCGGGTCCGAGCAGCTTGTCGCGTTGGATCGCTATCAGGATTTCATCGCCGTGTTCGCCGAGCGCGTCGTGCAAATCTGGTATATCGACCCCGATCCGGCGCTGAACCGCTTCATTCAGACGCTCAACAACACGGGAACGGCCAGCGCCGGGTCGGTGACGCAGTTCGGCGACAACGACCTCTTCTATCTCGACGAGAGCGGCCTGCGTTCGCTGCACGCCCGCGACAGTTCCAACGTGGCGGCGACGACGGACATCGGCGTCCCGGTCGACGATCTCGTGACCGCGCAGCTACGCGACCTAACCGAACTCGATCGAGATAGGGTGAAGGGCCTAATTGACCCGCAGGCAGGCCGGTTCTGGCTCATTATGCGGGACCGGATTTTCGTTTTCTCCTTCTTCCAAGGCGCGCAGATCAGCGCGTGGTCGACCTACAACACCGTCGATGCCAACGGACAGGAGTTTGACGTCGAAGCCGCCACTGTCTTCCGGCGCCGGGTATATCTGCGCTCCGGCAACACGATCTATTGCTACGGTGGGATCGAGACGGGCCGACAGACCGACGACACGGTGGCCGAAGCCTGGCTCCCCTACATGGACGCCAACGATCCGACCCGCACGAAGTCGTGGACGGGGATTGACGCCGCTGTTCGCGGCGAGTGGGACGTGGCGATGGCAGCGCAGCCCACCGACGAGAACGCAGAAGACGCCAGCCTTGTCGTCTTCGAGACGACCTATAATCAGGGGCGCATCCCGCTTCAGCACGCATCGTCGCACATCTCCCTGCGGTTCCGTTCGCGCGGGTCCGGCGAGGCCCGTCTGGGCGCGGTCGTCATCCATTATATCGGTGACGAAGATGAAGATTGACGTCGCCACCGACGAGGATATTCGCGCGGTAGCGCTTCAGATGCGTGAGCGTGACTTCGCCGAGTTCTCCGCAGTGACGCCGGTTGAGACGCGCGAGGCGTTGGCCGAGTTGCTGGCAGCGCGTTACGGCGGGCGGCCAGACGTCCTTTGCGCCTCGATCGACGACGGCCCTGTTTGCATCGGTGGGACGATCGAGAGCCGCCCCAACGTGATGACGTTGCTGTTTTTCGCAACCGACAAATTTCCCGACATCGCCATACCGATCACCCGTTTCATTCGACGGCTGTTTTCAGGTTATGAGAAGGCCGGAGTGCATCGCATAGAGGCCGTTTCGCTCGACGATTACGCCCAGATGCACCGCTGGCTTCGGTCTCTCGGCCTCGAAGACGAGACGGGTCCGATGCGCAATTACGGCAAGGACGGCGAGACGTTCATACAGTTTGCGAGGGTGAAAAGTGTTTGTACGACTGGCGCTTGATACCGATGAAGATGTCGTCGTCGAGATGGCGAGAGCCAATATCGAAGAGACGCGGCCTGACATGGAATTTGACCGACATAAAGCTGAAATGTCATTTTTCAGGTACTTAGACACTGCCGATCCTACGATCTGGGTCGTAGAACGTGAAAGGAACGTTATTGCCTTTTTGATGGCCGCTATGTATGAATACAGGGCGGCAAAAGGCTTTTACACCATACAAGAAGTCTTATTTGTCGACCGCGATCACCGGGGCAGTCGCGCCGCCCTACTGTTGATGAGAGAGTTTATTGCTTGGAGCAAACGGCTCGGAGCAAACGAAATCATCGGCGGGAATGATAACAATTTCAATTCCGACCGCACTGCGAAGTTCTTAGGCCATTTCGGCTTTGAGAAGGTCGGATATTCGATGAGGTTGTTGCTAGATGGGCGGCGGTAAGGGTGGTGGCGGCGAAGCCGCAGCAGCGCGGGCAGACGAACAGGCCAGACAGGCACGTATTCGCCAAGGCACCGCTGACATTAACCGCATTTTCGACGGCGGGTTGTCGGGTATTGGAGCGTTTGGATCAGGCTCAACGTATGATCCGAACACCACATACTATAAATCAGACGGGTCTTTGTGGAACCCTAAGCCCGTGCCTGAAGGGCTTAACGACTTCCAGAGCAGGGTGGACAACGGACAGCCGATAGGTCTTGTCGAATCGATGATGTACGGGATGGCGCAACACCCCGGCAGTGCGCAAGATCAATTCCAGAGTGCTTTAAGTTCGGGAGGTCTGTTCAGCGGTACGGAACAAAAAGGCGGTTTTAATGAAGATTTTTTCAACCAGCGTCGTCAAGCGTTCGTCGACTACGCTACGCCGCAGCTTTCGGATCAATATGCCGACGCACAAAAGCAGCTAACTTTCGCTTTAGCACGGGGCGGAAATCTTGACAGTTCAGTACGAGGACAACAGACGGCGGACCTTCAGAAACAGTACGATCTGGCGAACCAGCAGATCGCCGACCAAGCGATCTCCTACGAGAAGGATGCGCGGAACTCGGTAGAAGACGCGCGCTCGAACCTGATCGCCACGCTAAATGCGACAGGCGATGTGCAGGGAGCGGTAAATAGCGCGTTGGCGCGCTCAACCGCTCTATCACAGCCACAGGCTTTCAGTCCCCTCGCTAACCTGTTCGCAGATTTTACCGCCGGTCTCGGGACGCAGGCAGCTATGGAACGGGCCAATGCTTATTCCGGCGGTTTGGTAAAATCTCGATACAATACGGGGCTTTTTGCGCCAAACCCCAACTCGGTTAAGGTGACGTAAAATGTGCGACCCGTTAACCATTGCCGGAGCAGTTCTTACTATCGGCTCTACTGCGGCGAATTATATGGCTAACTCTCAAGTCGAGCGCGCCCGCAACGACGCGCTGGCCGCCGAGCGTATCCGCCAGAATACGCTCGATAAGGAGGCCGACGCCCTAAATTTGAACAGCCGTGAACAATATCAGGATTTCGACACACAACAGACGGATCGAGCAACGCAGATTGGGGATTTTGTTGCAGAACAGAAAATGGACGTGCCGGAGCCTGGCTCCGCCATGCCGTCCTCATCTTCGAAGATCATTGTCAACGAAGAGAATAAGAAACGCGGTCAAGCCAGGGATTTCACCAATCAACAAGCAGTAGCGCTCGGAAATCTACGATCATTTGGCGATCTGCTTGGAGATATGGGGAGAAACCACGCGCGGAATGCGATGGAAATCGGCCAGATCGGCGGCTTTAAACGCGGGTCGTCCGGGGTGCTTCCGCTTGAACTGGACGAAGCGAGCCAGAAGGGTAGTGGGCTACGATTATTCGGCGACATTCTCGGCGGTCTCGGAGGCCTTGGTGTGAGTGCCGGGCTTTCTGGAACTTCACCTTTTGGCCTCGGCTCAACCGCAACGTCTGCTACGCGGAGTATTCCGGTCCCGACACCTAGACCTACAGGGCCAGCCGTTCGCCTTAGCAGCGTTTGGGGAGGCTGAAGATGGCCATTCGCTCGAACCGACACTATAACAACCCTGCCATTGGCGCCGCGTTCAGTAACTTGGCGTCCATCTTCGCCCCGCCGAGCGGGTCTGACTTGGCCGGTTATGCAAACGCATCCGCCACGAACGCACAGTCGGCTCGTATCGCCGAACTGTTCGCGGACCCCAATTTGTCGGATTGGGATAAGAAGGCCATTGCAGCGGGGTTGTATAATCCGACGCAAAGTTTCTACGCGCAGGACCAGAACAACGCCACGGCGCAACGCGGACAAGATATCACTGCCGGAACGGCGCGCTACGGTTTTGACACCCAGGCGGCCACGTCTCGGGCGAACAACGCTGCTGACAACGAGCGCGCATTGGCAACGAATGTGCTCGATAATCAGCGAAGCGCCATCGGATCGCTGTTCGGGCCTCTGAACCAAGGCCAGGTCGCGCCTGCGGTCCCGCAGGAGTTCATGGACATTTTGGGGCTTCCGAGCGTCGACGAGCGCGTCGGCGCGCCCAAACCGTTGTCGGAGACGGAGCACAACGCTTCCGTCCTCGCCGGGATGCCGCTCGAACAGCAGCAGGCCGTCGCTTTCGGCAGTACGCCGATCGAGCAGATCGTCATGGGCGACGGGCCGATCAACGTCACGCGCCCCGACGCTATCGGGCAGACGCCCTATAACGCGCAGTCGCAGACCAAGCCGACCAACATGCTGGCGGTGCTGCCCGATGGGACCAACGTCCCGGCGGTGCAAGCGCCGGACGGCGGGTTTGTTCACGCCCAGACGGGCGAGCGCCTGCCCGACAATATCCAGATTTTCAACGTGCCCACGCCGACCGGATCGGCGGAAGATGTCGGCCTCACCAACGCGACGACCAGCCGCGTTCAGCAGCAGATCATTGCGACCGAGCAGACGCTGGATACGGCTCGACAACTGCGGGAATTGATAGCGAACTCACCTGCCTCGCAGGGCCTCGTTGGCTCGTTGCGCGGGTCCGCGCAGGACATCATGCAATCGGGCAATGACCTTGGCCGATATTTCGGCGGCGAGGTAGCCGATGTTGCGGCAGCAGTTAACAAGGGGCTTATGGACGTTGGCGTGGCGGCGGAATTCTTCGACCCGTCCATCCCGGCCATCGACATGTTGACGAACCTGCTTGCCTGGCAGTATGCGAAATCGCTGTCCGGCGAGCGCGTGTCGAACGAGCAGTTGCGAGCCGCCCGCGATGCGATCGGCGGCAGTGGAATGTTCGCGAACAGTGCGAATAGCCTGACGCGGCTGGATCAGCTTATCGGCTCGTGGGAGCGGCAAGTTCAACAATTGCAACCTCTCGCTCCGAATGTCGGTATCGGCGGTAGTACGGCCTACCCCGCATCTTCGAGCGCGCCGAACGCTAACGGCCCGGCTCGCATATCGTCCGACGAAGACTTTGACGCTCTCCCTTCGGGGGCGGCTTTCGTCGATCCTGACGGGAACTTGCGGAGGAAGCCGTAATGGGATGGCGTGACGCCCCCTTTATCGAAGAGGTTTCGAAGAGCGTTGGCGGTTCGTGGCGTGACGCGCCGCTTATCCAACCGGGGGAAATTCCCAACGCGCCGGGAGCGAACCCGGAAACTGTCGCAGATGAACCCGGTTGGCTGTCGTCGCTTCTGGCGAGCGCGGCAGGTGTCATGGATCAGGGTGTGCGCGGTGTCGCTACGGGCGTGACTGACGTTCTCGGTCTGCCAGGCGTGGTCGGTCAGGGCATCAACGCGCTCGCGCAATATGGGGCTGAAAAAGCGGGACTTCCCGAAGCTGTCGTCGACGCCGCAGGCTACATCAACCCCGTCGGTCATTTGTGGCCGACCGGCGAACGGATGCAGCAGGCCGGAGACGCGATGAACGAAGGGACCGCCAGCCTGTTCGGCGTCGAACCGCCGCGCACCGAACCGCAGAATTTCCCCGAACGTTTCGTAAACAGGGTCGGAGAAGAAATCGGAGCGACAGCCGTTCCTGCGATCGGCATCGTCGGCGCGGCGGCGCGTACCGGCGTGAAAGGCGCGCGGGAAGGCGGTCGCCTGTCCCGCATGTTCCTCGAACCGGCTGCCGTCAATCCGAACAGGTTCATAGCCAATGAAACCGCTGTCGCTACGGGGGCCGGTATGGGCGCGGCAACGGCCAACTCCGTGTTCGACCGTGACACGACGGGCGGTCAGGTAGCCGATTTGATAGGCTCGATTATGGGCGCGGGCGCTACCGGCATCGGACATGCGTTGGGCAACCACAGTTGGGAATTGGCGAACGCGCTTCTGGGGCGGAACAAATACGTCGATAACGTCGTCCGCGATGCTGTCGTCGACCGGATCGCGGAAGCTGGCGGGCTTCAGACGAAACTCGGGGAAATCCCTGACACGTCGTCTATGGTCGAGATGATCGAGCAAGGGCCGCGCATCGGCAGGGTCGTTCCTGGCGTTCAGGAGACCTTGGCGGATCGAACACAAAACCCCGGCATCGCATCGCTGGAATACAGCCGTCAAACAGGCGAAGGCGCTGGTGCGTTCAACACGCGGCGCCAGAACAATGCCGCGGCAATTGACAACGCCATATCCGGTCTGGCCCCAGAAGGCCCCGCTTCGCAACTGCGAAGTGAACTCGATCTGGAGCGCAGCCGTCAGCTTATGGATGCGGACGTCCAAGCGACGAACGCCGCCGACGACGCGCGCCGTGCTGTCGAGCCGTTGGCTCCACAGGGAACCGCAGCATCGCGAGGCAATACGATCCGGTCGGCGTTGGAAGAAGCGCGCGAGAACGCCCGCGCCCGCACAGCCGATGCCTACGCGCAATCCGACATAAGCGGGCAGGCGATCCCACCGGAAAGCCTGATTGACGTCATTGACGAGACCGTCGGGCGAATGTCGCAGGCCGAGCAGAGCCGCCTGCCGACGTCTCTGCTCGATCGTATCCGTTCGCTTGAAGGCGGCGAAGCCGTGATGAAGGAGGCCACCGACCTTCGTTCCGAACTTCTGGAATTGAGCCGGGCGGCAGGCGGATCGCCGGGCGGTCGTAACGAAAAGCGTGTACTGGACGATTTGGAGAAGGCCGTCGACGATTTTATCTCGACGAACATCTCCCCCGACCAACGGTCAACGCTCGAAGCTGCACGCGCAGCACGGTTCGACGAAGCAGAGCGTTTTGATCGTGCAGGCGATCCGGTTAATCAGGCGCTTCAGCGCCACCCCGGCGGTATGCCGCGGATGCGTGACGAAAATGTCGCTCGGACCTTCACGAACACGCAGAATATGGACCGACTTCTGGCACAGGCTGACACACCAGACGTTCGTCGCGCGATCCGCGACGAACTGCTGTCTGGCGTCGACACGTCGCGCGCTGACCGGATTGAAGGGTTCTTGTCGGCGAACTCCGAACAGGTCGATCGTTTCCCCGGTCTGCGAGACGAACTGACGCAAGCTGCGCAAGCCAGGACGACAGAGGCCGACACAGCAGCGCGGCGCGGCAAGCTGGAGCGTGAACTCGGCAGCGCAGATCGTCGCGGCACCAGCACCGTGGGCAAGTACCTCAACTACGGTGACGCGCAGTCACAGCGTGCTATCCGAGAGGTTATCGAAGCGCCTGATCCGGCGCGCGCCGCCGACGAACTTCTCGATTTCGTTGGCGACAGCCCGAAGGCGGTCAACGGCGCTCGCCGTGCGTTCTGGGAGCATATGGAAAGCCAGACACGGCGCTCCGGCGAGACGACGGCGGGCGTGGACGGCAAACAGCCGTGGATGCCCCGCGCACTGAAAAACTTTCTCGACGAACCGAAAAATCGCGTCGTCGCCGAACGGTTTTACAAGGACAACCCGGAGCATGTCGAGAACCTGCGCATCATTGCTGACGCGCTTCAGGGTCTCGACACGCGCAACGCTGGCCGGGTTCCGAACACGAGCGGCACGGCCCAAGGCGTACTCCCGTCCGCTGAAACGGTCGGCTCTCGGCTGTTTGCGTACCAGAGAGGCCAAGTTGGTGGAGCATGGCTCATATCGAGCCTCGCCGTTGTGACGGGCCGTCGCGCGGTGCGCGGTGCGCGCGCTGACGGTATCGAACGGATGCTCAACGATGCCTTGCTCAACCCCGACGACGCGGCCTTGTTGCTGCGGGAGAATAACCCCGCCAACCGGGCGGCGCTGGCTCGGAAGGCGAAATTGTGGTTCGGCGCCGAGGCATCGTCGATCCTGAACGCCATGAGCGCGGAAGACGACAGCAGCACGGAAGACATCATAATGCGGGGGCTGAACTGATATGGACTGGCTTCGCTACGCAAATCAGGGCGCTACACGCAATCAGCCGATCAACCCGCGTCTGGCCGAAGCGCTAGGCGGCGTTCTGCCGAATATGGGCGTCACGATGGAAGTGTTCTCGGGCGGCCAGCCGGGAAAGGGCAGTGGCGGTGCGCGGGTCGGCTCGACGCGGCACGACCACGGCAACGCTGCCGACGTGTTTTTCTACCAGAACGGTCGCCGTCTCGATTGGGCGAACCCGCAGGACGTTCCGATCTATCAGGACATCGTGCGCCAGGCTCGCGCCGCGGGCGTGACGGGTTTCGGTGCCGGTCCTGGCTATATGCAGCCGGGCGCTATGCACATAGGGTTCGGCAATCCCGGCGTCTGGGGCGCTGGCGGCAGCGGGAGTAATGCTCCGGGCTGGCTTCGTGAAGCCTATAACGGTTCGGCCCCCGCAGCGCCCCCTGCGGGCGGCGGTGCGCCCGCGACATCGATCGCCTCGCTATTCGGGGGTTCCGCGCCGAGCGCGGCCCCTGCTGGCGCTCCCCGGCCTCCGGCAATGGCCAATGCCCCGCAGGTCGCCCAAGGCGCGCTGCCGGGCGATCCTGGCGGCGTAATGAGCGGCATCGCATCTCTGTTCATTCAGGATCGTCAGAAGCGGCAGCAGGCCGAGCAGGCGGCTCGTGAAGAAGAGGCCGCACGTCGGAACGCGCTGCTATCGGAGATGTTCGTTTAGCAGGCCCAACCGCGCTCGGCGTAGCTAGCGTTCTTGATACGCCAACTGTCTGGCGAATCTGCGGAGCCTATGCGAGTTGCCGTTATAGATATGCGGCACGCTTGAAGCCCCGGTCGCGGAAAAGTGTCTTGGAATATAAAAACGCGCTCGCTGCCACTGTTGTAGAAGTCGATCGGCGACAAATGCGGGTTGGTTTGGATGAAATAAGTGAGCGTCTTGCCGACGTGAGCGGATAGGACTTCGTTAATTGTCGCCGCGCGTTGAGCCTCTGCCTGATCCATCGTTTGGCATCCTGCCAGCGTAAGGGCAACGATACAGGCGAGAACGAACCAAGCTGCGATGCCCCAAAAAAGCGATACCGCGAGAATTCGACGGGAGATGAAGCGCCAATCTTTAAGCGTGAGCATGGGAACCCCTCCTTCTAGAAAAGGTAGCGCACGACGGCTCGTCGTGCAAACCGTGCGCAAAAAGGTGCCCAAATCTCTGTATGTCGGGGAGTAGGCCGGTTGTCCGGCCTACTCCTAAGTGACTGGCATTACACCAGAAAAAACTGGTGCTGCGAGGGAGGATTGAACTCCCGACCTCTCCCTTACCAAAACAACCGTCGACAATTTGTAGGTCGTTGTCTGATAATAGTTTTCCCAGAACACCAAGGGTTTGAGAGGATCGTTGTCGGCCATTGTAGGTTGATGTAGGTCGAAAACGATGCTCGATTTGGGCGCAAACGCTCATGTCTGCACCCGCCTATTTGGCCTGTTCGCGTTGCTTTTGCAACCACGAAACAGCCTGCTTTCGTGTCGGGAACCCCTCCCTGTTCTCGTCGCCCGCTGGCCGGTTCAGAGGATAGATCGAGTAGGCCACCCAACGACGGGATGCTGGTTCTCCGGCCATCTTGACGACGGTCCCGAGACGGGAGCCGTCGGGCGCGAATATCCCGTACATGCTCATTCCGCAGGCTCCAGAACGCCGCCCGATATGAGATCGACCGCATCGCGCAGGTCGTCGGGCGAGTGTTTCGCATAGACCTTCTCGACCATCGCCAGCGTGTTCCCGAGCACCTTGGCGATCACCCAGAGCGGCACGCCTTTCCGTGCCATATGGGTGGCCGCCGTGTGGCGCAGGACGTGCGGGCTGACGCCGGTCGCCTTGGGCTTCTCTCCGGCCTTCCGCTTTGGCTGCGGATCGGCGAGACCGGCTTTCAGGGCGATGACCTGCACGGTCGACCAGATCGAACTCTTGTTCGTCATCACCAGATCGTTGGTCCT
>Ga0172382_10010330_pt1 | contig 12554 bp, 14 predicted proteins | sample Leawel138RmetaG_FD_122245 | JGI IMG/M metagenome (GOLD analysis project Ga0172382, IMG submission 122245) | Leachate microbial communities from a municipal landfill in Southern Ontario, Canada - Leachate well 138R metaG | ecosystem: Engineered > Solid waste > Landfill > Unclassified | place...
AGCCACGTCTGCAGGAAAGTGCGCAAGGAGACGAAGGAGCGGGCCACTTCGGGAGATTTTTCCAGGAAATCCCGCACCGGTGCATCACGACCGGTCAGGGCCCGGAGTTCGGGATCGTAATGTGGATTGGGCAGCGCGCGCAGATCAAAAACAAAATCGGAATCCAGAGGAAGGCCTTTCTTGAAGGCAAAAGACTGCAACAGCAAAACCAGCCCGCTGTAATGGCGTGACGCCAGACTCCATGCCTGCACCCGCAAACGCAACTGGTGAGTGTTGATCTGGGAGGTATCGAGGCGTTTATCCGCGACATCGGCAAGGGGTTGGACCATCTCGCGTTCACGCCGCAACACCGTGAGCAGCGATTCGCCCAAGGCTGTCGCGAGATCATCGGTGAGAGGATGACGACGGCGGGTTTCACTGAAACGGCGTAGCAACGTACCCTCATCCGCTTCCAGGAAAAGGATGCGCGGGCGCAGAGCGTAACGCTCGCGCAGATCAGCCAGTGCTTGTGGCAGAGCCGCGAGAAACTCGCGGTTACGCACGTCGATACTCACCGCTGCGAGCATGGAACTGGCGTCTCGCCGCGCCAGTTGGGCTCCGAAATCCACCAGCAAGGTGGCCGGCAGATTATCGACGCAATAATAGCCTTGGTCCTCCAGGGCCTGCAGAACCGTGGATTTTCCTGAACCGGACAGGCCGCTGACGATGATAAAGTCCTGCTCCGCCATCATTCTTCTCCGACACTCTGTAGTACCTGCGCCTCGAAGTCCGCCAGCATATCGCCGCCGGACTCCTTCACGTACTGACTGCGTGCCGCCGCTTCGACCAGCACCGCCAGATTGCGCACCGCAGAAACCGGCAGGCACAAACGCGGCAACTGAATTCCAAGAATATCCAGGTGATCCACCTTACCCTGTAGACGATCGATATTCGCCATTTCCGTATCGCTCATATCCCGGATTTCGACAACCAGCCGAATACGTTTGGAGCGCACAATGGCGGCGGCACCGAAGAACTCACGAATATTGACGATGCCCAAACCACGCACTTCCAGGAAATTCTGCAGCGCCGCCGGACAGTGCCCCGTCAGGATATTCGGGGCTTCTCGGAGACAAAGCACGCTATCGTCGGCCACCAGGCGATGACCACGGCTCACCAGTTCCAGCGCCAACTCGCTCTTGCCAATTCCCACCTCGCCCTGCAAAAGCAGTCCGACCCCGAGCACATCGACCAGCACGCCATGCACCTGCTGGCGGGGCGCCAACTCCCGATGCAGGTAGTGTTGCACCCGTGCCAGCACCCCCTTGGCGGCCGCAGGCGTCGTCATCGTCGCGATATGGCGGGCGTTCAGATCGCTATGAAAGTGCTCCTCCAGCGTCTGGCCCTCACAAATAATGAGCAGACGCAGCTTGGGGGACAAAAACTGCTCCATGGCCTGCGGATGGGCGCGCAGATAGGCCAGCTCACAATCCCCGGCGATCTGTACTGGGTAGGGTCGGATAAAATTGAAAAACCCGACCAGTGCCGCCCCGCCCGCATCGTCTTCCGCCAGCAGATCGCCGCCGAGGTGATCATCTTCACCCGGTTGACACAGACATTGCCATTGCAGTTCGCCGCGCAGATCCTCGCAGAGCCGACGCAGGCTGATTTGTCGTTCCATATCCCCGCCTTACCTGGCACTCACGGCTGCCCGCAGTCTGATTGGTGGTACCAATTACACAGGATTGGTCAACAAGCGAAAAAACTCTGCGGAATTCCGGGCGTTCAGCAGCCCCTCGCGCACGTCGTCCACGGCGAGGCGGGCGGCCAGCGCGGAAAGTGTCTCCAGATGTGCAGTCGCGGCCGCTTTGGGCACCACCACTGCGATAAAGAGATGTACGACGACCCCGTCCGGCGCCGAGAACGGGATACCCTGCGCCGTGCGCAACGCGGCGATGGCTGTCTGCTGCACGCCCTCTAGACGTGCATGGGGCAAAGCCACGCCGTGCCCGATACCGGTCGAACCCTGCGCTTCGCGGTTCTGCAGGGCTACGGCAATCATTTCGGCCGATAACCCGGTAGACCCTGCCAGGATTCCCGCCAGCGTCCGCAGCACATCACCGGCATCAGCCACGGGCGGATCCATACAAATATTTGCCGGAGCAAGAGGCAGAGTCGTCATGACGGCTCAGTCGGCTTCAACAATGGCCGCCAAACCGGCGGGTTGGTCATTACGACGATCCTGCAGTTTTTCCTTGTAACTGCGCACCTGCGCCTCCAGCTTGTCGGCCACCAGGTCTATGGCCGTGTACATATCGGCATCATGTACCTCCGCATGGAAGACGTGCCCCGGAGCATTGACCGTAATATCCACGATATTGCTCAGTTTTTCGTGGGGGAGGTGCTTCAGCACCACCTGAGCGTTGCTGACGTGATCGAAGCAACGGCCGAGGCGCCCGATCTTTTCATCGGCATAGTTTTTGATGGAATCCGTCAAATCCAGGTGCTGCCCGGTAATGGTAATCTGCATGGCGTTCTCCTATCCAAGTGATAATACGCACCCGCATCCCACGGTGCGGCCCGGCTTCAGTGTAGCGCCAACGGCGCCGGCAAAAAACCCTGGCCCCACGCCCTCATAAACGACGGCGCTGGCTCGCCGGAGGGACATTGGCCGCTTCGCGGTACTTGGCCACCGTTCGCCGCGCAATCTGAATGCCCTGATCGGCCAGTACCCGGGCAATTTCCGCATCGCTCAGGGGGTGTTGTGCGTCTTCCGCCTGCGTCATCTTGATGAGCAACGCGCGAATCGCGGTGGCCGACGCAGAGCCCCCGCTGTCGGTACCAACATGACTGGAAAAAAAATATTTGAACTCATAGAGGCCGCGGGGTGTAATCATGTATTTCTGGTTGGTGACCCGCGACACCGTAGACTCATGCATTTCCACCGCGTCGGCGATATGACGCAAAACCATGGGCCGCATGGATTCAGGCCCGTTGGCAAAAAAATCCTTCTGCCGTTCGACAATGGCGCGCGCCACCTTCAATATGGTGTCTTGGCGGCTTTGCAGGCTTTTGATAAACCAGCGCGCTTCATTCAGCTGATCCTGGATGTATTTATGCGCCGCGTCTTTCCCACCCGCCATGTCGGCATAGTGACGATTGATGCGTAATTTAGGCATGGCCTCGGGGTTCAGATCGGTGCGCAGGCGGGTGCCGGTCCAGCGCACGATCACATCGGGGATCACATACTCGGTGCTCTCGGTGCCCACATCTTCACCGGGCTTGGGATTCAGTGCGGAAATCAGCGCCATCGCCGCACGCAATGCCGCTTCATCCACGCCCAGCACCGCGCACAAACGCGGGTAATCATGACGGCCCAAAGCCTGCAGATGGTCCTTCACGATCCGCTGGGCCAGCAACACGTGCGGGTCATCTTTTTCCACCATCTGCTTCAGTTGCAGCAGGAGGCACTCGCTGAGATCGCGCGCGCCAACACCCGGCGGGTCGAAGTCCTGCACCCGGAGCAGCACGGCCAGCAGCGCATCCTCCCGCACATGCATATTGACGGCGAGGTCTTCCAGGCTGTCTGCCAGATAACCACGCTCATCAATGGCGTCGATGATCAACTCCGCCATGTTGCGTTCGTCAGCAGTGAAGTGCGTCATGTCGGCCTGCCAGCGGAGGTAGTCCTGCAGGCTCTGGGTGCGGCTGTTGCGCGATTCAAAATCCGGCAGTTCCTCGTCGGAACCATTGCCGGAGCCCGAGGTTCCCATGTCGAAGATGTCGTCCCACTGGCTGTCTACCGGCAACTCGTCAGGCAGGATATTGTCAGCCGCCAGATCCAACTGGCGCTCTTCGGAAGGAAGTTCAACGGTCTCCGGGGTCGGCCCGCCACCGCCTTCGTCTCCTGTTTCTTCATCAAGCAGCGGGTTGCTCTCCAGCATGCCTTGGATCTCTTGCTGCAGATCGACCGTAGACAACTGCAGCAGACGAATCGCCTGTTGCAGTTGCGGCGTCATGGCCAGATGCTGGCCGAGCTTGAGTTCTAAGCCTTGTTTCATAATATCCCAAAATCAGATTTGAAACTGATCTCCCAGGTAAACCTGCCGCACCATGGGATCATTAACGATTTCCTGCGGGCTGCCCGCCGTCAGCACTTTACCATCATGCAGTATATAGGCGCGCTCGCAAATGCCTAACGTCTCGCGCACATTATGATCGGTTATCAGAACCCCGATGCCACGCGCGCAGAGGTCCCGAATCAGGCGTTGAATTTCCAGCACAGAAATAGGATCGATACCAGCAAATGGTTCATCCAGCAGGATGAAACGCGGACTCATGGCCAGCGCTCGCGCAATTTCCACACGCCGCCGCTCACCACCCGAAAGGCTGTGTCCCTTCGTGTCACGCAATGCATGAAGATGTAACTCACTGAGCAGTTGTTCCTGACGCTCCTGCCGCTCGACCGGGCTCAGGGGCAGAGTTTCCAGCACCGCAAGGACATTATCGGCGGCGCTCATCTGGCGGAAAACGGAGGGCTCCTGAGGGAGATAACCCAGACCCATACGGGCGCGTTCATGCATGGGCAGCGCGGAAATATCGCGCTGCTGCAAAAAAATATGACCGCGATCGGGACGCACCAGCCCGACCATCATGTAAAAGGTCGTGGTCTTGCCTGCCCCGTTGGGGCCGAGCAGCCCCACCACTTCGCCAGTGGCCACCTGTACCGAGACATCGCGCACCACGACGCGCCGCCGGTACGACTTGAACAGCGATTGCGCCTGGAGCAGTTCGCTCATGGCCTCCCACCGCCAGCGGAGCGGCCCGCCGCAGCGGGATAAAAGATCGATTGCACACGCTGACCGGGTGCCGCGGTGACGGCGGTTTGCTGAGTCTGCAGGAAATAAGTGACCTGCTGCCCACTGATCTCGTTCTTTTTCTGCCAGAGATGGGCGTTACCCGTGAGCACGATTTCGCCGCTGCCAGGCTTGTAGACCAGGGTGTTACCGTAACCGTGGCGCTGCGCTGCGGACATGGTGAAGGTGACCGGGTTCCCCACCGCCGTAGCCTGACGCACCTTGCCAGCAATCGCGTCGACGGTGAGCTTATCGGCATGTACGACCACATCGCCCTGGGTCATGACCACGTTCCCGGTATAGACGGCCTGCTGTTGTGGTTTATTTTCCCCATGCAGCGCATCGGCACTGATCTGAATCGGACCCTTGCCCAGTCCCTGCTCCGCAACCGGTGCGGCCAGGGCACTGGCCGAAAGGACTGCGAGCAGAAACGGCCAGCAGCGCTGGAAAGAAAGTCGCTTAAGGAATATACGCACCGCGTACCTCATGCAAGATGTCCACCTCTTGGGTTTTTACCGAAGCCCGAAGCCCCACCCCGGTCATCCAGTCCCGCCCCCGCTCCAGGCGGACCGGCTCCGGCGACGTAATAATGCCTGTCTGCGGATCATAGTACACCCTTTCGGTGAGCAGTCGGGTGTCCGGTTGCAAGGTGCCAACCACATTCCCCCATAAGGTAATTCGCTGGCTGTGACCATCGACCAGGCCCTGGTCGGCACGCAGATGCGTCTGCTGTCCGGGTTTGAACCGCTCGACGGCAACCTGGCTGAGCACGGTCTGATCGACGCCCGGCACATGATAGGCCGTCTGGGCAGTGGCCAGCAAATCCAGGTTTCCGGCCGCCGTGTACTGGCGCATCACCACGTCTTCGGCGGCCTGGTCTCCCTTATGGATTTGTCCATGCCAGTCGATCTGCGGCAGGGATATGGGATGCTGCGGCCAGGACCACCACACCAGCGCCGTGAGAACCAGCAGCAGCAGAGAGATGCCCAGGCCGGGGGTACGGAGTCGCGGCATCACCTTGCGCGGCATGGCGTGGCCTCCGGCCGCCCGATGGTCACGGCTCCGCTCCGGCAGATCTGACGAGGATTGCTGGCCAATGCCCTTGCGCCTGCAGAATCAGTTCGCAGAGTTCGCGCACAGCGCCACGGCCACCGCGCTGTGCGCTCTGCCAGTGTACCCGGCAACCGACCTCCGGGTGCGCGTCGGCCGGGGCCGTCGCCAGGCCGACGCGGGTGAGAATGGGCAGATCGATCAGATCGTCCCCCATATAAGCCACCGCGGCATCATCCAGGCCAAGGGCGATTTTCAGTTCGGTGTAGGCCAGGTTTTTATCCGAACAGCCCTGGTAAATCCGCTTGATGCCCAGATCATGAGCGCGATAGGCGGCCGTCGGAGAGTAGCGTGCCGTTATGACGGCAACCTCGATGTGCCATTCCTGCAAGAGTTTGATGCCGTAGCCATCCCGTACATGAAAGGCCTTGCTTTCCCTGCCGTCGTCGTCAAAAAACAGGCGGCCGTCCGTCAATACGCCATCCACATCGAGTATCAGCAGACGGACCTGTGCGGCGCGTTGCAACAATGCGGCATCTGGCAACATGCAGGTGTTCATACGATACCTGCGCGCAGCAAATCGTGCATGTTCAGGGCACCGATCAGCCGCGCCCCGCCATCGGTGACCAGCAGCGCGCCGATGCGATGATGTTCCATCAGCGCAAGGGCCTCGGCAGCAAGGGCTCCGGCGGCGATCGTGGCCGGTTGGGCATGAGCCAGCGCGGCCATAGGCTGCTCCCAAAGATTCTGACGCTGGGCAAAGGCGCGACGCAAATCGCCATCGGTAAAAATTCCTACCACCCGGTCTTCGGCATCGACCACCGCTGTCATTCCCAGCCCCTTGCTGCTGATTTCCAGGATCGCATCCTGCAACGGTGTCTCCAGCCCCACCCGAGGTATTGCATCGCCCCGGTGCATAACGTCCTGAACCCGCAGCAACAGGCGTTTGCCGAGGCTGCCGCCAGGATGGGACAGGGCAAAATCGTCTGCCGAAAAGCCGCGGGCCTGCAGGATCGCCATGGCCAGGGCATCCCCCATGGCCAGGCTTGCCGTGGTCGAGGCCGTCGGTGCCAGATTGAGGGGGCAGGCCTCTCGCGCCACACTGCAGTTGAGATGGACAGCAGCGGTTCGCGCCAGGGTAGACTGCGGATTACCGGTCATGGCAAGCAGCGGCACCGCGAGGCGCTTGACTACCGGCAGAATGGCGAGGAGTTCGGCGGTCTCTCCGGAATTGGAGAGCGCGAGCAGACAATCCTGACGGGTCAGCATACCCAGATCACCATGGCTGCCTTCGGCGGGATGCAGGAAAAGAGCCGGGCTGCCGGTACTGGCCAGGGTCGCCGCGATTTTTTTGGCGATAATCCCGGACTTGCCCATGCCACTGACGACAATGCGGCCGGAGCAGTTCAGCAGAAGTTCGCATGCTCCCACGAAATCTGCGTCGAGGCGCTCCTCCAGCGCCGCCACTGCCGCAGCTTCCAGGCGCAGCACATCGCGACCGGTCATGAGCAGACTTTCCGGCGTCACGTTCAGGGCAGGCATGAGCAACCGTCAATCCACATGGGGTGGATCCTGGCTCTGGAGGGCTTCATAGACCGCATGGCAGTGGGGATGTGCCGCCATGACCCTGTCCACGTCTGCAAAGGAGCTGTCCTGCAGCAGTTTCCAGCATTTCTGGTTTTCGGCAGCCAGCGCATCAGGATGCCGGGCGTACCAGCTCGTACTATCCCGGGGAGCGGCAGCGCCACCCACCTGGCCGCGCGCCCACCACAGAAGCAGGGCGAAGAGCGCAAGCGCACCGATAACTACTAACGCGTAAACAATCTTCATAAATATGCTGGCTAACCTGAATGGGGTTGGATCACACTTCTTCCTGATACTGCTGGTTCAATAACCGCACAAGCAGCTCTTCGCGAGCCGCCATGTCCGCCATTAATGCAGCGCTCAAGGCCTCCCACACCGTCCGGAAGGCGGCGATATCTGCGCCATTACTGAACTGCCCCGCGATTTCGCTGACTTTTTCCAGGGACTCCCGAGTCTGCAGGCTGGTACTCAGGGCATTCTTGATCTGTTCGCGAGGATGCGGAATCCAGCTCCGGTCACTGCCGTACGAGCGTAGTCGTTCTCCGAATTCCAGCACCCGTTTACGCAGCTTGCCCGGCAAACCGATCTGGGTACTGCGCAGCTCCCCCCAGACCGCCAGGTCCATGAGCAAACCCCACTCCCGGCGCCAGCGCAGGCACAACCCGGCATCCAGATGAACCGCAGCCTGCACTGCGGCCGGGTCAAAGTCCACCGGGGACCTCTGCGCAATCACGCTCCGCTATCCGCAACCGCTCCGGCGTGCCGACATCCGTCCACTTTCCCTGATACAAACTTCCCTCCACCAGACCCGCCGCAATCCACCGCCGCAACCAGGGCGCCAGAGGGGCCGGCTGCTCGGGAAACTCCCGAAACAGCCCTGGGTCAAGACGGGCGATGCCCGCGTAAGTATGACGCTCTTCGCCCGCCAAAGCCACCATGCTGGCGGACAACGCAAAATCTCCCTGAGGGTGCTGGACCGGGTTGGGCACCAGCACCAGATGCGCACGCGCGGAAGAAGGCTGACGGAGCCGGGCCCAGGGAAAGTCCGTGCAAATATCGCCGTTCACCAGCAAAAAAGGCGCGTCCCCCAATAAGGGCAAGGCACGGACAATGGCCCCCCCCGTCTCCAGACGGCCCCCGCGCTCATCGCTGTAATGGATCCGCAGCCCCTGCCAGTCCGCACCCAGAGCTTGCATGATGGCGTCGCCGAGATAACCGACGTTAATGATAACATCCTGAATGCCGGCCACAAGCAATGACTCCATGTGGCGCACGATGAGCGGTTTACCCGCCACTTCCAGCAGGGGCTTGGGGACATGATCGGTGAGAGGCCGGAGCCGTTCACCCCGACCCGCGGCCAGTATCATCGCACGGGTGACGGGGGCTGCCATGGGGCGAAAATCTCCTGATAAGACCGCAACTGTGGATCGGCGTCCAGGGCATCCATGACGTAGGCCCAGAATTGCGGCAGGAAATCGAGATAAGCCGATTTCCCGTCGCGGTAAGCGAGGCGGCAGAAAATGCCGAGGATCTTCAGATTGCGCTGGAGCGCCATGCGCCGGACACTGAGCAGAAAGTCGGCCGGCGGTGGCAAGGCGGCGCCATGCCGACACATCGCCGCCAGAAAATCCAGTGACCAGGCATCCCGTCGCGCCCGTCCCCAGTCCCAGTAACGATCCCAGAGCAGGGAGGCCAGGTCGTACGTCCACGGCCCGCGCACGGCATCCTGAAAATCGATCATGGCCAGTAACCCCGTGTCCTCCCGAACCATGAGGTTGCGCGCGTGAAAATCCCGGTGGACCCAGACCTGTGGCTGCGCGGCTGCGCTCTCCCGCAACACGGCAAAAAGTGCCTGCAGAAAATCTGTCTGCGACTGGTCCAGGACCATGCCAAGATGCCTGCCCAGATACCAGTCCGTAAACAGGGTCGATTCGTCCGTCATACGGGCAGTCGAGAACGACGGCAGGGGGGGCAGCGCCACCCGTCCCTGCCCGGCCCGCTGCAAACGGAGAATCAGGGCCATCGCCCGCTGCATCCACCGGTCCGCATCCCCGCCCGCATCCAGGACCGCCTTGAGATCGGTTTTGCCCAGATCCTCCAACAGCACGAAGCCGGGGTCTGTCCGGGCGGCCAACACCCTGGGCACCGGCAGGTTCGCGCGGGAGAATCGGTGCTGCACCCGCAAAAAAGGCAGGATATCTTCGGGTGGCGGGGCGTACATGAAGATCAGACCCCGCGGCAGACGCCAGTAACGCCGCCCGCTGGCGTCGCCGGGGATAGCACACGCGGACCCCGCCGCCCCCTGCCGGGCAAGCCAGTGTGCGGCGGCGGCGGGAAGGGTATCCCCGGTCACCACGCGGTGAACATCCGATGCAAGGAAAGATTGCGACATAAAAGCATTCTGTGCGATTTTAAGCCCCTATGAAAAGAGCCCTGTACAATACCGAAAAATCCCGGCCCCGCCCGGGGGGGAGACGCCCCCATCTCCCGCCCGGCATGGGCATGGCGCTGCTGGGCGCCCTGTTGGCGCCAGGAATGGCCATCGCCGCAGCCGGGGAGAGCCCGGTCACGCTCTATGCGGATCAGGTGCAGGGCCTGGGCAGCGGCCATTGGACAGCCACTGGCCATGTCGAAGTGCTCTACGGCGATCGCCGGATCTATGCCGATACCGCGCGCTATGACCAGACGCGCGACGAAATCACCGCTGACGGCCATGTGCGTATGATCAGTCCCGGCCTGGAAACCGACACCCCCAAGGCCACGATTCACCTCCAGGCTAACGAGGGAGTGATCGTCCATCCCCGCTATCTGCTCAAAGCACAGCAGGGTCATGGCCACGCCGAGAGCGGCAGGGAGTTGAGCAAAGACCACTATCAGCTCAACGAAGCCTGCTATACCACCTGCCATGGTCAAAAACCGGCCTGGCAAATCCGGAGCAGTCAGATCAACCTGAACCAGAATGACAACTACGTCTCCACCCGCAACACCACCCTCGACGTCTTTGGACTGCCGGTCTTCTGGATGCCCTACCTGAGTTTCCCGCTCAAGCGGCACTCCGGATTCCTGGCCCCCAGTGTGGGCAGCTCTACCATCAATGGCTTTTACCTCGGCATCCCTTACTATTTCGATATCGCCCGCAACATGGATGACACTCTCACCGTCAACTATTTCACCAAGCGTGGCGTCATGCTGCAGAATGAATTCCGCTATCTGGAACCGAATTACAGCGGCAAGCTCTACCTGGATCTGCTCCCCTCCGATCAGTTGACCCACAGGAACGTCTGGGCGATCTCCTGGCAGCATAACCAGAATCTGGGCGACGGATTCAGCTTCAACGCCGATTACAACCACGTCAGTTACAAAAATTTCCTTTCGGATTTTGGTGGCGCGGCAGGTTTCGGCAGCAGTTTCGTGGGTGGCATAGGCAACGCGCCCTATATTTCCTCCTCGGGCGGACTCTACTACAACAACGCGCACATCAGTGCGGGCGCCACCCTACAAGGCTACCAGGAACTCGCGCCCGGCGGCGCTGCGCCCTACTCCCAGCTCCCGCGTTTGTTTGCCGATGGCTATTGGCGCGTAGGACGCAATGGCTATTTCGACTGGCACAGCAGCTTCAATTATTTCTCGGCTTCTACCGGCCCCACCGGCCAACGTCTCGACCTTACCCCCACCCTTGGCTGGCGCTTCAGCCGTGGCTGGGGCTTCCTGGAACCACGGGCCCGGCTCTACTACAGTCACTATCAGATTCAGCACAATGCGCCCTACGCGCGCGCCGTCAACCGCACCCTGCCGTCGCTCAGCCTCAAGGGCGGCCTCAATTTTGTCCGTTACGGCAGCAACGGCAGCACGGCGTTGCTGCAACCCCTGTTCAAATACACCTACATTCCCCTGCAGTCCCAGAGCAACATCCCCATTTTTGATGCCAGTCAGCCCTACCAGGACTTCCCGATGATTTTTGAGGATAACAGCCTCTATACCGGCGCCGACCGCATCAATGCCGCCAACCAGGTGGCGCTGGGACTACGCGGCACCTGGCTCACCCCCAGTGGCCGCCAGCTCTGGCAGGCCGCCGTCGGCCAGATCCGCTACTTCAACCATCGCCAGATCAACCTCGCCGGAGATATCGTCCCCCAGAATCAGCAGTCCAACTATTTTTTGGAGGGACAATACGCCCCCCTTCCAGACATCAACCTAATCGCCAATTCACAGACCAACGCCCTCTGGAGCCACCTCGAGCGGCTCAACCTGCGCGCCCAGTGGCTGCCCGGTCCGCAGCGCGTCATCAACCTCGATTATCGTTTCACCCGTGGTTTCGTGGATCAGACCGGCATTTCCGGCGCCTGGCCCATCTATAAGCGCTGGCAGGCGCTCGCCAGTTATCAGTACGATGTCACCGACCGCAAGCCTCTGGAGGAGCTCGTGGGGATCGGCTATGATGGCGGCTGCTGGGCGGCCCATATGATGGTTTATCATCAGATCCTTCTTGGCGGGCAGTCCAATAACGCGGTTTATCTGGAGATTGTGTTGCGTGGCCTGACCAGCCTCGGCAACGCCTCAAACGCTTTGCTCAGCCAGTATGTGCCGGGCGCCAGCATGGAGTTTTGATGTCCCTCAAACGCCGTCCTATCCTACTCGCCCTGGGTATCGCCCTGGGGGCCGCTCCGGTTCTGACCTGGGCGACCACACCTTTTCTCAACCGCGACACGCTGCTGCCGACCACGCCTGCGATGGCGCCCCATACGACAACCCATACCTATTCGGAACGCTCTGCGGAAGCACCGGCAGTGGCGCCGCTCCCCCAAAATACCCAGAATCTGGACAAGGTCGTTGCGGTGGTGAACGACAATATCATCACCTCCATGCAACTGGAGCAACGGGTTGGCGCCGTACGGGCCCGCCTGCAGACACAAGACCCCAACGCCATGCCTCCCGAAGACATCCTGCGCCGCCAGGTGCTGCAGCAGATGATCCTCCAGAACATCGAACTGCAGATCGCGCACCGCGCCGGGATCAAGGTGGACAAGGCCACGCTGGATCAGGCCATCAGCAACCTCGCCCAGGCCAACCACCTCACCCCTGACC
>Ga0172382_10010332_pt1 | contig 12553 bp, 10 predicted proteins | sample Leawel138RmetaG_FD_122245 | JGI IMG/M metagenome (GOLD analysis project Ga0172382, IMG submission 122245) | Leachate microbial communities from a municipal landfill in Southern Ontario, Canada - Leachate well 138R metaG | ecosystem: Engineered > Solid waste > Landfill > Unclassified | place...
CGATGCTGTCTCCAAGCGCTGCCTGCGAAAACGTAATCGGCATTTCCAGCCACAGATCGTCTCCTTTGCGCGTAAACAGCTTGTGCGGGGAGACCGACAGGACGATGTACAGATCGCCCGGAGGCCCTCCGTTGCTTCCAGGCTGTCCCTGACCGCGAAGCGGAATCACCGAATCGCTGTCGACGCCGGCCGGTATGTCGACCGACAGCGTAACGGTCTTGCGCACCTTGCCGGTGCCGCTGCACTTCGGACAGGGTTTCTCAATCACTTCGCCCGTGCCGTCGCATTCATCGCACGGACGGACGCTCTGGAACTGACCCAGCGGTGTACTCTGCACCGTGCGGACCTGGCCGGTGCCGCTGCACGTGGGACAGGTTTTCTTTGACGTGCCCTTGGCTGCACCGCTGCCCTCGCATTCGGAACAGGCGACATCTTTTGTGAGGCGGATTTCCTTCTTCGTGCCAAACGCCGCTTCTTCGAACGAAATCGTCATGTGCCTCTGGATATCGGCGCCCCTCCTCGGACCGTTTCTCCGCGTCTGCTGAAATCCGCCGAATCCGCCACCGAACATGTTAAACAGATCTTCGAAGCCGCCAAATCCACCCTCAAAACCGCCCGCACCGCCGAAGCCCGCATTCGGGTCGACGCCTGCATGGCCGAATCGATCGTATTTATTCTTTTGATCCGGGTCGGAAAGGATCGAATACGCTTCGTTCAATTCCTTGAATTTTTCTTCGGCTTCTTTATCACCCTGATTTTTATCGGGGTGATATTTCATCGCCAGTTTGCGAAACGCCGACTTAATCTCATCGTCGGTCGCTCCTTTTTTTAGACCCAGTACGTCGTAGTAATCTCTCTTCTCTGCCATGAATGTCTCCAAGGGGCGGCCCTTGCGGGCCGCCCTACCTTATCCAGTGTTACTCTTCGCTGTTGTTGTCGTCATCGACGACTTCAAAGTCCGCATCGACGACATTGTCCGGTTCGCTGCCCGCATCCTGCTCGTACGATGCTCCCGCCGGTTCGCCGCCCGCCTCGGCCTGCGCCTGTTCGTACAGCTTCGTGGACATGATGTGGAATTCGTTGGTGAGCACTTCAATCTTTTCCTTCAGTTCTTCCAGCGTACCGTTTTCGAGCACCCGGGCAAGTTCATCCTTGGCCTGAGTGATCTTTTCGACCTGCTCGTCGGTCAGCTTTCCTTCCAGTTGTTTTAAATTCTTTTCGGTTTCGTAAATCAGCGTTTCCGCCTCGTTGCGCGTTTCGGTTTCTTCTTTCTTCTGCTTATCCGCTTCGGCAAACTCTTCCGCTTCTTTGATCTTCTGCTTAATCTCTTCGTCGCTGAGCTTCGAAGAAGATGTGATCGTGATGCTCTGCTGCTTGCCCGTCCCAAGATCCTTCGCTCCGACGTTTACGATGCCGTTTGCGTCGATATCGAACGTCACTTCGATCTGCGGTACGCCGCGCGGTGCGGCCGGTATGCCGGTCAGCTGGAAGCGCCCCAGCGTAATATTATCGGAAGCCATCTGCCTCTCGCCCTGCATCACGTGGATGTCTACCGCGCTCTGATTGTCGGCAGCGGTCGAGAAAATCTGACTCTTCTTTGTGGGAATCGTCGTGTTGCGCTCGATGAGCCGCGTCGCCACGCCGCCGAGCGTCTCGATGGACAGAGACAGCGGTGTAACGTCGAGCAGCAGGACATCTTTAACTTCGCCTGTCAGCACGCCCGCCTGGATGGCCGCCCCGATCGCAACGCATTCGTCCGGATTGATTCCCTTAAACGGGTCCTTTCCTGTTACGCTCTTTACAGCTTCCTGTACAGCCGGTATACGGGTAGATCCGCCGACGAGGATGACCTTGTCGATGTCGTTCGTCGTAACGCCCGCATCGGCCATCGCCTTTTTCATCGGCTCCACAGTCCGCTTGACGAGCCCTTCCGTCAACTGGTCGAATTTAGCCCGCGTCAGATCCATATTCAAGTGCAGCGGTCCTTCCGGATTGACCGTGATAAACGGCAGGTTGATGTTCGTGCTCTGAGAAGAGGACAGCTCTTTCTTGGCTTTTTCGGCCGCTTCTTTGAGACGCTGCAGCGCCATTTTATCGTTGCGCAGGTCTACGCCGTTTTCTTTTGCGAACTGATCCGCGATGAAGTTCATGACTTTATCGTCGAAGTCGTCTCCGCCGAGCTTCGTATCTCCGTTTGTAGACAGCACTTCGAAAACGCCGTCTCCGAGCTCGAGAATCGACACGTCAAACGTGCCGCCTCCGAGGTCGTACACGAGAATTTTATGATGCTCGGTGTCTTTGTCGAGTCCGTAGGCAAGCGATGCCGCCGTCGGTTCGTTGATGATTCGCAGCACTTCGAGTCCTGCAATCTGACCGGCATCCTTCGTCGCCTGCTTTTGGCTGTCCGAGAAATACGCAGGCACCGTGATGACAGCCTTGGTCACCTTCTCGCCCAGATAGCTCTCGGCATCCGTCTTGAGCTTTGTGAGTATCATCGCCGATATATCCTGCGGCGTGTAGTCTTTTCCGTCTATTTTTACTTTGTGCGAAGAACCCATTTCTCTCTTGATGGACGAAATCGTCCGTTCCGGGTTGGTGATGGCCTGGCGCTTTGCAGTTTCTCCGACCAGGCGTTCCCCGCCTTTGGTGAACCCCACGACGGAAGGCGTCGTACGGTTGCCTTCTGCGTTTGTGATGACCGTGGGCTCTCCGCCTTCTAGAACGGCCACGCAGCTGTTGGTGGTTCCTAAGTCTATTCCGATCACTTTACTCATTTTTTACCTCCTGTGGTGATGTGCTTTTATTGAGTCCGTTCTGTGCAATCCGCCGACACGATGACCATGGCCGGCCGTATCACTTTCTTGTTGAGCGTATATCCTTTTTTGACGAGCCTGGTTACGATTCCACTGCCGTACACACTGGACGGTTCCGTCATGACGGCGTCGTGCACCGCCGGGTCGAACGGTTGTCCGAGCGCCTCGATGACTTCGACATGATTCTTCGCAAGAACAGCCAGCAGCTGCTGCAGGATTAAATCCATCCCTTCCATCAGCCGCGCCTGTTCGGGCAGCCAGTCGTGATCCATCGCGCGCTCGAAATTGTCGATGACGTCGAGCAGCTCCACGATAATTTTTTCGTTGGCAAACGCATAGATGTCGCCCCGCTCTTTTTCCGCCCGCCGCCTGAAGTTCTGAAAATCAGCCGCCAGCCTTACATATCTGGTCTGAAGGTCTTCTTCTTCTCTCTCTGCTTTTTCGCAGGCTGTGTCGTTGCCTGCGCTGCCTGGTGCAGCGGATTCGATTCCGTCTACATTCTGATTTTTTTCTGCTTCTGATACTTTGTGTTCACTCATTCTTCTCGTCTCCCCTAACTCCAAATGCCTGGCCGATGTTGTCGGATATATATTGGATTACAGATGTAATCTCGCCGTACCTCATCCTCGTTGGACCGATGACTCCGATCTTCCCGACAAGCGTACCATCGATGCGGTAATCCGCCGTGATGAGGCTGCAGTCCTTCATGTAGTCTTCCACGTTTTCGTCCCCGATGGTGATGATGAGGCCGTTGTCCCGATTGACGACCACTTCCGTAAACTGCTGTTTTCTCTGCACCATCTCGATGAAGCATCTCGCTTTATCGATGTCGTTGTATTCGGGGATGGAAAAGATGTTCGCAAGCCCCTCCATGTACAGATCCACAGACAGCATTCGTTCCAGCGCTTCCAGGAAATCCGGCGCAATCCTCTGCGCAAAGCCGTGCAGAACCGACATGTCGCTTTCGAATGCTTTGACGATATCCAGCGTAAGGATGTCGTTGATCGTCTTCCCTTTAAAGTTATGCGTCATAACCCGGGACATGAGCTCGAGGTTTTCCGCGCTGTACGCGTGGTCGAGCCGTATGTTCGTGCTGCTGACTTTGCCGTCGTCTCCGATGATCATCAGGACGACCGTGTGTTCGTCCACCGGCAGAAATTTGATGTGCGCAAGCGCATGATCCGTCCGGTTCGGCGTGACGGCAAACGATGCGAGGTTCGTAAGCTCTGAAAGAAGCGTCGCTGCATAGTGCACGGTGCGCTCCAGTTCGCGTACGTTTTTTGTCAGTTTTTCTGCGATGACCGCTTTGTCCTCATCCGGAATCTCGTGGCCTAGCATCATCCGGTCGACGTAGAGCCGGTAGGCTTTGTCCGAAGGGACGCGCCCCGCCGATGTGTGCGGATGGCTCAGGTAGCCCATCTCCTCCAGATCGGACATTTCGTTTCTGATCGTCGCCGGGCTGATGCCCATATTGTATTTTTTGGATAGCGTTCTGCTTCCGACAGGTTCGGCCGAATAGATGAAGTCGGCCACAATCGCATGCAGGATCTCGAGTTTTCGATCGCTCAGTTCCATGTGAACCACTCCTTTCTGATTCGGTCTACGATATGGCGCTTTCTAATCTGTTAGCACTCCATGTAGGTGAGTGCTAACATTAATATACCCTCCACATGAAGGGTTGTCAAGAGCTATTAAGAAAAATATTTGTTTATATTTTCCAGCATGCGTGCGTGGAAAGCGCAGCGGAAGCTGCACAGCTTACCGAGGCGGAGAACCCGCATGGAAAACACCGTTACATCGGTGTCTGCAAGCGCCGTAAATGGCGCATAGATGTACTGACCGGAAGGTACGCCTCGAAACAGGACGCCGTCGGGCCCTATTTTTTCGATCTGTCCGTCGCCCGAAACGGCGAGAGCCGTCCCTTCGATGACGATGCTCGCAAACCTCAACTCTTCTCCTTCGCGGAAAATAGTTTCGCCGCGGCCAAACGTCTCGACCTTTGCCTCCATGCATTTCCTCAGCCAGAGGACGTCCTCGTCCTGTGTAATCCCTTCGAATGCCGGATGCGCTTTAATCTTTTCCAGATACTGTTCCATCGTACTCCCCCCATTCCTTTGCGCTGTACACGGCCCGGCGCCAGCCTGCGAGCAACTCTTCGCTTCGATCGGCTGACACCGACGGCGAAAAGCTCTTTTCAAGCTGCCAGTGCTTCCGCACATCGTACAGGTCGCTCCAAAAGCCGGCGGCAAGGCCCGCAAGGTACGCCGCCCCCAGCGCTGTCGTCTCGATGCAGTCGGGCCTCTGGACTTCGGCCTGGATGACGTCGGATTGAAACTGCATCAGAAAATTGTTAGCGCTCGCACCGCCGTCAACCCGCAGCACCTGAAGCGGCGTGTCCGAATCGCGCTCCATAGCGGACAGCACATCCGTCGTCTGATAGGCGATCGCTTCGAGCGCAGCGCGGATGATGTGATTTTTCCCCGCACCGCGCGTCAGCCCCGTAATCGTTCCCCGCGCATGCGGATTCCAGTGCGGGGCACCCAGTCCGACGAATGCGGGTACAAAGTACACGCCGTTCGTATCGGCCACCCCGGCGGCAAATCGCTCCGATTCTGCTGAATCCCGGATCAGCTTCATTTCGTCGCGGAGCCACTGCACAGCAGCCCCTCCTATAAAGATGGAGCCTTCGAGCGCATACGTCACTTCGCCCGAAAGACCCCAGGCAATCGTGGTCAGAAGTCCGCTGTGCGACATGACAGGTGTCCTGCCGGTATTCATCAGCAGAAAACATCCGGTGCCGTAGGTGTTTTTGACCTCACCTTTTTCGAAGCACGTCTGACCGAACAGCGCAGCCTGCTGGTCGCCGGCTATACCTCCGACGGGAATCGCCGTCCCGAATACAGCCGCATCCGTCTCGCCGAACGAGCCGGACGAGGGCTGCACAGCGGGGAGCATGCAGGCGGGGACCCCAAACAGGTCCAGCAGCCAGGGATCCCACTCCAGCGTATGGATATTGTACAACATCGTGCGCGATGCGTTCGTGTAATCTGTCGCATGCACGCGTCCGCCCGTCAGGTTCCACAAGAGCCAGCTGTCGACGGTCCCAAACAGCCAGTCGCCGCTCTCTGCCTTTTTCCGACCGTCGGGAACATGATCGATTATCCAGGCGATTTTTGTTGCCGAAAAGTAGGCATCGATAGGAAGCCCGGTCCTCTCCCGGACGGCATCTGACATTCCTTCTTCGATGAGGCGCTCGCACACATCCGATGTGCGCCGGCACTGCCAGACGATGGCCGGGTAGACGGGCTTTCCGGTTTTCCGATCCCACACCACCGTCGTTTCGCGCTGGTTTGTGATGCCGATCGCGGCGATGTCCTCCGGTTTGGCCCGGACCTTGTGCATCGCTTCCTGGGCTACACCGATCTGCGATGACCAGATTTCCATGGGATCGTGCTCCACCCAGCCCGGGTGGGGATAATGCTGCGTCAGCTCTTTCTGCGCCAGCGACACCTGTATGCCGTCGTGGTCAAACAGAATGCAGCGGCTGCTCGTCGTCCCCTGATCGAGCGCCATCGCATATGTTGCGCTGCGGTTCATACTACGCCCCTCTTTCGTTCAACAGCCAGCCCATCACGACGTTGGTCCGGTGCATCCCCTCCCGGGTCAGCCGCACCGTCTTGGCATCGCACGCCAGCCATCCTCTTTGCACGAGCTGCTCTGCCGCTGCTCCAAACTCCGCTTCGAATTCCGTCCCGAACCTCGCCCGGAAATCCGAACGCTCAAAGCCTTCGATGCGCCGAAGCGCCGTAAAAATGTAATCGCCCATGCGCTCGGCCGCATCGCCCGACTCCTGTGCACAGACATAGGCACCTGCGATATAGCGCTCCCATTCTGCGGTGTTCTCGCGCCGGATCCCGCCGGTAAACGAATGAGCCGACAGTCCCAGCCCGACGTATTCGTCCATGCTCCAGTATTTCAGGTTGTGTCTGCACTGGAAGCCCGGCAGCGCAACGTTCGATATCTCGTAGTGCCCGTAGCCGCAGGCGGCGGTCATCCCGAGCGCTGCTTCGTACATCGCGCGCTCCGCATCCGGCTCCGGCACGTGCAGCCTGCCTCTGCGGTAGTCTTCATAAAACGGGGTCCCCGTCTCGATCTGTAACCCGTAAAATGACAGATGGGCCGGCCGCATGGCCAGCAGACCCTCAAGCGTACGCTCCCACGTCGAAAGCGTTTGTCCCGGGATGCCGAACATCGCATCCAGGCTGATGTTCCCGGTCACGAGCTCTCTGACCAGCGCGACGGCGCTCTCTGCGGTCGCCGCATCGTGACAGCGACCCAGAGCGCGGAGCTCCTCGTCGTGTAAGCTCTGCACCCCGAGGCTGACGCGGGAAAACCCGCTTGCGCGGATCGCCCGGCACCGGGTTGGATCCAGGCTTTCCGGATTGGCTTCGATCGTCATCTCCAGCTCTCCGGCGGGCGCTACTCGAAAGAGCCGGAACACCTGCTCCAGAATGTCGTTCATAAGCCGCGCATCCAGTACGGTCGGCGTTCCCCCGCCTACGTAAATCGTATCGACGGTGACATCCTTCGGCACTTGCGCCGCCCGCTCGGCCACCTCCTGCAATAGCGCACGCACATAGATTCGCTGATTCTCAGGAGAGGCAAAGGGCCCGCCCAGCGACACGAAATCGCAGTAGCGGCATTTCTGCCTGCAGAACGGGATGTGGATGTACAGACCGATTCTATTTTGAGTCATCGTACTTCAAAACGGCCGTAAACGCTTCCTGCGGCACCTCCACGCTGCCGAACTGCCGCATGCGCTTCTTGCCGGCTTTCTGTTTTTCGAGCAGTTTCTTCTTTCTGGAGATGTCGCCTCCGTAGCATTTCGCCAGCACGTCTTTCCGATAGGCCCGCACGGTTTCCCGCGCGATGACTTTCTGCCCGATCGACGCCTGGATAGGCACTTCGAACTGATGCATCGGAATCACCGTCTTCAGCTTCTCGCACACGAACCGGCCTCTCTGGTAGGCTTTCGATTCGTGGACGATCATCGACAACGCGTCGACGACTTCCCGGTTCAGCAGGATATCCATCTTGACGAGCTGAGATTTTTCGTAGTGCGAAAACTCGTAATCCAGCGATCCGTACCCTCTCGTCTTCGATTTAAGCGCATCAAAAAAGTCGTAAATGACCTCGTTGAGCGGCATTTGATAATGCAAAGCCACCCGCGTCTCTGTCAGATATTCCATGTGTTCCATGATGCCCCGGCGATCCTGGCACATTTCCATGATCGGTCCGACGTACTCCTTCGGAAGCATGATCGTCGCCTTGACGACTGGCTCTTCGATGTGGCTGTATTCGCCTACAGGCGGCAGGTTCGACGGATTCTGCACCATCCGCACCTCTCCGTCGGGCATCACGACCCGGTAGATGACCGACGGGGACGTCGTGATGATCGCCAGATCGAATTCGCGCTCCAGGCGCTCGACGATGATTTCCATGTGTAAAAGACCCAGAAAACCGCAGCGGAACCCGAATCCGAGCGCAGAGGAGGACTCCGGCTCGAACAGCAGCGCCGCGTCGTTTACCTGGAGCTTTTCCAGGCAGTCCTTGACGCTTTCAACTTTTTCGCCTTCTGCGGGATAGATGCCGCAGTACACCATCGGCTGCACTTTTTTGTATCCCGGAAACGGAGCGTCGGTCGGATCGGCATCGAGCGTAATCGTATCTCCGACCCGCGCATCCGCCACCTGCTTGATGCTGGCGCATATGTATCCGACGGATCCGGCACTCAGACGGGAAACCGGTGTCTGCACCGGGGATACGACGCCGACCTCCGTCACTTCGTAAACTTTTTTAGTGTTCATCAGTCGGATCATGTCGCCGACTTCGACCGCTCCGTCAAACACCCTCGCATAGATGACGACACCCTTATAGTTATCGTAGTACGAATCGAAGATGAGCGCTTTCAGCTTGCCGTCCGGATTGCCCGAAGGAGCCGGCACGCGGGCGACGATCGCCTCGAGCACCTCTTCGATGTTTAACCCTTCCTTGGCGGAAATCAGCGGGGCATCCTGCGCCGCGATGCCGATCACATCTTCAATTTCGTGCTTTACTTCGTCGGGCCTGGCGGAAGCCAGATCCATCTTATTGATGACCGGCACGATCTCCAGATCCTGATCCAGCGCTAAATAGACATTGGCCAGCGTCTGCGCCTCCACGCCCTGCGTCGCGTCCACGATCAGAACCGCCCCTTCGCAGGCGGCGAGACTTCGGGAGACCTCGTACGTAAAGTCGACGTGACCCGGCGTGTCGATCAGGTTAAACACGTAATCGTGACCGTCTCGCGCCCGGTAGTGCAGCCGCGTGGCCTGCAGTTTGATCGTGATTCCGCGTTCCCGCTCCAGGTCCATATTGTCTAAAAACTGTTCTCTCATGTCGCGCAGAGCGACCGATCCGGTGCTCTCGAGCAGGCGGTCGGCCAACGTCGATTTTCCGTGATCGATGTGCGCGATGATGCAGAAGTTTCTGATGTATTGTTGATCGTCTTTCATAAATCCTCCGATAGCGACAGTGATTCATATCTTATATATTATAGAGTATGGCTGATTCTGTCACAAGCGCAAAATAAAGCTTGCATTCGAACTGCCGCTGTACTATACTTCAGGTTGCGATATTTTACGAAAGTGGGGTGAAAACACATGGCTAACATCAAATCTGCGAAGAAGAGAATCCGCGTCATTGCGAAGAAGACCGCTGTCAACCGCCGGGTTAAAAATCACGTGCGCGCTGTCATCAAGAGCTTCAACAAAGCGCTGATCGAACAGGATTTCGACGCCGCTGCGGAAAAGCTGAAGCTTGCCGACAAAAAGCTGAAGCAGGCTGCAGCGAAAGGTACGATTCATCGGAATACAGCTTCCCGGAAGATTTCCAGGATGACGCTGGCATTCAACAAAGCAAAAGCAGAGTAATCTCACCCGTCCCCACTGTGCAGACATTGCTGCACACAATACGCCAAGAACCGGGCTTGTGTCTCCCCGGTTTTTTTATTGCGCCGGATCCTCCGCCAAAATCTTCATAAAATCCCTGACCCTCTCCGCTACATCCGAAGCCCCGAACACAGCTGCCCCCGCTACGAGAATATCGACACCTGCCTGTTTTAGGTCGGCTGCGTTGTCGAGGTTGACACCGCCGTCGAGCTGGATGAGCAGATCAGGATGGCGCTCCTGCCTCATACGATTCAATGCCTCCAGCTTTTTCCACGTCGAAGAAATAAAAGCCTGTCCCCCGAATCCGGGATTGACCGACATGATAAGCACGAGATCCAGGTCTTCGAGAATGTAATCCAGCGTCGAAAGCGACGTAGCCGGATTGAGCGCGACGCCGGCGCGGACACCGAGCGCCTTGATTTGCTGTACGGTTCGGTGCAGATGGACACACGCCTCCTGATGAACGACGATAAATTCGGTCCGCGGCGTCACGAAATCGGCCATCAGCCTTTCGGGGTTTTGCACCATCAGATGCACATCGAACGGCATCGTCGTCTTCTTCGCCAGGCTGTGGATGACCGGTTGACCGAACGTGATGTTGGGCACAAACGTGCCGTCCATCACATCCATGTGAATGTAGCCGGCACCTCCTTCGCATACGGCGCGCATCTGGCCGGCGAGGTCCGTAAAATCAGCGGATAAAAGCGAAGGGGCAAGCGTAGCCATGGGTTCCTCCTAATACTTTTCCCGGGATTCGATGGCGTCCATCATGTCCCTGTACGAACGATAGCGGCTTTCGTGGATCGCACCGCGTTCCACCGCCTCCACGACGGCGCAGTCAGGCTCCGCCAGGTGCCGGCAATCATTAAAGCGACACGATCCGGCCAACTTTTCCATCTCCGGGAAGTAGCCCGCGAGTTCGGATGCATCCATTTCGTCGAGCTGAAACGACGTAAATCCCGGCGTGTCAAACAGACTGAGCGTGCCGTCGGTATACAGCTCCGTGTGCCTCGTCGTGTGACGTCCGCGGGCGCTGCGCCGGCTGACGGGTCCGGTTTTACTCTCCGCGTGTTCGATCATCGCGTTGAGCAGCGTGGATTTTCCCGCACCGGACGGTCCGGCGAGCGCTGCCTGTGTTCCGCCAAGCGCCTGTTCCAGCGCCTCCAGTCCCTCTCCGGTCCGGCTGCTTGTAAAGTGTGTCGGATAAATCTGACCGTACATCGCTTCGACCTCGCGCCGCACGCTGCCGTCGTCGAGATCCATTTTATTGATGCAGATCAGCACATCGGCACCGGCCTGCTCGGCAGTCACTGCAAACAGATCCAGGATGTAAAAGTTCGGAGCCGGGTCCCGGGCGGCTGCGACGATGACCATCGTCTCCACATTGGCGACCGGCGGCCTGGTAAACAGATTGCGCCTGGGCAGGATTTCGTCGATCGTCGCCTGGCCGTCCGGCGACAAGCCGATGCGGACGCGGTCTCCCACGGCCGGCACGATGTTATCCTTGCGGAATATGCCGCGCGCCAGGCTTTCGAACAGACCTTCGTCGGTCTGCACATAATAGAATCCGCCGATGCCCTTGACGATGACACCCGTCATCTATATCACTTCCCGACTCTGGAAGTCCACTTTTAAATTATAGACGAGATCGTTGTCGTACCACACTTTTACCACACCGTTCCTGCCGGCCCCGCTCACGCTGATGACCTCGGATCCGTCGCTGCGGCTCCGCGGCTCTTTGTTGATGGGAGTTCGCGGATCGAACACTCCGTCTGCGACGTTGACCGTCAGAAGGAAATCTTCTTTCGGTGCCTTCGAAAAATCGAGCGGGATGGCGACGGAGTTCATCTCCCCCTCTTCACCGCCGGGCTGAGGCGGCACCGGAGCAGGCGTCGAGGCGCTTTTCGAAATGACGAGATCGACTTCGATGGGTTCCAGAACCACGGTGCCCGGGCCCGGGTTGTGCGACACGACATGCCCCTCTTCGATGTACGCGTTGGCGATGTACGTTACCGCGCCGACTGAAAGACCGAGGCTTTCGAGGATCATCTCCGCTTCTTCGAGCGATTTCCCGCGCAGATCGACGACTTCGAACTCTCCGAATTCCGGCCCGAGGCTCACCTGCAGGCTGACGGTGCCTCCGGCAGCGAGCACGGTTCCTTTTGCCGGCTTCTGAGAGATGACGATGCCGGCCGGCACATCGTCGCTGTGGATTTCAGAGACGCTGCTCACTTTGTATCCGTATGTTTCCAGTATGTACTTTGCGCCTGAGAGCGGTTTGCCCACAATCGAAGGTACGGTTCCGTCCACCTGCCCCCGGCTGATGTTGACGCGCACGGTCGTGCCTTTTTTGACATCGGCTTCGGCTTTCGGCGTCTGGGACATGATGAGCCCGTCTTCGTAGATGTTACTCGGCAGTTCCATGTCGATATCCAGCTGCAAATCGTGCGGTTCAAGCGCCTCCAGCGCCTCCTCATACGTCAGTCCGTCCAGGTTGGGAACCTGGACGACCGACTGCTCGCCGCCTCCGCCTCGCATGGCTTTGTAAATGAAACCGCTTGCGGGAATGGCCAGCAGAATCGCAAGGACAGCCAGCGCCATTTTCTCCGGACGGATGGCGACTTTCTTCTTCGCTTTCTTCGACTTCTTTCCGGCGGCGCCGTCGGCGTTCTCCGCACCGCCTTCGCCCTCCTGTGCCGCAACGGACGGATCGGACGCACCGTTTCTGCCGCCTGCCGAGGCAAGCGGTGC
>Ga0172382_10010335_pt1 | contig 12552 bp, 11 predicted proteins | sample Leawel138RmetaG_FD_122245 | JGI IMG/M metagenome (GOLD analysis project Ga0172382, IMG submission 122245) | Leachate microbial communities from a municipal landfill in Southern Ontario, Canada - Leachate well 138R metaG | ecosystem: Engineered > Solid waste > Landfill > Unclassified | place...
CGTTCTTCCTGCATATCGATCACCATGCCTCATGATCGACGACTTCTACCTTCCCCGCTTCAGACTCATCTCATGTTGGAAACACAAGACCCCGCTCAGACTCATGTCATGTTGGAAAAGACTGTAGCTGGCAACTGCCATCCGATCGTGCGAACCTGCCACCATGATGATGCCTGTTCAGTCCGATGACCTTCATCTGCGGCTGCCGCCCTTTGGCCACGAGCTGCAGGAGCTGCCTGCGCCGTTTTTCTTCCGGGTCGAAGACATGCCTTCGCACGCCACCTATCCGGCACTGCGCCATCCCTGGGGCGAGTTCATTTATTCCTTCAGTGGCATCACCGAGGTCAGGATCCGCACCACCCGGCTTCTTGCGCCGCCGCATTCGGGGCTATGGATTCCGCCCGAGACCGAACATACGTGTTTCAACCACCGCGAAGCCGCACATTGTTCGCTGTATATCCGCAGCGACCTGTGTACGGCGCTTCCGGGTGCAGCGTGCGCACTCCTGATATCACCCCTGGTGCGTGCCATCCTGGGCCATTTGTATGCGCATCGTTCAGACGGGCGCCCGCAGCCGGGGTTCGAGCGGCTGTTGTGGGTACTGGTGGAACAGTTGTCCAGCTGTGAGGCGGCGGCAAGTTTCATCCCCGATTCCGATGATCCCCGGCTCGGGCCGCTGCTGCAGGCCCTGCGCGACGACCCGGCCGACAACCGCAGCATTGCACAGCTGGCCGGTGCGTTCCACATGAGCGAACGGACCCTCATGCGTCGCTGCCGAACGGATCTTGGCATGTCCCTGACCGAGTGGCGCCAGCGGCTGCGGCTGGCCCGGGCGTTGGCCTTGATCAGCAGCGGCCGGAGTGTCGAATCTGTGGCGCTGGACCTGGGGTATGCAACGTCATCGGCGTTCATCGCGATGTTCAGGCGGCGGATGGGGGCAAGCCCCAAGGGATATATCACTGGCCAGCAGTGATGGAATTCGCCAGCTCGCTCCTGCCCGCAGTCGTGAGGGCCGCTAGCGCACTCCCGATTACAGCCCTGTGGCCCCTTCAGACTGTTTTTCACACTGTTTTTCCAGGTCGCGCGCGGTTCCGTTCGCGAACATTTTTGCAGTGCTATCATTCGGGTTCACCCGGAGACACGTGCGATTGGGCAGATGCGACTGATGAGCAGGAACCTGGCTGGAAAGGTGCGTCCAGCATGAATCAGGCCCCAACGGCTGGCATTTCGCGCAATGTCATCTTCGCCATTGTCGCGCTGGCCCTGCTGATGATGGCGGTCGATTCGACTATAGTGGCCACGGCCCTGCATGCGATCCAGCAGGGTCTCGATACTTCCATCAATCTGGCCAGCTGGACCATCACGGCCTACTCATTCGGCTTTGTGCTGATGCTGCCCGTCAGCGGCAAGCTGGCCGAGCGCTTCGGCAAGCGCCGCGTATTCCTGGTCTCCACGCTGGTGTTCACCCTGGCCTCGCTGGGTTGTGGGCTGGCCAACGACATCTACGTGCTGATTGCGCTGCGGGCGCTGCAGGCCGCGGGTGGCGCCGGTTTCACGCCAACGGCCACCGGCATCATCGTGGATCACTTCGGGGCGGCCCGGGATCGGTATGTCAGCCTGTTCGGCAGCATTTTTCCGATTGGCGCCATGATCGGCCCCATTTTCGGCGGTTACTTCGTTGCCTATACGTCCTGGCGCGATGTCTTTCACGTCAATATTCCCATCGGCCTGGCGATCCTTCTGCTGGCCTGGCACTATATACCGCGGGATGCAGGGCGCGCGCCCACCGTGGCGCGCAGCATGGATGCGCCGGGCATCCTGCTGCTGGGGGCCAGCCTGCTGTCCGGCATGCTGGCGGCCACCATACTCGGAGAGTCGCACGAGTCGGTCTGGCTGATCGTGCTGTTCTGTGGCCTGGCGCTGGCGTGCCTGCTGCTGTTCCTGCGTCACATCCATCGGGTGTCAGCGCCCTTCATACAGCCGCGTTTCATCTACGGCACGAATTTCGGGGTGGTGAACCTGGTGAACATGGTGTTCACCGGCTTCATCATCGGGGCCATGGCGCTGGTGCCGCTGTATGCGGCGAACCGGTACGGCATCAGCGCGCTTGGTTCAGGCACTTTGCTGACCGCGCAGGGCGTGGCGGCCATGGTGTGTTCCATTGCTGCGGTCATCCTGCTGCGCCGCACGGGCTATCGCCTGCCGCTGTATGCGGGCAGCGTGGTGACCATCGTGGGTCTCGTACTGCTGGCACTGCCCGCTGCAGGGCACATCGATCCGTACACCTGGCTGGCATTTGCAGCCTTTCTGGTCGGGGCGGGCAACGGCGCCATCAACCCCGCCATGCGCAATGCCGGCCTGCAGCTGGCACCCGAGTCGTCATCCATGCTGGCCGCCCTGCGTTCGCTGTCGCTGCAGGTGGGCGCCATCATGACGATTTCGATCCTGGCCGCATTGATGGCGCGCGAGGGCGATGTGGGCCTGGTGCTCGCCTGGGCCTATGCGGCCTTTGCGCTGATTCGCCTGCTGGCCCTGTGGCTGGTACGCTTCGTGCCCGAGCAGCGCGGCGCCTGGTGACGATCGGTTCGGTCTGTTCGGGGGCCTGCCAGGCCTGTTGAGGCTAGGCTCAGCCTGTTCAGGGAGGATCTGCCAGGCCTGTTGAGATCAGGTTTCTACTGACCCAGCCTGGTCGGCCAGAACCTGCCCCGCCAGCGTTCTGGCCAGGGCCAGGCGGCGTTCGTGGTGTTCGAGCCCCTGGATGAAGCGTTCGGGCATGGCCTGCAGACCGCCGATTGCACCGCACAGGGCACCGGCCAGCATGGCTCGGGCCTGGTTCTGCCCGCCACCGTTGACGGCGTGCAGCAGGGCGGACTCGACATCACCCTGGAACCGCGCAGCCAGATAGTAGACCGCGGGAAACTGATGATAGACCGCACAGGGCATGCCGTAGACCAGAGAGACTTTCCAGGCCGGTTCGATCTGGCAGCCGGGGTCTGCCGCGGCCCGGGCAATGCAGGACACCGTGAGCAGTGCATCCGGAGACGGGAAGTGCCCCGCATGATGGATGGCTTCGGGGCCCGGCGGCGGGGTGCCTTCGCCGGCGGACGTGACGCTGTGAAACGGCAGGCTGCCATCACGCACCAGCGCCATCAGGCGCCCGGACGTTTCTGCGTCGAGGGGCTCGCCCCGGACCAGACCGCCAAGCACCGAGGCATACGCCGTGGTCATGGCCATGACCGTCGTGTCGCACTGCGTCAGGGCGGTGTTGGATGACACATGCCGTGCCAGCGAGGCGGGCTGCAAGGCATAGCGCACGGCCAGCGCCAGAATGCGTTCGGCCGCTTCGGTCGTGTCGGCCAGGCCTGCGACCTGGCCCCATGGCCTGTGTTCGAGCGTGCGCTTGCGCCAGGTTTCGCGTATCGACTGGCTCGTGTAGCCGCCCGGGCCCTGCATGGGCGTGCCATCGAGCTGCGGGAAGAGGGTGTCATCGAGCCGTTGGCAGAAATCGGCTTCGTCATAGCCTTTGTGCTCGGTCAGGGATTGCAGCAACAGATCGAGGATGAAGCCCGCCTGCCCCGATTGCCCGGCCTTGAGGCCGGCGTGATAACGGCCTGGCTGCGGCTCGGTGTAATCTGTGATCCAGGGCCCGTAGGTGGCCCGCAGTTCGTCGAGCTGGTAGTACCAGTGCGGGCCCAGAGCCAGCGCATCGCCGATGTAGGCCCCCAGAATGGCGCCGCAGATGCGGTCTTCGAGTTCAGTCATGTGCGTGTTCATGAACCCATTCTACTGCTGTATTCGGGGGCTGCAAGCATACTGCACATCGTGTTTGCAATCGGTGGGTGGCCTGATTTATGCTTTTTCGACCAGGTGGCCCTGTCGATAAATATCTCTGGTCGTGTCAAAATGTTGCCTGGTGGCGAGGTCGTGCCGGTATTTTGGCCTGCCTGCGCCCGGGCGACTTTCCATCCGAAGGCCGCTGTATTCAATCCTGGAGGAAACATGTCTTATCAGATCAAGATCGTCTCGGCCGCCGTGGCCACTGCATTGCTTGCCTTGGGCGGCACGGCCCAGGCCGACGAAAAACCCGTCAAGGTGGGTATCGTCACATTCATGTCGGGGGCGGCTGCCGGCCCGTTCGGGGTGCCTGCACGCCATGGGGCCGAAGTGCTTCTCGAAGAACTGAACGCCGGCAAGGTGCCGGCACCATACGATTCGGTGGGTTTTGGCGGCACACCCCTTGAATTCGTGTACATCGATGAAAGCGGCGGCACGTCGCAGCAGGTCACCGAATTTCGCAACATGGTCGATCGGGCCGGTGTCGACATGGTCATTGGCTATACCTCCTCGGGCAACTGCCTGGCCATTGCACCGGTGGCCGAAGAGCTCAAGACACTCACCATGTTCTATGACTGCGGCACGCCGCGCATTTTCGAGGATGACGAGCACCACTATGTGTTCCGCCCGGTGGCCCATGGCACCATGGACAATGTCGGTGCCGCCATGTATGCGGTCGACCAGAAGCCGGACATGAAAACCTATGCCGGCATCAACCAGAACTACGCCTGGGGCCAGGATTCCTGGCGCGATTTCGAAGGCGCGCTCAAGCAGCTCAAGCCGGATGTCAAGCTCACCACCTCGCAAATGCCGAAGCTCGGCGCCGGCCAGTACAATGCCGAAATTTCGGCCATCATGGCGTCCAACCCCGACATCCTGCATTCCAGCTTCTACGGCGGTGACCTCGAAGGCCTGATCGTGCAGGCGCAGCCGCGCGGCATGATGGAGCACGTCCCGACCATCCTCACCACAGGCGAAACCATCACGCACGACAACAAGATCAAGATCCCCGATGGCACCATCATCGGCGCCCGGGGGCCGCACGGGGTGTTTGCGCCCGATTCCGAACTCAACACCTGGTTCCGCAACGCCTACCAGGACCAGATCAAGGGTGACCCCTGGTATCCATCGTACAAAATGGCGCAGACCATTCTCGGCACCAAGGCGGCATATGAAAAGGCCAAGGCCGACAACGGTGGCCAGGCGCCCAACACCGAGCAGATCATCGCCGCATTCGAGGGCCTGACCTTCGTGGCGCCGTCCGGCGAAGTGAAGATGGCCCTGGGCAACGGTCACCAGGCCGTACAGGAAGTGGTCTACGGCACGGCCAGGAACGTCGATGGCAAACTCACCTTTGAAAACGTCAAGCGCTATCCGTCCGAAGTCGTCACGCCGCCCGAAGGCGTGAAGTCCGAAGACTGGATCAAGAACGGCATGAAGCACTGAGGGGGTCTGTATGTTGATGTTGCCTGCCGCCATCATCGACGGCATCATGTACGCTGCGTGGCTTTTCCTGGTGGCTGTGGGTCTCACCCTGATCTATGGCGTCATGAAAATCCTCAATCTCGCGCACGGGGCGTTCTATACACTCGGTGCGTATGTGGCAGCGACGTTCGTCGGTTTCTGGCTGGCAGGTGACTACAACCCCTATTACAGCTATCTGCTGTTGCTGCTGGCCGGCGTCATCGGGGGGCTGGTCCTGGGCGTACTGGTCGAGCGCGGTATCCTGAGGCGGTTCTACAAGGAAGACCAGGTCGTGCTGCTGCTGGTCACGTACGCCATCTTCCTGATCCTCGAAGACGTGGTCAAGATGATCTGGGGGGTCGAGCCCTACGTCATTTCACAGCCTTATGGCCTGTTGGGCAGCTTCAATATCGGTCTGCTCTATTACCCGAACTACAATTTCGTCATTCTGGGGGCAGCCATCCTGTCAGGCGTGGGCCTGGCGCTCTTTCTCAAGCTCACGCGCCCGGGCAAGCTGTTGCGCGTGGTGATACACGACCGCGAAATCAGCATGGCGCTGGGCATCAACGTGCAACGGTATTTTCTTGTCACGTTCGTGGCCGGCTCCATTCTGGCGGCGCTGGGGGGCGCGCTGACAGCGCCGACCATATCGGTGGCCCCGGAAATCGGGGTCGAGGTCATCGTGCTGGCGTTTGCGGTCATCGTGATCGGCGGGCTGGGTTCCTTGCCGGGGGCGGCATTGGGGGCACTCATCGTCGGGCTGGTGCGTTCATTTGCCGTGCACTATTTTCCCGAGGTTGAATTGTTCTCCATTTATGCGGTCATGGCGGTGGTTCTGATCGTGCGGCCCATGGGTCTGTTTGCTGCTGCGGAGCCGCGCAAGATATGAAATCATCCTCAACCATGCATGCGCGGCAGCGCGCACGCCGGCCGCAGCATGCCCTGATTGCACTGGTCGTCACGCTGATTCTGATCGCGCTGGGCATCGGCCTGTCGACGTGGCAGTTCGTCGTCGTGGTGGCCCTGTCCAAGGGGCTTGCAGCCCTGGGGCTGGTGCTGCTGTTGCGCTGCGGGCTGGTGTCCTTTGGCCAGGGGCTGTATTACTGTGCGGGCGCCTATGCCGTGGGCATGGCCATGAGCCATCTGGGCATTCGCGATCTGGTGCCTCTGCTGCTGCTTGCCACGGTATCGGCCGCCGTGATCGCCGCCCTGCTCGGGGTGCTGCTGTCGCGCTATCGCGACATCTTCTTCGCCATCCTCACGCTGGCCTTCACCATGATCCTGTACGGCCTGCTCATCCGCAATCCGGTGCTGGGCGGCAGCGATGGCTTCAATGTGCAATCCCCCACCTTTTTCCTGCTGGCCGATGGCGCGCTGTCGCGGCGCACGATGTTCATCATTACGGCGGTGGTGGTTGGCGTGAGCATCTGGGCCGTGCAGCGGTTTCTGGCCACGCCCATGGGGCGCCTCGGGCCGGCAATGAAAGACAACGAGATCCGTGTCGAATATCTCGGGGCCTCGGCGCGCCGCAATATTTTCTGGAACTACACCCTGGCAGGGGCCCTGGCGGGCCTGGGGGGTGGGCTGACGTCGTTCAGCATCGGGCACATCGATCCTGATCTTGCCTTCTGGACCACGTCGGGCGAGTTCCTCTTCATCGCCATTCTCGGCGGCACGCGCAATGCATATGCCCCCTTTCTGGGGGCCATTGCGCTCGAACTGATCCGCTCGCTGGCCTTCCAGTATGTGCCCAACTCGTGGCAGATCGTCATCGGCGTCAGCATGCTGGTCATCATCATTTTCCTGCCGGGGGGGCTGATCAGCATCGCCAGGCTGTGGCTGCGTTCTGCGGCCAGGGGGGCTTGAACATGTCTGAACCCGTCGTACTCGTCTCTGCCCGCAACCTGCGCAAACAGTTCGGCGCCGTGTTTGCCGCCAGAGACATCACAGTGGATATCCATGCACACAGCGTATCCGGCCTGATCGGTACCAATGGCGCCGGCAAGACCACGTTCGTGAACATGCTGACGGGCTATCTCAAGCCCGACCAGGGCCAGATCTTCTTCGATGGTCATGAAATCACTGGCCGGCCACCACGCGAAATCACCCGCATGGGGATCACGCGCTCATTCCAGATTCCGCAACTCTTCGATTCACTGACGGCCCTCGAGAATGTCGAAACGGCGCTGGGCATCGTGGGCAAGCCGCTCGAGCAGGCCGAAGAGATCCTGGCGCGTTTCGAACTCACACCCTTTGCCGATGCTCTGGCAGGCATTCTGCCCGAGGGGGTACGCAAGCTGCTGGACATTGCCCTGGCCATGGTGGCGGATCCGCGTGTGCTGCTGCTCGACGAGCCCACCAGCGGGGTCGACAGCTCGGAAAAATTCGAGATCATGGACCGCATCATGAAGATCGTGCGCGAGGCCGAAGTCACCGCCATGTTCGTCGAGCACGACATGGAGGTCGTGCGGCGTTACAGTGACCGTGTGCTGGCTTTTTATGATGGTTCCATCCTCGCGGCCGGGGCGCCCGAAGAGGTCATGCGCGACGAGAAGGTGCTCGAATACATCATAGGCCGGCCCCTGCAGGCTGGCCGTCCTGCCCAGGCCCAGGTCGTACAAGAGGGTGCCCATGCTTGAAGTGCGCGACCTCAACGTGAAAATCGGCACCACCACCATATTGCGCAAGGTGGCGCTCAGCGTGGCGCGCGGGGCCATCGTGGGGATCACGGGGCGCAATGGCGCCGGCAAGACCACGCTCATGCGCTCCATCATGGGGCTCTTGCCGATCGAATCGGGCAGCATGCAGATGGCCGGCAAGGATCTGGTGGCAATGCCGGCCTATAAACGCACCTCGCTGGGCATAGGCTATGCGCCCGAAGACCGGCGCCTCATCCCCGACCTCAGTGTCGAAGAGAACCTGTGCGCCCCGGTCTGGGCGCTGGGCCAGGCGGATGCCGGGCCCAATCTGAAAAGAGCCTACCAGATCATCCCCGAACTGCAGGAGTTCGCCCCCAGAAAGGCCATGGAACTCTCTGGCGGGCAGCAGAAGCTGGTTGCCATTGGCAGGGCGCTCATGACCGGGCAGCAGCTGGTGCTTCTGGATGAACCCTTCGAGGGGGTGGCACCTGCATTGTCCTTGCGCATTGCCGAAGTGGTGGGGGCGCTCAGGGCCGAAGGCTTCAGCGCCCTGCTCTCGGGGGCCGACCTGCAACACGCGGCCAGTGTCCTGGACCACAATTATGAAATCGATCGTGGCTCGATCATCGGGTCGCATGCAGTTGTGCATGGCGATCCATCTGTACAGAACGCCAAGGAGTAAGTGCATTGTCAAGGATCGTTGTCGCCAGCCGGCCCTGGCTGGCGCAGTATGGGGCGCAGCAGCCGGCTGACATACAGCCGGGTTTTTCCAGCGTCCCGGCGGCATTTGCCGCGCTGGTGAAGCAGTCGCCCGATGAGGTCATCGCGCGCTACTTCGATGCCGCCCTGACCCGGGGCGAACTGGATGCGGCCTCGTCGGCACTGGCATGCCATTTGCAGCAGCAGGGCTTCGCGGCAGGCGACCGGCTGGCGCTGTTCATGCAGAACAACCCTGCGTTCCTGATGGGCCTGCTGGCGGCCTGGAAACTGGGCGGGGTCGTGGTGCCGGTCAACCCCATGAACAAGTCGGCCGAACTGGGCCACATCCTGCGCGATTCCGGCGCCAGGGCAATGCTGTGCCTCGATACCCTGTATGCCGAAATCGTATTGCCTGCGCTCGAATCCGAAGCCATCGACCTGCCCATACGGATCACATTTTCGGCGTTTGACGGCCAGGACAGTAACGACATCCGGGTGCTGGGTGCAGGCCCGCGCCTGCCCACAGCGGCGGGTGCTGTGGATCTTCAGCAGATTCTGGCGCGGGCGGCGGGTTCATCCGAGGGCCCTGCAGGCGCGCCTGCAGATGCCGAACTGCCGCAGATCAGCCTGCAGCTCGATGATGTGGCCTTGCTGACCTATACGTCGGGCACCACGGGCAAACCCAAGGGGGCCATGAACACCCATGGCAACATTCTGTTCAATGCCTGCGTGTTTCGTGACTGGGCGCGGCTTGAAAGCCAGGATGGCAATCTGTGCATCGCACCGCTTTTTCACATCACGGGCATGGTGGCCCACGCGGCGCTGACCCTGGTCGCAGGCTGCCCGCTGCTGCTGACGCACCGCTTTCACCCCGAGGTGATCCTGGAGACCATCCGCGCCCACCGGCCGGTATTCACCATTGGTGCCATCACCGCGTTCATCAGCCTGATGAATACCGGGCACATCCGCCCTGGCGATTTCGACAGCTTCCGCGGGCTGTATTCCGGCGGCGCACCCATCCCGCCGGCCACGGCCGATGCCTTCGAGGCGCTGACGGGCCACTACATACGCAATGCCTACGGGATGACCGAAACCTGTTCGGTGACCCTCATGGTGCCGCAGGATGCCAGGGCACCGGTTGATGAGGCCTCGGGGGCCCTGTCCATCGGTGTGCCGGTGTTCAATACGCAAGTGCGCGTTCTGCGTGAAGATGGCACGCAGGCAGAGCCCGGCGAAATCGGCGAGCTTGCCAAACAGGGCCCGCAAGTCATGAGGGGCTACTGGAATCGTCCTGAAGACACCGCCCGCATCATGCACGAGGGCTTCATGCTCTCGGGTGACGTCGGCTTCATGGACGCCGACGGCTGGTTCTTTCTGGTCGATCGCAAGAAGGACATGATCAACGCAGGGGGCTACAAGGTCTGGCCGCGCGAGGTCGAAGATGCGCTGTACGCACACCCTGCGGTGCGTGAGGTCGCGGTGGTGGGGGTTGCAGATACCTATCGCGGCGAGACGGTCAAGGCCGTGGTCTCGCTCAAGCCGGGGGCCGAACTGACTGAATCCGAGCTCATTGCCTGGAGCAAGGCGCGCATGGCGTCATACAAATATCCGCGGATCGTCGAATTTCTGGATGATCTGCCCAAGACCAACACCGGCAAGATCCTGCGTCGCAACTTGCGCTGAACCGTGCATGTCTCGACATATGTGTCCTGGCCGCGCATGGCCGATGAAACCGGCCCCTTGAAGGGGCCGGTTGCGTTGCCGCATGGCGCACGAACACGCCCGATTGCGGCCTGGCGAAAAATCGCGCCTATTTCTTGTTGGGGTCGGCCACGAACCGCAGATAAGGCAGGCGAATGTCCAGCTTGCCGTATTTCTGCTCTGCCTGCTCGTCGGTCAGGCTGAGCCCCACGATCACGTCCTGACCCGGTACCCAGTCTGCCGGGGTGGCCAGGGGGACGCCATCGGTGGCCTGAATGGCATCGAGTGCACGCAGGATTTCGGCGAAGTTGCGGCCTACCGACATGGGGTAGCACATGGTCAGGCGGATTTTCTTGTCTGGCCCGATGATGAATACGGTGCGTACCGTGGCGCTGTCGGCAGGGGTGCGGCCATCGGGCAGTACGGCCTCGGCGGGCAGCATGCTGTAGAGCTTGGACACCTGCAGCGAGCGGTCGTCGATGATCGGAAAATCGGCCGGTGCCTGGGCGAATTGTGCGATGTCGTCTTTCCAGCGATGGTGTTCTTCGACGCTGTCGACCGAAACCCCCATGACCTTGGTGTTGCGCTTGGCGAATTCGGGCGCCAGGCGTGCAACGGCACCGAATTCGGTGGTGCAGACCGGGGTGAAGTCCTTGGGGTGCGAAAACAGGATGGCGTAGCTGTCGCCTATCCAGTCGTGCAGGGTCAGGCTGCCTGCCGTGGAGTCGGTGGTGAAGTTGGGGGCGACATCATTGATGCGAAGGGACATGATGGGGCTGCTCCTGTGAGTGGTCTGGAAAAGCAGGAAAAACCTGCTGGATGGAAAACATTATGTATAAATATATAATGTCTGTCAAATAGATATTGGCTATGAGGGCGATAGGCATCACCAGAGGGCCTGGCCAGTGGCCCGGCACTGCCGTGAGGTCGTTGGCCGCCAGCACGCCGGGCCACGCCGGGCCCGTGATGGCCAGCAGGGCATGGTGCGTTGCGCTACCTGGACGGAGGGTGCGCCCAGGCGGGAACGATTTCCCAGGCGCTGCGCATCTGCTGGCGCAGCGCCTGGACGTTCGGTTCCAGGCGCTGCACCTGTTCCCAGAACCGTCTGGAATGGTTCAGCTCGATCAGGTGACAGAGTTCATGCCAGAGCACATACTGCACCAGTTCCTGGCGCAGGAACAGCAATGTGCTGTTCAGGCTGATGCGCCCGGCCGCAGAGCAGCTGCCCCAGCGGGTGCGCTGGTTGCGCACCGTCACGCCGGTATACTGCAGATTCGCCTCGGCCGCGAGCCTCGACAGCCATTCCGGCAGGGTGGCCCTGGCGCGACGCGCCAGCCAATCGCGCAGTGCTGCGTGGCAGGCCGCGGTGTCATCAACGGCCCCTGCCATGATGATTTGGCCCGTCTGGCGGGTGCGCGCCCGGACCGCAGGCGATGAGGTCGCCTGATAGTCGACCCGCCAGGATTCTGCCAGTGCCGGCAGCTCGAACATCACCGGTCGTGTCGCAAGCTCTGCGGCGATCTGCGTTCGCAGGGCGTCGAAGTGCTTCATGCGCCTGGCGATCCATCCGGCGTGTTCGGTCACCAGTGCCGCGATGCGCTGGTGGCCGATTCGAGGTGGCGTGACCACGGTCAGCCCATCGGCCGCATTCAGCGTCAGGCGTATCGTGCGGGCTCGTGTCGACACCCGGATGCCGTATTCGATCGAAGTGCCATCGGGCAGGGTCAGCTGGTTGGTTTTGTCCATCGAAATTCGCTGCGCCTGGGCAGTCACCCGCTTTGCAGCTGCGGTTGTCTGGTCATGAAAAAGACGGTGCCGAGGTTGCGCCTGCTCATGCATCTGTGTGTATCACGATTTCCATGCTGCGAGCATGAGGACATCAGCCCCCTGAAAATCTGGCCGAGTACAATCCTACGGCTGTTGCTGACCCGGTGCGCGGCAAGCCTCGGTCTTCAGGCCGGGGAAGGATAGCGCGGACGCCGTAGGCGTTCTTTGGGCGGTCAGTGTGGCGTCTGCTGTTGTTCGATGTACTGGCGGATCATTTCGATGGGCGCACTGCCACAGCTACCGGCGAAGCAGGACGGCGACCAGAGCGCGCCGCCCCGCAGATTCTCGCGGATGCTCGGGTGGTTCTGCTTGCGGATCATGCGGCTGGACACGCCTTTGAGGCTGTTCACCAGCGTCGAGACGGCCACCTTGGGCGGGTAGTTCACCA
>Ga0172382_10010336_pt1 | contig 12552 bp, 14 predicted proteins | sample Leawel138RmetaG_FD_122245 | JGI IMG/M metagenome (GOLD analysis project Ga0172382, IMG submission 122245) | Leachate microbial communities from a municipal landfill in Southern Ontario, Canada - Leachate well 138R metaG | ecosystem: Engineered > Solid waste > Landfill > Unclassified | place...
GGAAAGGAGCAGACCATGAACCATGCGCCAGAGAAAACGCAGGGTGTGTTGGAAGCGTTGAGCTTGGTGACGCCACTGTTGAGCCTGTTTCGAGATCAGCCGGAACTGTTAACTGGCCTGCTGCGATCGTTGGAAACAGAAGTGTATCGTCTAGTCGACGACCTGTGCGACGACAACAGTGAGAACGCTGCAGCTGCTGCCGACACGCTGACAGCCGTGATTGGAATCCGTCCGGTCGAATGGTATGCGACCACGCCGCTAGGCCGCCGCATTGTGGTTGTGCGACCCGGCATACTTCCCGAGTCTGTGACACACGACGCAGCGGCACAGCTAGTTGGTGTGTCTCGCCAAAGAATCGGACAGCTGGTAGGGGACGGACGAATCAGCCTACACGACGACGGACATGCAGACACTGCGAGTGTCCTACAGTTCGCACAACAACGTGCAGCGACTATAATGCGGGAGTGACGGCTACTTACCGGCGAGCACTCGAGAACTGCAGCCGAGCCGACAACCAAGGAACCAGGACAAGGAACACTAATTGGAGTGTTCCTTGCCCTATAATCGGCGTATGGAATCCATATCGAACCTGCCTATCCCGGCGTCACCCATGGACATTCGGGGAGCATACCGGGCAACACGAGCGAGAGTATGGTGGGACAACGGAGAACTGTTCGTGGCTACTCGCCTATCTCGAGGTCGCATAAACCTAGTGCGGCTACCAATGGTATCCGCTCCCGTCCGACAGCCAGGACCTCGAGGCGCCTGGATCGGCACCAGCAACGACCAGATTCTTACGATCCAACATTCGGCGTCTTCTTGCGGGTACACGTTAGGTGGGTCGACCGAAACGATTGTGCGGCAGGCCAATGAGTCCTGACCCGACCCCTCTGATAGCAGCTGTAACATCACCTGACTTGTCGCCGTATGATCCGGCACTGGTCAAAAGCGAACATTGGCAAGCGAGAGCCTGGGATGTGTGGCGAGTGCTCGGAGAAGTACGATATCCGACTGCCACGATCGCCAGAATGATTGGCCGTCTCGACTGGACAATTACCGTCGACGGTGAGATTGTAGACCCGGACAGCCCGGCGCATACGTCACTATTAGAAGCAGCGGCCACAGAATACGGGTTGGCCGAATCGGTGCGGCTGATCGCACTGCAACTGCAAGTCGCTGGTGACTGCTGGTACTTGTACGACGGGCAGCAGTGGAAGATTGTGGCTACCACGTCCCCGACGCTGCGACAGATCACAGAAGAATATGCGAAGACTGAGAAGCCAACAATTCGTGCTCACCAATGCGACCCGGAAAACCCGGAGCGGGCCGATTCGGCGGTGCGGGCAGCGTTAGACCCGGCCGAAGACCTGATCCTGTTAGCGTCGCTATCTCGAGCACAGTCAAGATCTCGACTGTCACAAGCCGGAATACTGATCGTGCCGGACGGCGTATTAAACAACGACGTGTTCTACCGCGAGATGCAGGACATGATGGCAGCAGCGATTATCGACGAACGATCCCCTAGTGCGGTCGTACCACTGCAACTGAAATACCCGAAAGAACACATCCAAGACATTCGACACCTGGTGTTAGAACGCCCATATGACGACCAGTTAGAACAGAAGATTCGGACCGCTCAACATAGGATTGCGTTAGCGTTAGACGTGCCGACAGAACTGTTAGAAGGATCCGCCGCATTGAACCATTGGACGGCGTGGCTGATCGACGAACAAAACTGGACGATGCATGCTGCGCCGCTCGCAGAGTTGATCGGAGAAGTCTTAGCAAGAGCAGTCGAACAAGTGTTCGGATACGAGTCTGGGAAAGTGAGGATCGAACCTGATCCGACAGTGCTGCTTGCCAGACGGTCGTCTGTGGAAGACGCTTTGAGAGCTGCAGCGATCGGGGCTGTCAGTCTGAAGTATGTGCGTCGGACGATTGGTGCCACAGAAGACGACGCCCCAACTGTCGACGACCTAGAAACCGTGCGCACACTCCGAGACCGGCGAGACGAGACGACACCGCCACAAACCAGTCGTGGTTTGCCGTCTCTCAGCGCATCCGCAGTCAGCGCATCCGCAGTCAGCGGACCCGACCAGTTAGACGATGCGACTATGTGGGCTGAGCACACTGTGTTGGGACGGTTCGGCGCTCGCATCCGATCGCTGGCCGCCTCAGAACCAGACGTTGCAGCCCGGATCGACGGAGTCCCGAATCACCTAGTAGCAGCGACCCTAGGGAAAACCACGGTTGAAGCAGTCGTAGGAGACGTTAGTGCTGCCACGTTAGACGCCCACAAACCATATTGGGACTGGTGCAACACACAAGGGATGCGGCCACGAACGTTTCAGCTGTTACCGTCCGGCAGTCCAGAAGGCATAGTGGATTTAGATGTGCTGTCAGTACAGTTAGCGGAGTTAGACCGGAACCTGTTGGAAACCGCAGTTGAGCGTCTCCGCAAACTGAAGCCTGCAGGAGTGAACCGGTATGTTGACTGGTTCACTAAGACTGCACTGAAAACCAAGAACGAAGCGTTCCGGCTAGTAGGAGCAGACCCGGTTCACGAGTCAGATCCGCCGCTAGTGGCATCCGCCGAATGGTTACGGTTGCGGCTGACAGAACATTATGCGGACACCCTGACTGCCGACAAGGCGCCGCCAGTGTGGATGGTAAGGGACGCCATTGAACTAGCAGGACAGTAATGAGAGGCATCGGACTAGGACGAGGCACACTCGGCCAACTGGCCATGAGGGGCGTGTATGTGACCGGTTACCGGTGGGTGTATGCGCCACAGATTTCTCGGCATGTGCCGTTTCTGCCGCATCGGATGCTCGCAGGACAGTATGTGCCGGTCGACCAGTGGCCGCCACAATCCGAAGAGTGGCCCTACGATTTAGAACCGGGAGACCACTACGGGTGTCTCTGCTATGCGAGAGAAATTCTGAGAGGCCCCGACGGAAGATTTTTGAAAACCTCGACAACGATAGGAGAAGTGACGTGAGAACATGGACTGGGGTTGTTTGCGTCGAAGAAGAACTGTCTGGTGACGGCCGGTTGATCGCTGAAGGCGCCGCAGAGTGGGATGATGGTCCGTGGCCCCTCAAGTTCTCGCTGTCGACCACGTCGCACGATGAGGCAACAATTATTGGGACGATCCGCAGTCTGGTCCGGGACGGCCGCCGAATCCTGGCGGAAGGAGTGATCGACGACGATTCGAGCTCGGAGACAGTCAGGGAAGCAGCGTTGCGGGCTATTGAACTGATCGAAGCTGGCACTGTGGGCGTGTCAGTCGAATCTTCACACACTGAGATCAGCGAAGAGCGGTCCGACGATGAGACAGTAGTGTTCCGACGGTTGCGGATACGGGCAGCAGCACTCGTCGACATTCCAGCGTTAGAAGGCACGTGGGTTGGTATGGCGGCAGCGTTGCGACTATTAGCGGACAGTCGCCGATACGATCCGGAGTGGTTCACGAATCCGGCGTTTGGTGCCGACGGCAACGAAGACGTCCGGCTCGTGTGGCAGTCGGCAGAACGACCCGAAGAGTCGCCCGGCCAGTGGGGGTGTCCGCTGACTGTCGAAGACAACGGACGCATATTTGGGCATGCGGCGTTGCGACACCGATGCCACGGCTCATATTTAGATCAGTGTCTAGTGCCGCCAGCACAAGACGAAGCGTTAGACCGGTGGCTGATAGGTGAAGCGGTGGCGGGTGTGCGGACCGGACCGATTTGGGCTGGAGGGTCGCACGGTGTGACACCAGACGGGAGAGTTAAAGATCCCGAATGGTTAGCTAAAACGTCGGAGGCTGTTGCGGACGTGACTGCCGGATGGGATCAGCACGGATTGTGGGTTGCTGGAGCTGTCAGACCAGGGGTGACCGCCACAGGATTGGCAGCTTTGCGAGGGTCGGCACTGTCGGCCGAATGGCACAGTTACGGAGGCAAACTACGGTGTGTTGGAGTGCTCGCCGTGAACGGGCCAGGCTATCTTGTTAGGAGAGCTGTGGCAGCGTCCGGCGGAGTGTTAACCGCCGGTGCCGACTGTGCGGGATGTCAGATCAGTCCTGACGACCGGCTCAACCGGCTGGAACGAGCTGTTGCTCTTCTTTTAAGGCAGAGGACGCTAAAGTGATTTGTGACAGAAACATAGTTTCTGGCTGAGGCATAGCCCGACGATAAAACCTGTCATAGGAGACACGATGAAACGACTGTTACAATTGTTGGGAGCTATCGGATCGGATGCGCCTCCCGCAGACAAAGACCTAGATGAAGCGTTCAGCGAAGCGTTGCAAGCGTCAGAAGAGGAGCTTGCTGAACTGCGACTTCAACTGATCGACCTGTTGGATGCGGCGCTCGACGGCGACACTCCCGACATTGAGGCCGGGACGGCGTTGCGTGCGGCGATCGACCGGATCGATAAGACCGTCACGGAACGGCAGGTAGAGACCGACCGAATTCAGGCCGAAGCGAAGAAACTGTTGGACGGTTTGCGGCCCGCCGAAACCGGAGCAGACGCCGAAGAAGAAGAAGAGGGTGACGGTGAAGACGAAACCACGGCAGCGCCTGCCGAAGCTGTTGCGGTTGGTGCAGCGCTGAGGGCGTCGAGAGCGAAAGTGAATGCGAAGGCAGCGTCGGAACCGTACACGTCTGATATTCGGATTGCGACGATTGGGGCAGCGAAAGGCGTGAACCTGCGTCAGGACGCCAACCTTGACGATGTGGCTCGAGTGTTCGCTGACATGGCCACGAGAGTGAAGTCAGGCCGTGACTCTCTGGTACGGATCGAAAAGATCTATCCGGAAGACAGGGTACTGTCTGCGAATCCGTCGGAGTCTGACCGGCTGCTGTCTGACATGTTCTCGCCTCAAGCGTTGGCAGCGTCGGGGGGTGTGTGCGCACCCTTGGAAACTGACTTTACGCATCCGGTGATTGGCGAACGGTCGAGGCCGCTGCGGGACGCATTGCCTCAATTCGGGGCGTCGTCCGGTGGCATCCGTTACACGCCAGCTGTCACGTTGTCTGACATGGTTGGTGGTGTCGGTGTGTGGACGAACGCCATGGACCAGGATCCGCAAGGCACGAAGGACTGTTTGACGATTGAGTGTCCGTCGGAACTGTCCGCCACGATTGATGCGATCGTAGCCTGCTTGACGATCGGAAACTTCCAAGCGAAGTTTGCGCCGCAACTGTGGCGGAGCCGACTGGAAGCGGTGATGATCCTGCACGATCGGATCGCTGAGCAAGCACTGTTGGGCACCATTCAGACAGCAGCTGACGCTCTCACGTTCACGTCTGTCGCTGGTGACACCATCGGTTCTGTGTTGGGCGCTGTTGAGCGGGCCGCCGCAGGAATCCAGTCGAGGTTGCGGCTCACTGGGACTACGACCCCGATTTTGGCGGTGATGGACCAGTGGGTGCGGCGAGCAATCCGTGATCAGCTCCGGTTGCAGCGGCTCGGGTCTAACACTCCGGCCGACCAGTTCGGCATTACCGACCGGGCGATCGACGCAATGTTTGTGGCTCGTGGCGTGAAGCCCGTGTGGATGCCGGACGCTGACGTGTTGCCCGCCGAAACACCGCTCGGTGCGATGGCCGGGTTCCCGGTGGAGACGGAGATCACGATCTTTCCGCAGGCGTCGTGGCTGTACTTGGACGGAGGCACCCTAGATTTGGGGACCGAAGTTCGGGATTCCACGTTGAATGCGACGAACGACCGGCAAGCGTTTGTGGAGACGTTTGAGGGTGTGGCAGAACGTGGACCGGAAACGTATGTGATCACTGTTCCGATCAGCGACTTGTGCCTATGCCCTAGTGTCGTGAACGAAGGCTTGTAAAATGTTGGCTGATACTGTTCAACTGTCTGTTCGACCGTCAGTGAGAAAGAGCGGCCTATTGCAGGCCGCTCTGCCTCTCCCGGCGGGTGTGCACTGGCAGTCGGGTTTGTTGTTGCAGACGAACCAGTGCAACACGGCCGGGTTCACTGTGCCATGCGAAGAAGGGTTTGACAACGTTGGTCAAGCGGTGCCCGCATATTCGACGTGGAAGCCGCTGGAAACTAACCGGCAGGTGTCTTGCACGGCGTTGAACGGGAAAGGTGTTGAGCAGTTCGCTTCTGACCTGATGGATGCGACACTTGACTGGTCAGTGGGACAAGAACTGTTGACCGGGTATGTGACCGGGAACCCGAACCTGCAGGACTCATACAATGTTACCGGCAACATATTCGAGGGTTTGACACCGACACAAGCGGTCGGATGTCTCGAATCGTATGGTGCGACCGTCGGACAAGGCGCTCAACTGTGGTTGCATGTGTCAACCGGTTTGGTCGCATATTTGGCGGAAGCTAACCAGCTAGTAGCTGACTCGTCTGGTCAACTGTGGACCGTCGGAGGCTCGAAAGTGGTTACGTCCGCCGGGTACGATGCGTCGCATTACGGCAATAATCAGTTCGAAGCGATATATGTTACGGGTGACGTGTGGGCAGCTACCGGACCCGTAGAAGCGAGACATTCGGTTGAGCGTGGTATCAACCGGTCCGACGCTTGGGCCGACCAGACGTCGATTGCAGTGTTCGACCCGTGTTTGTTGGCCGGAGCGATGACCACAATCGAAAAGTGCACGTTTGTTCCCGAAGTTCCCTAAGGAGATGAAACCATGGAATTAATGCGTGGAATCGTGATGAGGATCACCGAGGTTGACTCCTGCGGATGTTTGCTCGACGCTGGCGGACGATGCATTGTCACGTCCGGTTTCGTGTCGGTGGCCGTCGAAGAGCAGATCGAATCCGGCGAAGAATTCTTGATCAAGAACGCCGACGGTGACCTGTGTTTCAACCAGAGGTCACCAGACATTCTGAAAGGCTACAATGTCAACATCGAATTATGCCAGGTTGATCCTGAGCTGATCGGACTGCTAACCGATGTGACGTTGGAAGAGGCCGACACCGATACTGTCGGATTCCGGCCGGAGCTCGGCAAGATCGACCGGCACTTCGCTTTGGAAGTGTGGACCAGAGTGGGTGGGACAGCATGCGCCGACGAAGGTGAACTGTTCGGTTACCTGCTGATCCCACACTTGACCGGCGGTGTGCTGAAAGGCATGACCGTCGAAAACGGTCCCGTCAGTTTCTCCGTCGAAGGAGCCTACACCGTAGCGACTGACTGTTGGGGTGTTGGACCATACCCCGTGATTGAAGTGTTGGGAGAGCCAGCACCGTTGGAAGACCCGTTAGAGACCACGCAGCCGTGGCTGTTGCGGACGACACCGGTTGAGCCGCCAGCTGTTGCGGCGATCACTGACTGTGTGTATCCGACTCCGCTCTAACGAGAAGGGCCAGTAACTGTGGACCAGTTCTGTGTGACAGGGTGGGAGCCAGACCCGATATGTGAGTGTCCGGTAGTGGTTGACGGCAACGTGACGTTGCAGGCGCAACTGTTGTTGTGGGCCGCTACCGGCCGCCAATATGGGCTGTGCACACGAACGGTCACTCCTTGTTGGGTGCCGTCCGGATGTTCAGCGTGGTGTGGTGTCGACTACACCAGAATCAGGTTGGATGCGCCTATCCATTCGATTGTGGAAGTCACGGTTGATGGGGCAGTGGTCGACCCGGCTACTTACCATGTGGCCGATTATTTGTGGTTGGTGTCCACAGGAGACCCGTGGCCTGTGGACTTGTCAGACACGCTGGTTGAGTATGTGCAAGGGTTTGCGCCGCCTGTTGGAGCTGGTGCCGTAGTCGCAGAATTGGCGTGTGAACTGGCGAAGGCCGTGTGTGACGACTCGTCGTGTCGGTTGCCTCGCCGGATAGTGGCTAAGACCCGGCAGGGTGTGACAATCACGTATGACGACATTACCGGGTCAGGGAAAACGGGGATATGGTCTGTGGACTCGTGGATTGTTGCGGCGTCTCCCGGACAGGCGCCGCCGAGAATGTGGTCTCCGGACGTGTGTGAACCGTCCGAAATAACGTGGGAGGCTGGTCCTTGACGCTTGTGATGCCAATGTTGGAAGATATCCTCGCTGATGCTCAACTGCTAGTCGTGGATGCGCCAGACCATGCGTATATTGTTCCCGGAGAGCTTGTCGCATGGGACGAAGAATGCGGCGGACAACTGTGGGTACAGATTATCGAAGGGGGCCCTTACAGTCGGTTTCCGGTAGTGGAAACCGACTTGCAAGGCGGATGTGTTAAACCTACGGCTATACGTTGCGGCATAGGAATATTGCGATGTCAGACAGGGTTGGACCGGTTAGACCGGCCGACACAGTATCCGACCGCCGACCAGCAGACAACGGACGCAGAAACGATGGTGTGTGATGCCGCAAAACTCAGGGAAGTGTTGTGCGAATATGATGTTGCGGTGGAGGGGTGGAGGCCGCTAGGTCCAGCAGGAGGAATGTTCGGGGGCCTGTGGACGTTTTGGGTGGCAGCCGAATTTGGTTGTCCCACAGAACCAGAGTAACGACAAAACGATAGGAGGACAGAATGGTAGAAGCAGAGATTGTGACGGTGACTCATGGGAACGGACCGGTAACGTCGATAGTGCGGCCGGGACAAGTGCGGATACTGCCTCGGACACCACGAGTGGATCGGCTGTTGAGGACCGGGCAGCTCGTGGAAGTATCGTCGACGACTCAGAAGACGGCGAAATCGAAGAAGACGGCGAAACCGAAAAAGACTGTTCCGCCAGTCGAAACAGTTGAAGTCGAAGACGGTGCGGTGGAAGCCGACAATGTGGCGGACGAAGAAAGCCTGGAATCCGATGCGGACAGTGTTTCGGTTGACGAAAACCCGTGATGTGTTGAATCGGAGAGCAGCGAGAGAGGGGAGTGTGTTGCGTGTCGGAGACGCTCAGCTCACGTTGCAGCCTGCCGTTATCGCTGGCATGAACGGTCCATCAGGACAAGTCGGTAGGGCGGTAAGGCAGGCAGCAGCATTAACAGTTGACCGGGCAAAGAGGAGAGTGAACTATTACGGGAGGGTTGATACGGGGTGGATGCGTGATTCCATTCGAGCCGACTATGTTGGGTCGAACCAGTATCATTCCAGGTTCGTGGTAGCGTCTCAAGCGTCGTACGCAGTGTATCAGCATGAAGGGACGGCTAGGATTAGTCCTGCACCGTTCCTGCGGGACGCCATCGAAGAGTTGCGGCCCGCCGACTTCGGGAGGAAACTATGAGCGAATTAGTGTTTGTGTCGGAAGCGAAACAGGCTGCGCAGACCGAGTTCCAGTTAGACGGTCGCACCTACCAGTTCCGTCCGCCTAAGAAGGCAGCCGTAATGTTGCCGGTATTGGAAAAAGGAGTGGACGGCCAGTTAGAAGCCGCTGTGGCACTGGTCGACTGGTTGGGGCGGGGACTGTCAGAGGACGACAACAAAGAGTTGCGGCGTCGCCTGTTAGACCCTGATGATCCGTTCGATCTGGAGATGCTGACTCGGATCTGTGCGGAACTGTTTCAGGAAGCGGTGGAGGTCCCTTTAGCGTCGTCGGAAGGATAGTTGGAGTGGCTCGGGCTAACTGGACGTTGATCGACGGGCAGGCAGCGATGCGAGGCGTCAACTTGTTAGACCTGCCAGTTGGCAGGTTTTTGCGTGCCGTGTGCGCTTGGGTGGAAGCGAGGATCGGACCCGAAGCGTATGCCAAGTGGGAGATGAAAACGTTCATGCCGGCCGTAGGAGAAACAGTAGCTGTGGGACCATGGTCTCAGAGTGAGCAGGCAGCCGTGTTTATGAGAGCAGCAGGCAGCGACCATGGCTAGCACCATTATTGGGACGGCCGCAATTGAGCTGTTAGCTGACGCATCGAAGTTGGAGACTGACGTCGGTGGAGTGATCGACCGTACATTGGCGAAGACGTTAGGTGTCACGAAGGCGATCACTGGTGCAGTGGTGGCGTTAGGTGGAGCTGTCGGAGCGTTAGCGTTGAAAGGTGGGATCAGTCGGGCGCTGACAATGGAGGCCGCTAACGTGCAGCTGGCCCGGATGGGTTACACGTTGGAAGAGATCGACTATCTGATTGGCACTGTTGACAAGTCTTTCGACGGAACAATTTTCACGAATCCGGAAGGGTTCCAGCTCGTGCAGCAGCTTTTGGGCACTGAGGTCGCAATGGACGAGGTAGGGGCCCGCCTGACTATGATCGCCGACTTGGCTGCTCACGCCAACGTGCCGTTGGACCAGTTAGGCGATATTTTTTTGCGGATTGAAGCGAAAGGTCGAGCCAACGCTATCGAGTTGAACCGGTTATCTCAAGCGGGAGTCGTGCTTGCACCTATCGCTGAACAGTTGGGCACCACAACTCAAGGGTTGCGTGATATGGCTGCCGCTGGAGAGCTGAACGCTGACGTGTTCATCGAAGCGGCGATGGCAACAGAACTGTATCAGGGGGCGGCGAAAGCGGCCGGTGACACTAGCAGTGGAGCGTGGAAGAATGTGATCTCTCAGACGTCCCGACTGGGAGAGCTAGTAGTGATGCCACTGTTTGGGCCTGGCGGACCGCTAGTCACGTTTTTGCAAGCGACCCGGACGGCCATTATCGAATTGCGACCGTACGCCGAAGAGTTGGGGGACGTGATCGAAACGAAGCTTGTGCCCGCTGTGGTGATGCTGACAGAGTGGGTGTCGTCGGGGGCGTTGACTGGCGGATTGGAACGGCTAGCGGACCGGTTGGGGTCTGTGTGGGCAGCTGTCACTGATCCGACAGTGGGTGTGCCGATGGCGGTTGATGCCGTAGTGACGATGATCCCGAAGATTGCTGATGCTGTGGTAGCTGGTCTGCCGGTGTTGTCGGGAGCGGGAATTAGTCTTGTCACTGCGCTTGTTGATCCGCTCGTTGAAGCGTTGCCTCAGATTGTGGGAGTGTGGCTGCAGAATCTGCCGAAGGTAGCTGCCGCTATTGTGGATGCTGCTCCGATGTTGGCAGCGGCCGCAGTGGAAACGTTCGTGGCTGTGGTCGATCAGCTAGTAGACCTGTGGCCGGACCTGGTTGACACTGTGGTGAACGACCTGATCCCTCAGTTGATCCAGTCGGTGGAAACAATGTTGCCGATGTTCGTGGATGCGTGCTCTCAGCTGCTCATGGGGCTGGTGGATGCTGCCACGACGACACTGCCTGCCCTGGTCAGTGCCATCCCTCCCCTGCTGGCCAGGGTGGCAGTAGCAGTTGTGGAACAGTTACCTGTCATTGTGGACGCCGGGTTGCGGGCGTTCACTGGTCTGGTGACAGCCCTGTTTGCTGTGCTGCCAGAACTGATACGGGTACTGCTAGTGGACGTGGTCCCTGGCGTACTGGTGGCGCTAGTTGGGGCATTACCTGAGATTGTTGACGCCGCAACTGTCGCATTCGTTGGTCTCGTGGATGCGTTGACGGAAGTCGCACCGCAGCTCGTGGAAGTGTTAATCACGGACGTTATTCCGGCGCTTGTGGTGGCGATCATTGGGGCCGCACCGGACCTGGCTGTGGCCGGAGGCCACCTGATCAGAGGGCTAATAGTTGGAATAGTCGGTGGAGTAAAAAACCTGTTGGGAGCGGTAGGAGACCTGTTAGGTCGGATTGTGACGGCGGTGAAAACGTTCGCTGCGGAGAAGATGGTTTATGCGGCGTCGCTGCTCGTGCAAGCGATGCGCCGTGGTGTCATCGAAAACGGGTGGCGGATGCTTCTAGCTGTGGGAGAGGTCGTCGGAAAGATTTTAGGAGGGTTAGCTGCCGCAGCGACAGCCATGTTTGATGCTGGGGCGAAACTGTTGACCTCACTGTGGGACGGTTTGAAGTCTGTCGGGTCGAAAGTCGTTGGGTGGGTGGACCGGAACGTGGTGCAGAAGATCCGTGGACTGTTTCCGTCGTCTCCGGCGAAGTGGGGGCCGTTCGCCGGGTCGGGTGCGCCGTTCCTGCTAGGTCAGAATCTGATGGGTATGATCGGTGACGGTATAGACCGTGCTACTCCGGGATTATTGGCGCAAGCTGAGGCAGCGATGGCAGCTGTCAGCGGTGCGGTCGGGTCGCCCGCTACGATAGGGTCTGTCCGACCGTTTGGGGCAGTGAACGTGACCATAAACTTTAGTGGCGACACGGATGCGACTAGTGCGGCTGCGGCCGGGAACATGGCAGCGGACACGATTATTAGGAGGCTGGCCGATGCGGCCGTATACGCATAGCAGAAGGAGTGAACTGTGACTGTTCACAATGTGACTGTGACGAGTGTGCTCGCAGAATCCGGAGTTTGGGCGGACGTGGGAGGCACCGTAGACACCATTCTGGACGATGCGTCAGACGCAACATACCGTTGGACTAACGACTCTGGTTACGGGGACGCCGAATGTGATTTAGAGATGAATAGTGGGGCGTTCAGCCCTGGGGATCCGAACGAACGGTTACATAGGCATCGGCTGCACGTCCGATATGGTCGGACGTCCGGTGAAGGCGCCCTATATGTGAAGGGTGTAGTCGACGGTGTGAACGCCAACCTGTTGATTAACGGCGATACTGGCGACTATTCGACCGAGTGGAAGCTGCAGTCAGCGTCAGCTGAGACACCTCGGAAAGATTTGACC
>Ga0172382_10010338_pt1 | contig 12552 bp, 9 predicted proteins | sample Leawel138RmetaG_FD_122245 | JGI IMG/M metagenome (GOLD analysis project Ga0172382, IMG submission 122245) | Leachate microbial communities from a municipal landfill in Southern Ontario, Canada - Leachate well 138R metaG | ecosystem: Engineered > Solid waste > Landfill > Unclassified | place...
AATGCAGAAAATATCTCTGAGCTTTTTGTGACAACATTCCGCCATAGGCATAATCCCCGACAAGTGGAAACCCAATATATTTAAAATGTGCCCTTATCTGATGGGTTCTTCCCGTTTTTATTTTTACTCCTGATACTGAAAAATTTCTATTACATAAAAACTCTCTAAAACTGGTATAAGCTTCTTTTCCCTCGGTGCTGCATGGGTAAGTATATGGCATTCTTCTTAAAAGAGGAACAGTAATTTTGCCAGCTTTTTTATAAAGTTTTGGGCTTACTGCAATATAAATTTTTTCATGATTTTCAAGAAGCCATGTATGAGAAAATTTTGTTTTTGCAACAATTATAATTCCTGTTGTATCTTTATCGAGTCTGTTGACAAATCTGAATTTTGCTGTAATTTTATTTTTTTTATAATAATGAGAAAGATAAGATGCAATACAGGGTTTATCGTTATGTTTTGTAAAAAAAAGTATATTATCAACGGGTTTATTAATTATTATGACAAAATCATCTTCATATAATATTTCAAGTGGATATTCAATGGGAACATAGTCAGAATTTTCTCTGTCAAATAAATCAATATAAATTTTCTGTCCTTTTTCAATTATTTGCTTAAAAGAGAGTGTTTTATTATTTTTATCGTATATTCGATTTTCACTTATTATTCTTTTTACTACAGAATTTGAAAAAAAACTCTGATTAAAAAGCAGACTTTTTATGCTTTGAGATTTGTTTGAGGTAATTATTAGTTTTTTATTATAGTATTGAATATTAAGCTTGCTGTTTTCATTATCTTTTAAGGTTCTGTTCAAAAATTTTCCATTCATCGTTTGATTCAGCTTGTATTTTTATTCTTATTTTATCAAGTTTTTCAATATTTTCAACAGCCAGTCTTACAACTTCACCATCAAGCTTTCCATTACCAACCATTATCACAAGTATTTTCTTTATTTCATCGATAGATATTCCAGGTCTGTATGGTCTATTTTCAGCCAGTGCTGTAAAAATATCTGCAACTGCGATTATTCTGCTTTCTGTTGAAAGTCTGTTAACTTCATAATGATAAGGATATCCGCTTCCATCAAGTTTTTCATGATGATTTGAAGCCCATTCAACCACACTTCCTATACCTTCAATATTTGATAAAATTTTTCTTGTATAATAAGCATGATATTTTATTGTATTAAATTCCTCATCAGTTAATTTTCCTTTTTTTTCTAAAACTTCCTTTGGAATAGAAAGTTTTCCTATATCATGTATAAGTCCAGCAATTTTTACAAGCTGTGAATGTTCATGAGAAAATCCTGATAAAATTGAAAGTGCATAAGCTACATAGGCTACTGCTCGAGAATGCATTGAGGTAAATTCGCTTCGAAAATCAATCATTTTTCTCATTAATTCTGCATATTTAAAAATCATATCATTTTTAATTTCTTTTTTTATATAATCTGATTGCTTTAATTTACTGAAAAAATTTTCTGGATAAAGCAGTTCAAACCAGATAAATTCTTTATTTGATATTTTTAAAAAGGCTTCTGTTACTTCAGGAATAAACATCATTCCAGTATTTTCTTTAATTTTGCTGAGAATATTTGGAACCTGTTTTAATACCTCTTTTTTCTTGTTAAGTGTAATAGATATTCTGTCAGCAACATGGATTATATTTGGAAGAATAAAATTTTCTTCATCAATTTCAATATTATTCCCAGCGCCTTCATACCAGTATGTATGATGGTATCTTATAATATCTGCAATATCTTTTAATGGAAGAAAATCTTTTGTGATGAAATATCCAATTTCTGCATGTCGATTGGGGTTACTGAATTCAAATTCAAAATTTTTATATCTTTCATCTAATGTTAATGGAAGCACACCAATATCATGTATCATGGCGGAAAGTATTAATTTTTCAAGTTTTTCGTCAGAAAGACCCATTTCTCTTCCAATATAATATGAAAGAATTGTAACGTCTTTGTGATGATTGTTTATCGGACTTGAAACAAGATCAAGTGCTTCTGTAAGTGAATAAATAATATCTATAAGTTTTATTTTCATACTCTCTAAAATATTCCAAAAAAGGTTATTTATTGAAAAATGTATCTGTCAAAGCTTTATCAATAAAGAAAGAAGATTTTATTACACCCACATTTCCAAATTCATCAACTGCTGATATTTCAAAAGAATTTGCCCCGTATCTTACCGGGATTGAATCATGCTGTTTATCATCTACTGACATTTTAAATTCAAAATATCCATTTTTGCAGTTGACATTAAAAACTTCTTCAAAAATTGAGCCTTTATTTAATACAACTTTAACCTGTTCAATATTTCTGTCCTCAACAAAACCTTTAAAAATCTGAGTTTTTCTTGTGTTAAAAGGTGGAACTACTGTTATAACCGGTGGAGTTGTGTCAGGAATTAGTTTTACAGTAAATACAGCTTTATTACCATAAACATCTCTTGTAACACAATCAAGAAATCTTGCTCTTTCAGGATTTTTAACATTAAATGAATAATCAAACATGAAGTTTTCAACTTTAACATTTCCTAAAAAGGAATCATCAAGATAAACTTCTATGTGATTTACCATAACTGTATTTACTCTTCCTGCAACTCTGAGTTTTTTACCAATGTTCACCTGATTTCTTCTTGGAGATATAAAATCAATGTTAATTCTGTGGTCTGTTTTCTTTATTTCTTTTTTTGGTATTATTGATAGAAGTTCTTCTTCCTGTCCTGGTGGTAAAACAAAATCGCCATCTGTAAAAACAGCAGTTTTTCCATCAGCGCCTTGTCGGATTTTTCTAAATTCAGCCCATTTAATATTTTCAGCTTCAATTCCGAATTTAACTTTATCAACTGAATCTTTTCTGCCAATAAAAATTCTTTCACCAGTATAAACTGTATCTTCAACTTCTGTGTCTTTTAATATTGATAATTCACCATCAAGACAAGAAATTCTGAAAACATCGTTTACAAGTGTTTCAGCTGTAAAAATTCCCAAATCTGTTTTGACCTGAAAATTTTTCCATCTGATTACTGTTTTATTTATTGATTTAACCCATATATTTCCAAATTCAAGTATTACCTGAACTTCATCACCCACTTTTCTTAATAAAAATTCTGTATGACCATCAGCTTTTAATAGCATCCAGTCGTTAAGGAATACTTCAACTCTTGAATCGGGTTCAACTTTGAAATGACTGTGATTGGTAAATTCAAGTTCTGGTCTGAGATGATGTATCTGACCAGTCTGATTAACAAGAACAGGGTTACCTTTGATGAAAGTAACCCTGCCTATGATTTCATTCTGAGCATTAGAACTCAGAAAAAATATAATTAAAAAAGCAAATATAATTGTTTTTTTTACAAACATTATTCCAGCGTTTCACCTTTTAAAGTCAAGCCATAATCAGCTAACTTTTCTCTGAGCTCGTTAAGTGATTTCTGACCAAAGTTTTTAAGCCTCATTAAATCATCGGCAGAAACTGTGGTAAAATCAACAAGTTTTCTATATGGGAAGTTTTTAAGACAATTTTTGGTTCTGTGAGATAAATCCAAATCAGATATCAATACTTCATTGACATCTTTTGGTTTTTCTCTTTCAACTTCAGCCAGTTCAACCTGTTCTTCTCTTTCTGTTCCATCATCAATATCTTTAATTTTTTCTTTTTTGACAGTTTTCTCTCTTTTTTCTGCCATCATTGATAAAGCATCAATTATTGATTTTGAAATTGAAGAAACCGCTTCCTGAGCTTTGACAGTTCCGTTTGTTTTAATATCAAGTGTAAGTTTTTCATAATTCATGTAACTGCCAATTCTGATTGGAGAAATATCCATATCAATAAATACAATCGGTGAGAAAAATGAATCTACATAGAATTTGTTGAAAGGTACGTTGTTTTCTTTTTTGTGTTCATAACTTAAAACATAACCGCACCCTCTTTTGATTCCTATTTCAATTTCAAAAGTATTTTTGTCTTTAACTGTAAAAAGATGTAAATCTTTATTAAGAACGGTAAGATTTTCATCTTCAATATCACCAGCTGTTACTTTTTTTTCACCTTTGAATTTTATTTTTTTTGAATATTCTTCACCTTTTTTCAAGGAACATATAATATTTTTGATATTCATCACAATATTCAGTATATCTTCCTCGGTCCCTTCAAGTTTCTTGTTGCTTTTGTCAATATTGAAAAAAGTTATGCTTACAGGTGAAAAACCTGGAAGTTCTGTAATCAACAGATCTTTCATAAAATTTCCCATTGTTTCACCGTAACCTTTTCTCAAAGGTTCGAGGAAAAATTGACCATGATAAGGAGTAATCTCCTTTACTTTTAAACTTTCGGGTAAGTCAAAAACGTCCATTAAAAACACTCCATTTAAGTTTTTTTTAATTTCAGGTTACTTAATTATTTCTTTTTATGTCTGTTAGCTCTTCTTTTTTTCTTTCTTTTGTGTTTGTTAATTTTAGATTTTCTTTTTTTCTTTACGCTTGGCATTAACAATCTCCTCTTTTCCTAATAAGTATTTTGAAGTGATTAAATTTAACATTAAAAATAACCAATTGTCAACTTAATTTTAAAAATCATAAATAAAGGTCCAGAATTTTTGTCACAAGTTCCCTATTCCAGACTGGATATTTACCGATTTTTTCCTTTACTTTTTTTGACTGAACAAAAGCATTTAAAACAGCCTGTTTAATTGCTGAAAAATTATTTTCTTCTTCGTTTACAATAAAAGCTGCACCTTCTGAGGCAAGCATATTTGCATTTGAATACTGTTCTCCACCAGCTGAATTTTTTAAAGGAATGAGAACAGAGACCAGTCTGAAATTAATTATATCTGCAATTGTTCCAGCGCCTGCTCTTCCAAGTAAAACAGGCTCATTTGAATAAATTTCTGCAAGCTTTTCGTTTGAAAAAAATCTTTGAGCAAAAAAATTATCTCTTGAAATATTTTTTAATTTTTCTTCATATTTTTCAATGTTTTCGGCATGATTTCCATACTGATGATAAATAATAAAATTATCAGCAAGCCAGTCAATGTTTTCTATAACAAAAGAATTCAATATTGAAGCTCCGTTTGCTCCACCAGTAACAAACAATACCGGTTTTCCAACATTTCTGGATTGATTTTTAAAATCAATATATTTTTTTTCCAGCTCAAGCCTTACAGGGTTACCGGTAATTTTTACATTTTTTTTATTTATTTTTGTATCAGGATAAGAAAGCAGAATATTTTCTGCAATTTTAAATGCAATTTTATTTGAAAGTCCAGGTATTGTTGTCTGCTCATGAGCAACAACAGGTATTCCAGACAGATATGCTGCAACAACAACTGGAAGGCACACGTAACCACCCGTTGATATTACAGCTGAAGGATTATGTTCTGAAATCAAAGCTCTTGCATCGAAAATCCCGCCAATAAATGAGAAAAAATCTGAAACATTTTTTAATGAAAAACTTCTTCTGAATTTTCCAGTTCTAATTTCTTCAAATTCAACATAATCAAGAGTTTTCACAAGTTCTTTTTCAAGACCTGTTGATGAACCAATATATAATAATTTTGTGTCTGGTTTTCTTTCTTTTATTATTTCACAGAAAGACAATCCAGCACATGTGTGCCCACCTGTCCCCCCACCTGTAACAATAATCGTACTCAAAATCTCCCTCCTCCTGCTCACTTAGGGGTCAAGTCTCAACATTACGACATTTTTACAAATGAGGCAATGATCAGAGCTTGACCCCGGTTTACTCGCGTTTCATTCGCGTTTTATACGCGTTTCACAAAGTAAACTCATCTGTTAGTGGTAATTTTTGTATAAAATCACAGATTTCTTCTACTTTATTTTTATCACCGTCAAGAAGCAGTCTGACAGCACCTTGAGCTCCCATAATTCCACCTGTCCCAATATGAAAAGCTTCTACACTGTTTTCAGTTAATACTTTTACTGCTTCAATTTCTGTAAATAATTCACATCTAACAGAAAACATTCTCGGTGTTTTTTCATCACAGTCGTCTTCACCCATCATCTGAGAAATCTCATCCAGGTCAAAACTGACTTCTTTTTCCAGTCCAACTGGAACTATTAGTTTTACTCTTTTTCCATAAACAGCTTTAACAATGTTCCCAACTGTTCCTGCTTTTTCGTGCATAATAAATATTCCAGCAGTGCTTTTAGCATAATTAATGGAATTCGCACCTTTAACAATAATATCACGAGAATTCAAATCATCTAAAATCTCACAAAAATCTATTTCTTTTGCTATTCCTTTTTCAATCATGATTTCTTTCAGTTTTTCGTTATCAATCCAGTATTCACCATTAGGCATGACTACACCAGAAGTAAATCTCTTCTTATCTATCTTTTTTTTTGTAAATTCTTCTACAAGATAAGAATTTGTTGTTCCCCTGTTTATAATCACTCTTCCTTTATTTTTAACACAATCAGAAAAATATTTACTTTGAAAAAAAGCTTTTGCAATCAAATTTTTAGATTGACATGGAGTTAATACTACATCTTTTTTCATCGAAAACCTCCTTTATTTTGCAATTAAATCTTTATCCATCTCACTTAAAGTTCCTGAAATATTCCATAATCTCAACTTAAGTGTATCATCTTCTTTAAAAAGTTTTGAAATATCATCACTTATATGTTTAACATCCCAGTAACTTATGTCAATTATATCATGCATCAGCTTAACATCATCAATATGTAGATCATAAAATTTTGTAAGTGGATTTTTTGTTATTACTATAAGACTGATTTCTGTTTTGCCTGTATCTGTTGTCGATATTTTTATTGGATAATATAAATGATCAGACTCAAATGTGTATAAAATCGGGTCGATTGTTTTAACAGTTCCGTCTAATTCAACAACATCAAAAACAAAATATTTATAACCATCTGCCATATATTTAGTAATATTTCTTTTCATTGTTTCACCAACTTTAACTCTTGATGCTCCATTTTCTTTAAGATAATTTTCAACCCACTCAAAAAATCCTTCAGGACTGATTAGTCTGATTATTGATATATCGTGAGCACCTATCTGTTCTCTGTGAGTAACCTCAGCTGGAGCCTGTCTTCCAGAACGGGTTCTTGATAAATCCTGATTTAACTGAGAAAACAAATTTTTATATCTTTCACGGTTTATTATTGTCATAGCTTTGGTAAACGATTCATGTTCACCTTTTTTTACAGTCGGTTCTGTCATAAATGGTATTACTTCAAGAATTTTTGTAGGTTCTGATGAGCTTAACTGAGTAGAAAGAAGCAGGCATTGAGTTTTTCCATTCCATGCAATTATTGCATTCTGTTCAGGTTCAAAAATTCTAATAAAAGGATTAAAAGGTATTGAGCCTCTATCAGCGTAAATTGATAAACAGATTAATAGTGCTGTTACAACCAATATTGATTTTTTCATCTAAAACCTCCTTATAAAACTCTATGTTAATATTATATAGTAATTCTAAAAAAGTTCAAATTTTATTAAATTACATATGAAACGGTAATGGAACGCGAAAGAAACGGGGATAAATCTTAAAAAAAAGACAAAAAAAAATTAAAACGAAGACGATGGATTCCTGCGTACTCGGAATGACAACGAAGGGCAAAAACATTACGAAAAAAAATCATTGAGAATTCCTTAAATTTTTTGAGCAATATTGATAAATAATTAAAAAAGATATAAAATACTAATAAAAAAAAACAAGGAGTTTTTATGAAAAAAATATTTATTGCTTTAGTGCTTATTTTTGCTGTAAGCTCTGCTTTTTCTTTTACTGATCTTTACAAAGTAAATTTAGACCTTAATGGTAATTTTAAAAAAGATGTTGCCGGCGGAAAAATTTCAACAGATGTGAAAACAGGATATTCTCTTGTAACTGAAATTCCTGTTCCATTAAAAATTGGTGGATTCAGATTAAGTGCTGGTCTTGAATATCAGCTACCAAGAGATGTTGAAGGTGTTGGTCAGATAAGTTATTTTAACAAATATCTTGTGTTTGAAAAAAGTATTGTGGCAAATAAATTTCATTCTATTACACCATTAATAAAACTAGGTCAGGGTTCTGCTTCAACAAAAAAAGGAATGGGTGATGTTGACGATGGGCTTTTTTATGGAATTGGGGTTCGTTATAAACTAAGTTCTCTTGCTTTTGCTGAAATTACATATACAGTTAACAGTGGCGAATATTTGGATGGTGATGGTGCTGTAAAAAGAGATACTGAATATTCAAAAATTAATTTTACTTGGGGTTCAAAACTTTCACCAATAAAAAATGCTTACGATAGATACAGCTCTATGCATTAAAATTTTCCTGAACGGAGTATGTTAATTGCAAGCCAGAATCCTAAAATTCCGGCAATTATAAATCCAGCAACACCTAAAAGAGGGTACCCGTAAATCTGGGGCCCTCTTTCTATATTAATGATAATTGAAGAACCAATTATAATAGCTGCTATTACAATTGAAAAAGATATTCTATTTGATACTCTGTCCATTTCATAAATGAATTTTTCAATACCTTTATGCTCCAACTCGATTTTTGCTTTTCCTTTTTTTAATTTATTAAGTATTTCCTGAACATCTGATGGAAAGGAAAAAAACAGTCTGTATAAATCTCTTGTAAGATTTTTTGATTTATTAATAATTTTATCTGTTGATATTCTTTCAATAAACATTTTTTTAATAAAAGGCTCGAGCTGTTCACTCAGCATAAAATCCGGGTCAAGAAGCGAAAGCACTCCTTCAAATGTTATCAATGCAATTATAAGAGTATATAAATCCCCAGGTATTCTTATCTGATGATTTGATATTATTTTAAGAATTTTCACCAGCACTTCAGATATTTTTATTTCTTCAAGTTTCAATGTGTAATATTCTTCAACTATTTCAAAAATATCATTTTCAAGTTTTCTTGAATCAAATTCATCTTCGATTGAACCCATTTTTTTCAGCACGTATATTATTTCATTAATGTCCTTACCTGATATTGCAAAAAGAAGGAGTGAGAGATTTTCTTTGCTGCTTTCTCTTAAATTCCCCATTAATCCAAAATCAATAAAAGAAATTTTCCCATTCTGACACACAAAAATATTCCCAGGATGAGGGTCTGCATGAAAAAAACCTGTCTGAAATATCTGTTTGAGCATAAGTCTTGTAACGTTTTTAGCTGTAAGTTTTCTATCTATGTCACCTGATATTTCATTTATCTGAGTAATTTTATACCCTTTAATTTTTTCCATTACAAGCAGTTTTGATGTTGTAAGTTCATCATAAACTACAGGTACTTTCAGATTTTTTTCATTTTTCATCAGTTTTGCAAATTTTTCAATATTTGCTTTTTCTCTTCTGAAATCAAGTTCTTTCAATATTTCTTTTTTAAATTTCAAAACTACTTCAACAGGATTATAAAACTTGGAATCTTCCCAGTAATATTCAAGCATCTGTGCAAACCAGAATATAAGTTCAACATCAGATTTAACTGTTTTTTCAATTCCAGGTCGCTGAACTTTTAAAATTACATCCTGTCCTGTTTTAAACTTGGCAGCATGAACCTGAGCAAGCGAAGCGCTTCCTAATGGAGTGGTTTCGATATACTCAAAAACATCAAGTACGCTTTTTCCAAGCTCTTTTTCAACAATTTCTTCCATTTCTTCATATGGAAATTCCGGTGCTTTATCCTGAAGTTTCTGAAGTTCTAAACATAATGGCATTGGAAGAAGGTCTGTACGGGTTGATAATATCTGACCTAATTTGATAAATGTTGGTCCGAGCTCTTCAAATGCCTGCCTTATTCTTTCTTCATAGGGGGTGGTCTGTTTACTGTTTTTTTTAAGTGATGGTACTTTTAACCCGATTTCTTTTCCAATTTTCGAAGTTATGAAACCAAATCCATGCTTTGAAAGCACGGTTATAATTTCACGCATTCGCGCAATATTTTTAATATTTCGACTAATATTTTTAAGCTTCATATTTGATTCGCTTCGCTCATGTAATGTTTCCTTTCGGTAACATGTGATGGCTTTCAGCCATGTAAAGACACCTTCCAGTGTCAGTAAAGTTGACTATAGTCAACAGTCTATAATCCGGGCAGAACATGTTCTTTCCCTACAAAAGCTTAAAAGCAATGTAAAACAGTAATCCGTTATCTGTAATCTGTAATCCGTTAAAAGCTTTTTTGCTTTGTTTTTTTCGGATCACCCATTACTTATTACTGATTACGCTCTTATCTTACTCACTTACTCACTTATTAACTTAGGGGTCAAGTCTCAACATTACGACATTTTAACAAATGTTCGAATGCTCGAGAGCTTGACCCCGGCTCACTGCTTTTATAAATACCTCTTTAGCACCTCTGGTATTTCTACTGTTCCATCTTTTTTCTGATAATTTTCCAATATTGCCGGCATAAGTCTTGAAGTTGCAAGTCCTGAACCATTTAAAGTATGAACATAATGATTTTTTCCATTTTCATCTTTAAACTTAATATTCCCTCTTCTTGCCTGAAAATCTGTACAGTTTGAAATTGATGAAACTTCTCTGTATTTATTCTGAGTTGGAACCCACACTTCAAGGTCAGTTGTTTTAACAGAAGCATTTGATAAATCTCCTGTTACAAGATTTACTATTCTGTATGGAAGTTTCAGCAAATCTAAAATTTTTGAAGCATATTCAACAAGTTTCTGCTGCATTTTCATAGATTCATCAGGATGACAGAATACTACCATTTCGACTTTATTAAACTGATGTGTTCTTATCAATCCTCTTAAATCCTTTCCATAAGAGCCTGCTTCGCGACGAAAACATGGTGTATATGAAGCATATTTTACTGGAAGTTCTTTTATATCAAGCACTTCATCTCTATGAATGTTTACAAGTGATACTTCTGAGGTTGGCAGAAGATAATAATCATCCTGTGTTTTGAACAAATCTTCTTCAAATTTTGGCAAATTAGAAGTTGTAAAAAGTGAAGCTGGATTCACTAAAAACGGGGTCATAACTTCAGTAAAACCATGTTCTTTTGTCTGAACATCTATCATGAAATTTATCAAAGCTCTTTCCAGTCTTGCACCTAATCCAGTATATAATGCAAATCTTGCACCTGCAATCTTTGAAGCTCTTTCAAAATCAAGCATATTATTCTGTAGTCCAATATCAACATGATCTTTAATTTCAAAATCAAAATCAAGAACCTCTCCAACAACTTTAACAAGTTCAGCATCTTCTTCGTTAAAACTTATTTTTACTGAATCATCTGGTATATTTGGCACACATGCTAGAAAGTTTTTAATATTTTCTGAAAGTTCTTTTTCTTTTTTTTCATCATTAACTATGCTTTCACTTATTTCTTTCATTTTTGCAATAAGTGTTTTTTTATCCTGTGATTTTGGAAGTTCTTTATTTATGGAGTTTCTCTCCCCTTTGAGTCTGTCTATTTTCGCCTGAAGTTCTCTTCTTTCAGTATCCCAGTTAATGAGCTCATCAAGTTTTATGTCTTTATTTCTTGTCTGAAGTTTTTTTTCATAATAATCTTTATTTTCACGAATAAGTTTTATATCCAGCATTTTTATGCTCCTTTAAACATTAAATCTGATATTTAAAATATCGCCGTCTTTAACAATATAATCTTTTCCTTCAAGTCTTACTTTATTTTCAGCTTTTGCTTTTGCCATATCCCCATATTCGATAAAATCATCATAAGCAACTGTTTCAGCTCTGATAAATCCTTTTTCTAAATCAGAATGGATTTTTCCAGCAGCTTCTTTAGCTGTTAATCCTTTTTTTATTGTCCATGCTCTTACTTCATCTTTTCCAACAGTAAAAAATGATATTAATCCAGCCTGTTCATAAACACTTCTGACAATTTTATTTAATGCTGGTTCATCTATTCCAAGTTCTTTATAAAATTCGTTTCTTTCTTCTTCTTCAAGTTCTGATATTTCATATTCAGTCTGAAGACAGAATGAAGGATATGGATATTTTTTTGTTATGTCTGATTCTGATATGTTTATTATTGGCATCAGTGTTTTTTTTGAAAATGTTGAGTAAATTCTGAGTAATGCTTCTTCTTCTTTTTCAAGTTCAAATTCTGAAAGCGGGGTTCCATTTTCAAGTGCTGTATTACATTTTTCCATTAAGGCAAGCTCAAATTCAAGCTCTTTATTTTTCTGTTTCAGAATCTGTTTTTTTAATCCTTCAATTCTTTTTTCAACAAATGCCATATCCTGAAGATTAATTTCATCTTTCATAAGTGATAAATCTCTTTCAAAATCATTTGAATTCATAGGATTGGGGAAAATTTCTGAATCAAAATCTCTTAATACTGCAAGCAGTAAATCCATTTTTCTGATATCTTCAAAAAATTTTCTGTTATTTGGATTCCCAGGGTCTATTCCAGGAATATCTACTAATTCAAGTGAAGCATGAGTTGTTTTTTTTGGTTGGAATATTTCTGAAAGTTTATCTATTCTTGAATCTGGAACTTTTGCCATTCCGTGATTAACTTCAGATTTTTCCATGGAAACTTTCAATCCTGTTAA
>Ga0172382_10010339_pt1 | contig 12552 bp, 13 predicted proteins | sample Leawel138RmetaG_FD_122245 | JGI IMG/M metagenome (GOLD analysis project Ga0172382, IMG submission 122245) | Leachate microbial communities from a municipal landfill in Southern Ontario, Canada - Leachate well 138R metaG | ecosystem: Engineered > Solid waste > Landfill > Unclassified | place...
CCGGCGGAGCGGGCCTTGGCACCTACGGCATTCGCAGCATGGCCCGGGCCATGGGCGGCAGCGTCGCCCTGGGCGAGGAGGGTGGGGAGGGAACGACTCTTCGGGTGATCCTGCCCGGCCAGGGGTAGGGATTTCCGCGCGGGCGGGCGCGGGGAATTTTCGGGGGCGGCGCACCGGGGGGCGGTGCGCCGCCCCCTGTTTTTCAGGGGCCGGGGCGCCACAGCCCGGCGGCGCGCAGGCGCGCGGCCAGCTCCAGGGCCAGGGTGTGGCGGTTGAAGGGCGGGATCAGATAGGCCCCGCCGAAGAGCGGCCAGGCGTGCTCCAGCAGCTCCCAGGCGATGTCCGTGCCTTCGCGGGCGCCCTGGTCCCCGGCGCGGCGCATGCGCTCGCGGATGGCCCCGGGGATGGAGATGCCCGGGAATTCGTTATGCAGGAACTCGGCATTGCGCGCGCTGACCAAAGGCATGACCCCCAGGAGCACCGGCACCCCGAGCCCGGCGGTCAGCTCGGCGCAGCGCTCGGCGGCCTCGCGGGTGTAGACCGGCTGGGTCAGCAGGAAGCGCGCGCCGTTTTCGATCTTGCGCCGCGCGCGCTGCACCTGCAGGGCCGGGTTGCGCGTGTTGGGGTTGAAGGCCGCGCCGATGGTGAAGTTCGGGCGCAGGCGCAGGGGCTCCCCGGCGTGGTTCTCGCCCCGGTTGAAGCGCGCCAGCAGGGCGATCAGCTCGAAGGAGCGCAGGTCGAAGACGCCGGTGACGGCGTCGTCGGTGCCCTGGGGCGGCGGGTCGCCGGTGACGGCCAGGACGTTGGTCAGCCCCTGGGCGGCCAGGCCCATGATGGTCGACTGCATGCCCACCAGGTTGCGGTCGCGCCCCGTGAGGTGGACCACCGTGTCCAGGCCGGTGGCGCGGTGGATCATGCCCGCCAGGGCCACGCCCGACAGGCGCGGCGCGGCCAGCGGGTTTTCGGCCACGGTGATGGCGTCCACCCCGGCCTGGGCCAGGGCCCGGGCGGCCTGCATGGCCGGGGCCGTGTCCAGGTGCCGGGGCGGGTCCAGCTCCACCAGCAGGAGCTTGCGTCGGCCCAGGGCCTGGCCCAGGCGGCTTTGGGGCAGGGCGGGGGTGTCCTGGGCGTCCGCCGGGGCGCCCTGGCTGGCGGCCGGGGCGGCGGCGGGGCGCCCCGGGGTCCGGGCGGGATCGCCCTGGGCGTCCAGCAGGCGGCGCAGGGCCGCGATGTGCTCCGGCCCCGTGCCGCAGCAGCCGCCCAGCAGCCGCGCGCCGTGGGCCGCGCACTCGTGCATGGCCCGGGCGAAATAGTCCGGCGAGCTGTCGTAGAGCAGGCGGTCGCCCGCGCGCTCGGGGTAGCCCGCGTTGGGGAACAGGGTCAGGGGCACGGGCAGCGGCCCCAGGCCGCGCACCAGCTCCAGGGCCTTGTGCGGCCCGGCCCCGCAGTTGAAGCCCGCCGCATCGGCCCCGGCCTCGGCCAGGGCGCGCAGGGCCGAGGCCGCGCGCGGGGCGGCCAGAGCGCCGCCCTGGGCCGGGAGCACCAGCTGGGCCACCACCGGCAGGGCGCAGGCGCCCTTGGCGGCAGCCAGGGCCGCGAGCAGGGTGTCCAGGTCGGCGAAGGTTTCCAGCAGCAGCAGGTCGGCCCCGCCCTCGGCCAGGGCGGCGGCCTGGGCCGCGTAGGCCTCGGCCAGGGCCCCGGGGTCCGGGCGGTGCTCCATGCGCCCCGGGGGGCCCATGGAACCGGCCACCAGGGCCCGGCCGCCCGCCAGGGCGCCCGCCTGGGCCCGGGCCAGGGCCGCGCCGCGCAGGTTGATCTCGCGGGCCTTGTCCGCCAGGGCGAAGCCCGCCAGCTTGAAGGCGTTGGCGCCGAAGGTGTTGGTCTCCACCAGCTCGGCCCCGGCGGCCAGGTATTCGGCGTGGACCCCGGCCACCAGCTCGGGGCGGGTCAGGTTCAGGGCGTCGAAGCAGGCGCCTGCGGCCACGCCTTTCTCGTGCAGCCGCGAGCCCATGGCGCCGTCGGCCAGCACCACGCGCGCGGCGAGTTCGTCAATCAGGGACATGGGGATGATGCGTCTCCTTTGGGTGGCCCCACTGTGGCCGGACGGGGGGGAGGCTGTCAACGGCGGGCGCGGCTCCGGGCGCCCCCGTGCCTCGGCGGCGGGCTGCGCCGCGCACGGGGGCCCGGCCGGGATGTCCTTGCGCCGGGCGTTCGCGGCGACCTAGGGGAGGGGCGCTCCGTCGGCCCCTGCGGGCTGCCAGCGGCCCTTGTCGTCGCGCAGGGCGGTGAGCGGGGCCCGGGCGGTGGCGCCGCCCTGGGGCGTGGCCCGGGCCTGCAGGGTGCGCCGCAGGCCCTCGGGGGTCTGCCTGGCCTCGGGCACGCCCCGGGCCGAGACTTCCCACTGGACCTGGGTCTCGAAGTTCAGCCAGCGCCGGTCCAGGCCGGCGGGCAGCTCCTCGAAGGCCAGTTCCAGCTCCTCCAGGTCCGAGTCGCCCGCCAGGGGCTCCAGGGGGCCAAGCCAGGCCTCGCGTTGCGCGCCCTGGACGCCGCCCAGGGGCCTGGGCTCCTCGCCGGAGCCCAGGCCCTCGGTCAGGGTGTCCATGAAGCGCCCGGAGGACATGCAGCCCGCCAGCAGCAGACAGAGGATCAGGGCGGCCAGGACCGGCGCCAGGCCGGGGCGCGCTGTCCGCGCCCGGGCCGCAGGGGCGGTGGGGATGGGCATGTTCGCTCCGTTGCGGCGGCCGGTTCAGTCCAGGTATTTGCCCAGGCAGCCGCGGTAGTACTCGAAGGTCGCGGCCAGTCCCTGGTCGACGCCCACCCGGGGCTTCCAGCCCAGGGCGGCCTCGATCTTGGCCGCGTTGCCGTAGAAGTCGCCGATGTCGATGCGCTTTTTTTCCTCGGGCCAGGGCACCAGCCGGTAGGAGCCGCTGCCCGCGATGCGGATCATGCGCTCGGTCAGGTCCTTGAGGCTCACGGGTTCGTCGCCCGCCAGGTTGTAGACCTCGCCCACGGCCTCGTCGCGCTGCCCGGCCAGCAGGATGGCGTCCACAACGTCGTCCACATGGTTCATGTCCCGGCGCTGGGCGCCGTCGCCGAAGATCTGGATCTCGCGGTTTTCCAGCACCAGGCGGATGAACCAGCCCAGGAAGCCCTGGCGGTTGTGGCGCAGGAGCTGGCGCGGGCCGTAGGTGTTGGTCAGGCGCAGCACCGTGGCCGGGATGCCGTACACGCGGTGGTAGAGCAGGTGGTACCACTCCCCGGCGATGCAGTTGATGCCGTTTATGTCCACGGGGTCCAGGGGGTGGTTCTCGTCCACGGGCAGGTAGCGCGGCCGGCCGTAGATCTGGCGGGTGCTGGTGAGCACGATGCGCGCCCGGGGGTTGGCGTGGCGGCAGGCTTCGAGCACCCCGAGCTGGGCCTTGGCGTTGATTTCCAGGTCCGTCACCGGGTCGAGCATGGAGTCGATGTGGCTGACCTGCCCGGCGAGGTTGAAGATGACCTCCTGCCCGCGCACGAGGTGGCGCAGGGAGACCTGGTCGCGCACGTCGGAGATGTTCAGGCGCACGTCGTCGGCCACGGGGGCGATGTTGTGCAGGTTGCCGCCGTAGTCCTCGAACATGGAGTCGACGATGGTCACCCTGGCTCCGGCGCGCACCAGCCGGATGGCCAGGTTGGAGCCGATGAAGCCGCACCCGCCGGTGACGAGCACCGCCTTGTCCTTGTAGAAGTCCATTTCGCCTCCGCCGCGCCGTTATTTGCCCGCGCGCTGCGCGGGCAGCACGAGGTTGAGCGCCACGCCCACGATGCCCGACAGGCCGATGCCCGCCAGGGCCACCTCGCCGACGTTGAAGCTCATGCCGCCGATGCCGAAAACCAGGATCACGGCCACGATGGCCAGGTTGCGCGGCTGCATGAGGTCCTGCCCGGCGCGGACCAGGGTGTTCATGCCCACCACGGTGATGGCGCCGAACAGCAGAATCATGATGCCGCCCATGACCGGGGAGGGGATGGTGCCCAGCAGGGCGCCGAGCTTGCCCACGAAGGCCAGGGCGATGGCCGTGAGCGCCGCCCAGGTCATGACGCCGGGGTTGAAGACCCGGGTCAGCGCCACGGCGCCGGTGACCTCGGAGTATGTGGTGTTGGGCGGGCCGCCCAGGCAGGAGGCCAGGGTGGTGGCCAGTCCGTCGCCGAGCATGGTGCGGTGGATGCCGGGGTCTTTCACATAGTCGCGCCCGGTGACCGAGCCGATGGCCAGCACGTCGCCGAAATGCTCGATGGCCGGGGCGATGGCCACGGGCACGATGAACAGGATGGCCTCCCAGTTCAGCTCGGGCAGGACGAAGGCCGGAACGGCCAGCCACGGGGCGGCGGCCACGGCGTCGAAGCTGACGATGCCCATGGCCAGGCTCACGGCGTAGCCCGCCGCGATGCCGCACAGGATGGGCACCAGCCGCAGGAAGCCCCGGCCCAGCAGCGAGGCCAGGATGGTCGCCGCCAGGGCCGTCAGCGAGACCATGAGGGCCACGTCGCGCGGGAAAAGGTCCACGGAGCCGTCGCCGGATTTGCCCACGGCCATGAACACGGCGACCTTGGCCAGGATGAGCCCGATGACCATGATCACCGGCCCGGTGACCACCGGGGGCAGCACGCGGTGCAGGATGCCCGCGCCGCGCAGCTTGATCAGCCCGGCCAGGGCCACATAGAACAGGCCCGCCGCCGCAAGCCCGCTCATGGTCGCCGGGATGCCCCAGGTCTGCACGCCGTAGATGATGGGCGCGATGAAGGCGAAGGACGAGGCCAGGAACACGGGCACCTGGCGCCGGGTGATGCACTGGAAGAGCAGGGTGCCCGCCCCGGCGGTGAACAGGGCCACGTTGGGGTCAAGCCCCGTGAGCAGCGGCACGAGCACCAGGGCTCCGAAGGCCACGAAAAGCATCTGCGCGCCAAGCAGGCTGTCCTTGAGCCGGAACGAGTAGTCGGTTGTGGCCATGACCGTCGCCTCCCTTGCAGGTCTTGTTTTGGGGCCGGGTTCAAAAAAAGGCGGGGCTGGCCCCGCCTCGGTCTACTTGGTGCCGAAAATCTTGTCTCCCGCGTCGCCCAGGCCGGGGAGGATGTAGCCCACGTCGTTGAGCCGCTCGTCCACCGCGGCGGTGTACACGTCCACGTCGGGATGGGCGGCCTCCAGGCGGCGCAGCCCCTCGGGCGCGGCCACCAGGAACAGGCCCCGGATGGACTTGCACCCGGCCTCCTTGAGCAGGTCGATGGTGGCGATGAGCGTGCCGCCCGTGGCGAGCATGGGGTCCAGGATCAGCGCCATGCGCTTGTCGATCTGGTTGGCCAGCTTCACATAGTACTGCACGGGCTTCAGGGTCTCCTCGTTGCGGTAGAAGCCGACCACGCTGGTCTTGGCCCCGGGGACCATGTCCAGAACGCCGTCGAGCATGCCCAGGCCCGCGCGCAGGATGGGCACCACCGTCAGGGTCTTGCCCTCGATGTTGTCCACCACCACGTCGCCGGCCCAGCCCTTGACGGTTTTTTTCTCGGTCCTCAGGTCCTTGGTGGCCTCGTAGGTCAGCAGGCGGGCGATCTCGTTGGCGAGCTGGCGAAAGTCCTTGGTGGACAGCCCGTCCTGGCGCAGCAGGCCGAGCTTGTGCCGAACCAGCGGGTGGTCCACGACGTGCAGGGGCATGATGTCTCCGTTCGGTGAAGGGTGCGGCGGTGACGGAATCGGGCAAATCCCCAACCGCCTAACTCCGTTGGCGTCCCGAGGTCAACCCCTTTGGCGCGCCGCGCGCCCCACGGCCCGGCGGGGAAACGGTTTGCTTTTGCCGCCGGTGCTGATACCGTCTGTATTGCGCCGCGTCTGCGGCGGGGGAGGATCATGGCCATATCGCGGGAAGGATGCATCCGCCGGGCGGGGGGCGTTCTCGTAGCGGCCCTTGCGCTGGCCCTGGCCATTGCGGCGGCCCCGGCCCGGGCCGCGCAGGACGGCCCGGGGCTGTTCCAGGCGCGCTGCATCGCCTGCCACGGCCCGGAGCCCGCCTGCGCCAAGCTCGGGCGGCTGGACCGGGGCGGCTGGGACTGGACGGTCAACGAGATGCACCGGGGCGGCGCGCGTCTGGACGTGGACGAAAAGCGCGCCCTGGTGGACTGGCTGGCGGCCCTGGCCCCGGGCAGCCCGCCCGTGTGCCCGCAGCCCGAGGCCGCCCCGCCCGTCCAGGCCCGCGACGGGCAGACCCTGGTCATGACCCGCTGCACCGGCTGCCACGACACGGTGCGCATCTGCCGGGGCCTGCGCGCCAGGGGCAAGGACGCCTGGGACACGACGGTGACGCGCATGATGCTGCGCGGCGCGCAGGTGGACCCGCAGGACAAGGCCCTCATCGTCGACTACCTTTTCACCCTCCCGGCGGGCGCCAAGCCGGTGTGCCCCTAGCCGGGGCGGAGCGGACGTGGACACGGGAGCGCTTGTGGTCTACATGACCGCCCCGGACGCCGACCATGCCGCGCGCATCGGCCGCCTGCTGGTGGAGCGGCGCCTGGCTGCCTGCGTCAACGTCCTTGGCCCGGTCCGCTCCATCTACGCCTGGGCCGGGCAGGTCCACGACGAGGGCGAGACGGCCTTCGTCGCCAAGACCTGGGCCGACCGCCTGGACGAGCTGACCCTGGCCGTGCGCCGCAACCATCCCTATGACGTGCCCTGCGTTGTCGCCCTGCCCGTGGCCGGGGGCAGCGCCCCGTTCCTGGACTGGATACGCGAGCAGACCCGCCCGCCCCAGACCGCCTAACCCCAAAGGAGTCCCCACGCCCATGCAGCTTCTCGTCTCCGGCTCCCTGGCCTTCGACTTCATCATGAGCTTTCCCGGCAGGTTCGGCGACCATATCCTGGCCGACAAGATCCATATCCTCAACGTCTGTTTCGTCGGCAACGGCCTGACCGAGCGCTTCGGCGGCACGGCGGGCAACATCGCCTACAACCTCGCTCTGCTGGGCGAGCGCCCGCGCATCCTCTCCGCCGCGGGCCGGGACTTCGACCGCTACCAGGAGCGCCTGGCGGGCCTGGGCCTGGATCTGTCGGGCGTGTGCCGCGTCGCGGACGAGCTGACGGCCAACTGCCACATCACCACCGACATGGCCGACAACCAGATCACCTGCTTCAACCCCGGGGCCATGGGCACGCGCTGCGGCTTCGACGCCTCGGGGGTGGACCCGGCGGACGCCCTGGCCATCGTCGCCCCCGGCAACCTCGAAGACATGGTCGCCCTGCCCGCCCTCTACAAAGCCCGGGGCATCCCCTACATCTTCGACCCCGGGCAGAACATCACCGCCCTGTCCGGCGAGGCCATGCTCGGCTGCATCGACGGGGCCCTGGCCCTGGTGTCCAACGACTACGAGCTGGAAATGATCATGAAGGCCACGGGCCGTTCCCTGGCCGACCTGCTGGGCATGACCGGCAGCGTCGTCACCACCCTGGGCGAGAAGGGCTCGCGCATCCACGGCGCCGACGGCTCGGTGGCCGAGGTGCCCGCCGTGTCCGTGGCCCGCGTGGCCGACCCCACGGGCGCGGGCGACGCCTTCCGCGCCGGGCTGCTCAAGGGCCTGGCCCTGGGGCAGGACCTGCCCGGCGCCGCGCGCCTGGGCGCCGTGTGCGCCAAATGGGCCGTGGAGAACCTGGGCACCCAGGAGCACGTCTTCACGCAGGACGAGTTCTGGGCCGTGTACGAACGCCATTTCGGCCCGGCTCCGGCGCGCTGACGCCCCCGGGGGCGGGCGCCCGGCGCACTTCGGCCGGACGGCACAAGGAGGCTGGCGATGGTCGAACTCAGGCGCGAGAGCGTGGAGCGGTACCTGTGCGAGGCCCTGGGCGGCGCGGTGCGCGTCACGGCCCTGGGCGCCGTGGGCTCCCTGGACGAGCAGGGCATCAAGGACTTCGGCTACGGCCGCCCGCTGCGCGTGCGCTGGGAGCGCGACGGCGAGGCGGGCGAGGCCGTGATCTCGGTCATGCGCGGCGACCGCTACGGCCACCAGGACTACTGGGACCGCGCGCGGGTGGCCATCTTCCAGTTCGAGTCCGGCGCGCGCATGGAGCGCCACGTCCGGCCCCTGGGCCTGGGCTATGTGGACGCCTCGGGCCGGCTGGTGCCCGTGCGCGCCCCCCGCGAGTTCTTCCTCGTCAACGAGATGCTCCCGGGCTCGGACTACTTCCGGGAGCTGGAGCGCATCCGCCAGCGGGGGCTCACCGAGCACGACCTGGAGCTCGCGCGCGAGTTCGGGCGCTGGCTTGCGCGCGTGCATTCCACCCGGACCGACGAGCCCGACCGCTATGTGCGCCATGTGCGCAACCTCGTGGGCGACTGCGAGTGCATCTTCGGCATCGTGGACGGCTACCCGCACCCCTACGACGCCTTTCCGCCCGAGCGCTTCAGGGCGCTGGAAAAGCGGCTCGTGGACTGGCGCTGGAAGCTGCGCGGCTACACCCACCGCCTGGCCGAGGTCCACGGCGACTTCCACCCCTGGAACGTGCTGGTGACCCGCGAGGCCACGGGGCGCTTCGACTTCCGTGTGCTGGACCGCAGCCGGGGCGTGTGGGGCGAGCCCGTGGGCGACGTGGCCACCATGACCCTGAATTACGCGCTTTTCGGCCTGCTGGACGGGCGGCCCCGGCTGGAGGGCGCATTCCTGGAGCTCTACCTGGCCCTGTGGCGCGAGTGGCTGGAGTGCACGGGCGACGCCCAGGCCCTGGAGGTGGTCGCGCCGTTCTTCGTGTTCCGGGGGCTTGTGGTCGCCTCGCCGCAGTGGTACCCACGCCACACGCCCGAGGTGCGCGCCGCCCTGCTGCGCTTCGTGGAAAACGTGCTGGAGGACGGGAAATTCGACTACGCGGACTTCAACCGCTACCTGCGATGAGCACCGGCTGGGCGGTGTGGGTGGTGGGGCTGCCGGGTTCGGGCAAGTCGGCCCTGGCGCGCGGCCTGGCCCGGGCCCTGGCCGAGGAGGGCCGCGACGTGGTCCTGCTCCAGATGGACGCCCGGCGCAAGGCCTACTTCCCGCAGCCGCAATACACCGCCGCCGAGCGCGAACAGGCCTACCGCCTGTTCGCCGAGGAGGCGGCCGACCTGGCGGCCCGGGGGCGGGGGGTGCTCATGGACGGCGCGGCCTACCGCACGCGGTTCCGCGAATACGCCCGCTCGCTCATCCCACGCTTCGCCGAGATCCATGTGCGCTGCCGCCTGGAGACGGCCATGGCCCGCGAGGCCAGGCGGCCCGAGGGGCTGGTCATGGCCGGGCTGTACGCCAAGGCCCTGGAGCGCCAGCGCACCGGGCGCCGTTTCCCGGGGCTGGGCGAGGTGGTGGGCGTGGACGTTCCCTTCGAGGAGAACCCGCGCGCCGAACTGGCCATAACCAACGACGACATCCCCAAGGACGAAACCCGCCGCCGCGCGCTGACCTGGCTGCGCGGCTGGCTGGACGGCGCCCCGGGCGCCCAAGCGGACACATGAACGCAGAGAACAAGACTTTCCATATCCTGACCTTCGGCTGCCAGATGAACGTCCACGACTCGGACTGGCTGGGCCGGGCCCTGTGTGCCCACGGCTGGACCCGGGCCCCCGAGGACCGCGCCCGGGTGGTCGTGGTCAACACCTGTTCGGTGCGCGAGAAGCCCGAGCGCAAGGTCTACAGCCTGCTGGGCCGCCTCGCGGGCCTGGGGGCCGACGTGCCCGGGCGCTTCCTCGCCGTGGGCGGCTGCGTGGCGCAGCAGGTGGGGCGCGGGTTCTTCGAGCGCTTCCCCCAGGTGCGCCTGGTTTTCGGCACGGACCAGACCGCGCGCGCCCCCCAGGCCCTGGAGGCGCTGGTCTCGGGCGCCGAGCCCGGGCCCCTGGCCCTGCTCGATTTCGAGCCCGCCTTCCTGCCCCGGGCCCTGTACCTGCCCGAGGGCGGCGGTGCGGCCGACGCCCCCGGCCACGACGGCGGGGCCGCCCGGCCGGACGACGGCCAGGCCCTGGCCCGGCCCGGGCAGGCCTTCGTGAACATCATGCAGGGCTGCGACAACTTTTGCGCCTACTGCATCGTGCCCTATGTGCGCGGGCGCCAGAAGTCGCGCCCGGCGGCCGAGGTGCTGGCCGAGGTCCGCGCCCTGGCCGGGCGCGGCGTGCGCGAGGTGACCCTGCTGGGCCAGAACGTCAACAGCTACGGGCTGGACCGCCACGGCGACGGCACGGGGTTCGCCGGGCTGCTGCGCCAGGTCTGCGCCGTGGACGGCGTGGCCCGGGTGCGCTTCACCACCTCGCACCCCAAGGACCTGGCCCCGGAGGTCGTGGATGCCTTCGCGACCCTGCCCCAGCTCTGCCCCGCGCTGCATTTGCCCCTTCAGGCCGGTTCCGATAGGATACTTCATGCCATGGGCCGCCGCTACGACATGCGCCGCTACCTGGACCTCGTGGCGGCCCTGCGCGCGGCCCGTCCGGACATCGCCCTGACCACCGACCTCATGGTCGGCTTTCCGGGCGAAACAGAGGCCGACTTCCAGCTGACCCTGGAGGCCATGCGCGCCGTGGGGTACGAATCGAGCTTCTCCTTCGCCTATTCCGACCGCCCCGGCACGCGCTCGGTGGACATGGCGCCCAAGATCGCCAAGGACGAGAAGCTGGACCGCCTGGCGCGGCTCCAGGCGCTCCAGGAGGAACTGACGGCCCGGGCCCTGGCCGCCCGGGTGGGCGCGGGGGCCGTGGTGCTGCTGGAGGCCGAAAGCCGGCGCCAGGACGGGCGGGGGCCCGTGGCCTGGCGCGGGCGCGACGAGGGCGGGCGCGTGGTCAACGTGCCCCTGGGCGGCCGGGGCGGACGGCCCGGGCAGCTTGTGGACGTGAGGATCGTGCAGGCCAAGAAGCATTCCCTGCGGGGAGAGGCGGTGGGTGAGCCATGGTAGAGATGAAGGTGTACGGCCTGGCCCTGGACGAGGCCTCCAACGTGCCGGTCCTGGTGCTCAAGGACCTGGGCGAGGAGCAGACCCTGCCCATCTGGATCGGGGCCATGGAGGCCATGGCCATTTCCCTGGTGCTGAACAACGTGTCCCTGCCCCGGCCCATGACCCACGACCTGCTCGTCAGCCTCGCCGCGGCCCTGGGCGCGACCATCACGCGGGTGGAGGTCACCCGGCTGGAGGCCGGGACCTACTACGCCGAGGTGGAGCTGGATCAGGGCGGCACCCTGCGCCGCCTGGACGCCAGGCCCTCGGACGCCGTGGCCGTGGCCCTGCGCGCGCGCTGCCCCATCTTCGTGGCCCGGGCCGTGCTCGACGACGTGGCCCGCGACGCCGAGGCGTCCGCCGCCGGGGCCAGCCCCGTGCTGAAGACCGAGGAGGCCGCCAAGTGGAACGACCTGCTGGAGAAATTCTCCGGCAAGGACAGCAAGTACAAGATGTAGCCCGGCGCTCCGGGACGGGGGACAGCCAGTTCATGATCGACCTGCACACGCACACGACCTTTTCCGACGGCGCGCTCATCCCGGCGGAGCTGGCCCGGCGCGCCCGGGTGGCGGGCTATACGGCCCTGGCCATGACCGACCACGCCGACCACTCCAACATCGAGGCCATCATTGCCGGGGTGCGCCGCGTCACCGAGCTGTATTCGCCCTATGCGGGCATCGACCTGTTCTGCGGGGTGGAGCTGACCCATGTGCCCCCGGCGCTCATCGCGCCCCTGGCGGCCCGCGCGCGCGAGCTGGGCGCCCAGGTCGTCGTGGTCCACGGCGAAACGCCTGTGGAGCCCGTGGAGCGCGGCACCAACCTCGCGGCCATCGAGGCCGGGGTGGACGTGCTGGCCCACCCGGGGCTGATCACCCCCGAGGAGGCGGCCCTGGCCGCCGAGCGCGGCGTGGCGCTGGAGATCACCACCCGCAAGGGCCACAGCCTGGCCAACGGCCATGTGGCGGCTCTGGCGCGGGCCCACGGGGCGGCGCTGGTCATCAACAACGACGCCCACGAGCCGGGGGATCTGGTGTCCGCCGAGCGGCGCCGGGCCGTGGGCCTGGGGGCCGGGCTGTCCCCGCAGGAGCTGCTGCGGGTCGAGGCCAACTCGCGGGCCATAATCCAGCGGATCATGGCCCGCTAGGAGGCAGGGGCATGGCCGAACCCTGGCGCGAAAGCTGCGGGCGGGCGGCGGAGCTGCTGCGCGGCGCCCGGCGGGCCGTGGCCTTCACGGGCGCGGGCGTTTCCGTGCCCAGCGGCATCCCGGACTTCCGCAGTCCCGGCGGGCTGTGGTCGCGCTTCGACCCCCTGGCCGTGGCCTCGGTGCAGGCCCTTGCGGCCAACCCACTGGGCGTGTGGGAGTTCCTGCTCGACGCCCTGCGCCTGTTCCACCGCGCGGAGCCCAACCCGGCCCACCGCGCCCTGGCGGCCCTGGAGGCCGACGGCCTGCTGGCCGGGGTGGTGACCCAGAACATCGACGGGCTGCACCAGCGCGCGGGCTCGCGCCGGGTGGTGGAATTCCACGGCAGCGTCGGCGCGTGGCACTGCCAGCGCTGCGGCCGCAGCCACGACCACGCGCGCTACCACGA
>Ga0172382_10010341_pt1 | contig 12551 bp, 15 predicted proteins | sample Leawel138RmetaG_FD_122245 | JGI IMG/M metagenome (GOLD analysis project Ga0172382, IMG submission 122245) | Leachate microbial communities from a municipal landfill in Southern Ontario, Canada - Leachate well 138R metaG | ecosystem: Engineered > Solid waste > Landfill > Unclassified | place...
GAGCTGAAAAGTTCTTTCAGGGGAATAATCCCCCAGTCGGTATCGACATATTTGCCTTGGACTGCCCGACTAATCGTAGTTTCATGGAGGGAGAGTTTTTCGGCAATATCACGGTAGGTGAGGGGTTTTAAATAGCGGGGGCCTTTTAAGAAGAATTCACTTTGAGCGGCAAAAAGTTCGAGACCCAATTTCTCAATGGTTGAAAAGCGCAGCTCTATTTGGGTGATTAACTGTTTAGCTTCCCTGATCTGACGGTTAATGTAAGAAGAGGTTTTTTTGTACTCTTTGTCACGTGGGTCCCCTTCCAAAGTTGAAAAATGGGAATCGATGGAGAGGGTGGGGATGTTTTCCCTATTAAGGCGGAGCTGTAGTTCTCCCCCTATCCGCCTAATAAACAAATCGGGGATGACGTATTGAGTTTCGCGGTCTGAATAGAGGAGCCCTGGATAGGGGTTGAGGGTTTTTAGATAGCTATAAAGGAGTTCAACCTGCTCCTCTTTTACACAGAGTTCTTTGGCGACTTCCCCTATTTTTTTTAATCTGAGCTGTTCTAAGTAGTCATAGACCATGCGTATAAAAAGGTCTAAGTCCTCTTGTCCCAATTGATCGGCTTTAGCCTGAACGACTAAAGACTCTCGGTAATCTTCAGTGGCAACTCCGGTGGGATCCATATTTTGAATAAGCGGCAAAACTCTCTCTAAGAGTTCTTCTTCGCCCTCCTTAATGATCTCAGTCGGAGGATTACGGTGAAAACCGTGTTTATCGAGGTTGCTGATTAAAAGGGTGCCCACTTCACGCTCTTTAGCAGAGAGGCGGAGCCACCCTAATTGCCGCATGAGGTGCTCTTGAAGGGTCTCCCCTTTGGTGAGAACACCCTCTAAAAATTGTTGATTACGATCGGCAGCCTCTTGGTCGAAATAGGTCGATTCCCTTATGGTAGCACGGTAGCTGGGAACATAAGGGGTAGAATCGCTGTAGTCATCCTCGACTGTTTTACGTCCCTCTCTGTCGCTGAGTCGCTCAATCGAAAAAGTTCTTTCACTGGGGATTTCCAGGGCAGGATTTTGCTCAACTTCAGCTTTGATCTTCTGCTGAAGCTCTATGTTGTTCATAGCCAAGATTTCAAAGGTTTGAATTAGTTGAGGGGAGAGGGTCAGCTGCTGTTTTAAAGCTTGTTGCAGGCCCAGTGTCGGGTTCATTATGCTTCACCTTCACTACTAAAGTCGTCGCCAAAATAGATTCGGCGCGCTTCTTCGTTCTCCAGAAGATCACTACGCTTACCGCTAGCCAAAATTTCTCCCGCGTTGATAATATGCGATTGGTGAGTTATTGCGAGGGTGTCGCGGACATTATGGTCGGTAATCAAAACGCCAATGCCCTTTTCAGCAAGCGATTTTACCAACCTTTTAATTTCAAAGACAGCTTTAGGGTCGATACCGGCAAAAGGTTCATCCAGGAGTAAGAAGAGGGGGTCGCTAGCCAAAGCCCGGGCAATTTCGGTCCTCCTCCGCTCGCCACCACTCAGAGTATAACCCATCTGTTTACGCACATCTTGTAGACCAAACTCGGCGAGTAGCGCCTCCACAGTCTCTTTTTTGGCCTTTCTCGTGAGGTCTCCGCGGGTCTCCACTACCAGGTTGAGGTTATCTTCAACTGAAAGTTTACGAAAGATAGAGGGCTCTTGCGGTAGGTAAGAGAGCCCTAAACGGGAGCGACTGTACATCGGCAGGGTGGTCACATTTTGGTCGTTTAGTAAGATTCTCCCGCCGTCGGCTTTAATAAAACCGACTATCATGTAGAACATAGTGGTTTTACCGGCCCCGTTGGGACCCAAAAGGCCAATAATTTGACCCGACTCCATCTCTAAGGAGACATCTTTGACGACGGTCTTGCGTCCATAGCGTTTTTTTAGGTGTTCCACGCGAAGCCTTGCTTTAGCCATGCACAGTTCCTTTGACGCTCCCCTCCATCTCAATCTCTTCACTCTCTAAATCGACAGTGGTCGCCGAGCCTTGGTAGATGTCGCCTTTCCACTCAACAACTGAGTTGCCAATTAGAAAGAGTTTTTTAGTTTCACGGTGAAACTCGATTGTGTCGGCTCGACAGACCATAGGTCCCGAGTCGGTATGATGCAGGAGTTTGGCGGCAATTTGGATTATTAATACCCCTTCGCCACGATTATAGGAGAGGTAGGCACCGGTCGCAATAATTTCATGGTTGAGGTCTTGTACCTCCACCCAGCCATCGACTAAGAGTTGCTCACTTTCACGGTCATAACTTATACCGGTTGAGTTTATGGTGATGTTGTTTTCGGTGTCACTTATTTTGACTGCGCCGTTGCCTACTAAATAACGGGCATCGGGGCCAATGAGCTCAATAGTTTGTCCCTCAAAGTGGATACTCCCTGAGGAGACCGAGGCCCCTTGAGAAAGGAGGATAGTCTCACGTCCCTCCTTCATCACCGCACGTGTATAGCCCCCCTTAAAGGCAATGGGCTCAGCACCGAAAATGAGAGGGGTTAAAAGTGCCCACAACAGCACCACTTTTAGTCGTTTAATCATAGTGTAGATGCCCCCTTTCCATTTTCAAGAATTCAAAAGTTGAAGTCTCTAAGTCGCCTGTAAAACCGAGCCCCTCAAGTATATCATGTTCATCTTTAATTAGGGTCACTAATGTTTCTTCATCACCACTGACTATTTTTTCACTGTTGTTCCAGTGGAGATTCTCCCCTTCGATGGTGAAATTGTCTCTGTGGTTGGTCACTTTAACTTTTCCTTCCATTTCCAAGTCGTTGGTGGCGGTCTCTATCTCGGCCATTTCAAAGTAGCCACTGAAGAGGAGCGAGCCGTCACTGTCGTACTGTTGGAAGGAACCATTGGTGATGTAGGCTTTATCGTAATCTTTGTAGATCTCGATTTTATCGGCAACGATTACCAGTGGTAGAATCTCCCCTTGTGAGAAGAGGTAGCGACTCTTAATTAACTCCATGTCGGGATGTTCGGCGGGACGCGAAGAGTCAAGGATCTCCTCAGAAGAGAAAGAGCATGCCACGAGGAGCAATAGGATGGGCAACAGCACTTTGCCGAGTCTACTCATACTCCTCAATCTCTCCTTGAATAACCCGGGTTACCGTGGGGATGTACTCTTTCCCTTTCACTTTGGAAAAGAGTCTGCCAATTAAAAATCCAACGGCAATGCCTATAATACCAAACAGGATTTGAATCCCTTCAGAGACGTTCAAACCCAGGAGCGGCGCAATATAATAGCCTAAAGGGAAGAGGAGCACCGGTAAGAGTAGTGCAATAAAGCCGGCAAAAATTGTTTTCCCCGGTGGCAGGAAGAGCTCTACGATATCGCCACTTTTTAGAGCTTTCCCGGTTTTATTATAGGCATTAAATTCGCGATCTTTTGTCCGGCAAAAAGCACCGGCTTTACAGCTGGCGCAGGCACTGCTGCCACATGCGACAGTGACCATTCCATCTTTCTCTATTTTAATGACCGAAGCCTGTTCGTACATTTTGAATCTCCTCTTCAGGGGCGGCAACCGGTTGCTTTACGAGGGCAATCTCAGTCGCGCGACCTTTTTCGTTAACTTCTACAATAACACCTTGCAGTTCAAGTCTCTCCCATGAGTGGCGACTTCTGGTAGGAATTTGGGTAATAAAGCGTTCTATCTCCACGTCGGGGGTAAATCCTCCCACACTTTGACAGCTCCCACAGCGGCCGGTATCGGTAATAGCGGCGGTCCATTCTTTGAGGATGCGCATATCGGCAGTTTGTACTTTGCTGTGCGTCCCGATAACTGCACTGACTTGCGTGGCTAAATAGTGCGCCATAGTCTGTTTTTCAGCCGTTGTCGTGGCGTGGAACTGGACGAATATGAGGGGGGTCTCCTCCTTAATTCTCTCAATCAGGGAGTTGACTGCCAAGAAGGGGTTAGCTAAGTGGATTCGATTGAAGCCGGAATTTCCCAGAAGATTTATGAAGGCTACCGGCCAACCATTTATTGTATAGGTGGCATAACCTCTGCCAGGGGTTCCCTTGGGGAAGTTTGCCGGTCTTAAAATTTTAGGGTTGGCCTTTATATGGGTTACCATATCTTTTTTGTAAAAGGTTTTTTCTCCGGTGGTAATTAAATCCACCCCCATTTTCAAGATTTTTAGGGCGTGGTTTTTTCCGATACCGAAGCCTCCGGTAGCCCCCTCTCCGTTAGCGACTACAAAGTCGATGCCCTCCTGCTCTTTCAGGGTTTTTAACCCCTCTTTGAGGGCATGGAGGCCACTGTTGGCAACAATTTCACCTAAGAACAACACGCGTATACTCATGGGTATACTGTAGGAGTATTTGCAACCTTTTTCAAGTTTCCAAAAAGAATCCCGGAGCCCCTTGGCAGAGACTCCGGGAAAAGCTTAAGAAGTATAACCTATGATCGCGCAGCTTTGAGGGCTGCTTCGTAATCGGGGTGGGCGGTCACCTCGTCTACGTATTCTACGTAAGTTACCCTATTCTCTTCATCTAAAAGGAATACAGCTCTAGCCAAGAGACCAATACCTGAGAGGTAAGTGCCACTTTTTTGACTGAAATCTTTGTCTCTAAAGTCGCTGACTGTTAAGACTTTATCGACTCCGGCAGCACCACACCAGCGTGCTTGGGCGAAGGGGAGGTCCATGGAGACAACGATAACACTAACATCCCCAATTTTGGTCGCCTCCTGGTTAAAACGACGCACCTCAGCATCACAAACAGAGGTATCTAGCGAAGGGACAGCCAGAATCAACTTTCTCCCTTTAACCTCATCTAGGCTAAACGGGCTTAAATCATTCTTAACAGCTGTAAAATTTTCTAGCTTGTCACCTAAGAGGATTTCCTGGCCCTCTAAGTCAACTGGATTGCCTCCAAATGTCACTTGCATATTATCACCTCACTAAAGACTAATATATTACCAAGTTACTTAGAAAAAACCCACTCGGCAATAAGTTGACAAAGTGAAACACTCCTTGTTATAGTCTCGCTGTCAGCCCAGATGGCGGAATTGGTAGACGCGCTAGGTTCAGGTCCTAGTGGTGGCAACACTGTGCAAGTTCGAGTCTTGTTCTGGGCAATGGTGGCTACCTGCTTTGAAGAGTTACATGAGGAGATAGCCCTCTTTTTCATCCCCTCGGAATAGGTACGAAGTAAATGTAATCTCATCCCCAATTTCTAATTCCATTAATATGTGTGAAGCCAGTACCATCTTTAGTGTTTGAGGAGTTGCTCATGGGCAGGGTTAATAATTTATCCTTTGAAGAGAAAGAGAAGCGAGAGCAACTATTAAAAAATACTCTCAAGAGAGAGGATGTTCCTATGAATATTTGTAGCGTTGCATAAAGTGGAAAACCCAGCGGGAAAGAATTAATGCACAAAAGTCTTCCGTGGTTGGTGATATAAGCATTAGTGAGAGTTCAGGACAAGTCAGGTTGGCTGTTGGTAAACTATCGATTAACCAGCTTGTAGAAAACAATAAAAGACCGTTTACCCTAGCAAGAGAGAATTTTCTCTTTTGTATTACTCCTTGGTTGAGAGTTACAAAAAGATGGACCTTGATCCCCTTAGGTACCTCACTTATGTTTTCAACAAAGGTGGAGGGTGTGAAAGTGATGCCGATTGGGATACTGTAGGTTTGTATTGATGGGGGAGGATGTTGATGGTAATCTGAGTTTAGGAGGTGGATAGAATGTGGTTTCTGAACAGTGGGCTTGATAAAAAATCAGAACGACAAGTCATCAAGTGGGTTATCTTTTTTACAACAATGCCAGTGTGGGGAATTGTAGTTCTCGTGATTTTGGCGACCATCCTCCAATAATAGACCTTACAACATCCCTCTTAACAAGGAGAGGGTATGTCAAAGACTTCCGATCTTACGATCAATGCCTCGGCCAAGACTGCCGGAGTCAGTACATCGGCGCTGTAGTGAATGCTGCAAAAGAGTTAGTTACCATTTATGCCGAGCAGGAAAAAGGTGGGATCCGTTTACAGGCTACTCTTAGCTCTACAGGTAGGGTTACCACATTCCAGGACCAGGCAATTTTGTTGCCTTAGAGAAAGGCTGATTGGCTTTGGCCATTGTCACAATCTGTTTCGTGTTGATAATCATGGTATCACCTCACAGCTGAAGAACCTCGTAATACCCCTCTCAGGGGACGGGTGATCTTCTAGTCTACACTCCTGTTTCCTGGCAGGCTTCTGGAACTCTTTTGATGGACTATCTATGACTTTCCGGCCGCCACATATCTCCGATTGCGGCTTTTCGGTTTGTCCGGTATGGTCATGCGCAATTTCCCAGAATCAAGCAAGGGTTTGAGATATGCCGTTCGAAAATAATCACGATTTTTAATCCCAATATGGGACTGCATTTCATCCCGAGAGCGAGCAGTTATGCAAAACTGTACGAGTTGGTTCATGCGAATGTCTTGCATGGTATCTTGCATGGTATCTTGCATGGTGTCTTGCACTTTATAAGTTTCAGACAGATAGTTTACATTCTTCAACACTACACGGAAGTCCGATGGAGTCGAGAAAAACTCAGGTTTCATCCTGTCCGTATAACCAGGGAGTTTCGCTGTCTCGTTCAAGATCTTTGACAACCCGCTGCCACGACGTTCCATGAATTTCAAAGCAGACTGATCAAATTGCCTTCATACTCCTTATCATCCAGAGCATCATCAAAGATAGAATCTTTGTCTAGTCCATTCCATCGCGTACAGAATATCCGGGAGTTACGGACAATGTACTGGTCGGCCATCAGTTTGCCGGCGTTGGTCAAGAAGCCCTGTCTGTCACCCAGTCCAAAAGAGATGTAATCGGAATCTTCAAAATGAATCCCGGCTTTCTCAAGGTAGGTCGCCTCAAGCAATGTAAAGCTATAATCCGTCTTTCTTGCATCGGTAATCATCGCATCAAATGAGCGGTTCGTACCTTTGAGAATCAATTCATTCAGAACATGGTCAGGAGCGGGCATACTCTCGTTCCCTACCCTGATGTACGCCTCCGTGACTCCGTCAGCTTTGTAATAATACGGAGTCGAACGACCTGGCAGAATCTTCAAGCTCAAAATATCCCTTTCATTCTCCTTGATCGCCTTCAACTCAATCTGGGGCAATGGAGTAATTCTATCCTTGATAAGCCGACTTATGATTTCAGCATCACCCTGCGCAGAATCAAGCCCGACAACCTGTTTGTCATCGGACACCCCGAATAGGAGCATTCCTCCTATTGAATTGGCGAATGCACTGACGCTTTTCAGCCAACTCTTCGGTTTCTTTTTTTCCAACGCGACCTTGAATTCATAGCCCCACCCGTTCTCCCTCACATGTCCAATTTACCAATAGTTGACTATAATATGTTCATATCTTGACAGATTAGAGATTAGACAGTTCTACTGTAAAGTCTGGGAATCTTTCTTGACATTTAGGGAACTTTCTTTTTATTTCTTTTATAGTAAGTTCCCTAAAAAGAGGATGGCAATGGACACTATTCCAGAATTATTACGACAGCGAGCAGAGCTTGGCTCTAGGTTGAAGCTGACACTCCAACAAAATAAGACCACCCATGAGAATGATAAAAAATAGAGTTATCCCATAAAAATAAGCAGAGAGACCATATCTATCTCTGCTAATATTTCTTTAACCTCGAGCGTCATCCATATATAACAATATTCCTGTAATACATGTTGCAAAACTGCCAATAATCCTCTCTAAAACGCGCAATCAAGGTCGCTGAAAAATTTGCTATTTTTTTAATTGACAATAAAAAAAACTGTCCTATACTGAAGATGTGAAAGAAACAATATTATTGTACTAAAAGGAAATTATCACACGAGAAGGACAATAAAATTGTCCAAAAAAGGAGAGAAAAATGAAACGATTCATGCTCATTGCAGTACTGTTAGCCAGTATTGGGACTCTCATCTTTGCAGCAGGAGCTGGCGAAAAGGCAGCGCCCGCAGTCGGTACGGAACTGACTTTTTGGACCTTCCAAGACATCCACCTTCCATTCTATGAGAAAATGGCAACGCTCTGGAACAAAGCGAATCCTAACCGTCAGATTAGGTTTGTTGGAGAAGTTTTACCCTATGAGGACATGCATACCAAACTCCTTGTCTCCCTTCAAGCTGGAACCGGAGCACCGGACATCGTAGATATTGAGATTGCAAAGTACCCCAATTTCCTCAAAGGAAACATCCAGCTCGCACCGCTCAACGATGTGATTGATCCGATTCGGGATAAATTTGTGACCTCACGACTTGATATCTACAGTAAGGACGGCAAAAACTACGGTCTGCCTTTCCACGTGGGAGCTGCAGTTATCTACTATAACGTTGAAATCCTTAAAGCGGCAGGTGTCGATCCCTACTCGATTAAGACGTGGGATGATTACATGGCGGCAGGCAAACGGGTTCTCGCCCGTACCGGTATCCCGATGACTACCTTAGAAGTGACCGAACACTGGTCATTCTGGCCGTTAATCGCCCAACAGGGGTCGGACTTCCTCGACAAGAACGGAAACGTTGTTCTGGATAACCCCACCAATGTGAGAACCCTCCAGTTCCTTAAAGATATGCTTAACAGCGGTGTAGCGATTCCTACCCCCGGTGGCTTCCACCACTCAGAGGAGTACTATGGCTTCATGAACGACGGGGGAGCTGCTTCAATCTGGATGCCGATGTGGTATATGGGCAGATTCACCGACTACATGCCCGACTTGAAGGGTAAAATCCTCATCCTTCCGATGCCCAGTTTCACCCCAGGTGGCGCACGGTCGGCGGGCATGGGTGGTACGGGAACCTCTGTTACCCTCCAAGCACGCGATCAGCAGCTCGCAAAGGATTTTCTAATCTTTGCCAAAGGCTCGGTTGAAGGCAACCACCTGATTTGGACCGATCTTGGCTTTGACCCTCCCCGCTGGGATGTCTGGGATGATCCGGTGATGAAACAGGCCAACAAGTATACTGAGTACTTCGTCAATGACGATATCTTCGGTATGTTACTGGAAATCAAGGATGAGATTCTCGGAGTCAACATTAACGAAAAGCTTCCTGCGGTCATCGATCGACTGAAGTCCACGGTAATGATTCAAGCTCTGCAACAGCAGAACCGGACCCCTGCCGAAGCCTTGAGAGAAGCTACCGAGCTGACACGGTAATCTGTTCACTGGATACGCCGAAAGGCGTATCCAGTACTACTAAGAGGATCTAATGCTAACAAAATCAAAACTCAATGCGTTTAAAATCGCCCCTTATGTTTTTATTCTACCCTTCATTCTGTCGTTCCTCATTTTCTACCTCTACCCGATTATCAACACCCTAATCATGAGCTTCCAGCAAGTCTATCCCGGGCAAGTGGAGTTCATAGGAATGAAGAATTATCAAAAGCTAAACAACCCTGAGTTCAAGGTTGCTGTAAAGAACAGTCTGCGCTACACCGTCTACACGATTGCGCTGTTGATTCCCATTCCCCTGTTACTAGCCGTACTTCTCAACACGGGGAAGCGGCACTACAACACCCTTTATCGGTCAATCCTCTACATCCCCAGTCTCGTATCGATAGTGGTTGCCGGTACCGTCATGCGCTTGCTCTTCGCTTCCAGTTCCCGGAGTGTTGTCAACACCGTCGTCGGTGTCTTGGGAGTACAACCACGCCAATGGTTACTGGCCGGTCCCCACCAAGCGATGATTCTTCTGCTTATTCTCGCCCTTTGGCGCTGGGTCGGAGTCAATATTATCTATTTCCTCTCAGGACTACAAAATATCCCTGACGAGCTCTACGAAGCGGCAGATATCGATGGAGCTTCCACGTTGCAGAAGCTTTGGCGGGTCACAATTCCGTTACTCAAACCGACGACAATCTTCGTCACGACGATTAGCATTTTCGGTGGATTTGCTATGTTTGAGGAGAGTTTCATCCTGTGGGCCGGTAAACCCTCCCCCAATAATGTCGGATTGACGATTGTAGGACACCTCTACAACAAGGGGTTCCAAGAAGGGGAGATGGGGATGGCATCCACTATCGGCATTGTACTGCTAATAATCGTCTTTTTCTTAAGTATTTCGTTCTTGAAAATCTTCGGATTTTTTAAAGATGAGGGAAAACGATGATAGATAGAAAACGGACAAAACTAATGAAGGGTCTCGCCAAGCACTTGCTCTTAGGGGGGCTATGTCTCATCTATATGGTTCCCCTATACTCGCTGTTGCTCGCCTCATTCAGACCGGGACGGGATTTGCTTCGCTACGGAATAACAATGCAAACCCTCGTACCCAAGGGTTTGGATGTGAGAACATTCGCCGGACTGTACACTATCCGCGATGGAATCTACTTCACTTGGTTCTCTAACAGCTTGGTAATCATGGTGGCACAGACATTACTCGCCCTCTTTCTCAGTTCCTTCGTCGCCTACGGACTCTCGGTCTATGAATTCAAGGGCAGGAAAGCTATTACCACCTTAGTTATCTTCCTCATGCTCGTCCCGATACAAATTCTCATCCTGCCCCTCTATAGGCTGATGATTACAATTAAGCTGATAGACCGATTCGTTGGTGTTTTCTTACCGATGGTTGTCTCACCGTTCGCAATTTTCTTCTTCAAACAGTACATCAGCGGACTGCCGAGGGATTTAATCGATGCCGGGCGGGTCGATGGATTGAGTGAGTATGGAATCTTCTTCCGCATCATTGTCCCCATTATGCCGCCGGCGTTCTCGGCAATGGCAATCTTCATGTCGATGCAGAGTTGGAACAATTTTCTTTGGCCGCTTATCGTGCTCCGTAGCGGCCATAAGTTCACCCTTCCCATCGGCTTGAACACTCTCTTGACCCCCTACGGGAGTAATTATGACTTGCTCATTATGGGGGCATTGGCTGCAACACTGCCAATTATCATCGTGTTTATCTTCTTCCAACGATTCTTCATCGCTGGGTTAACTTCTGGCGGAGTCAAGGGTTAAAATATAAAGGAGTAGTTTTGTGAAGTGTACCATTTATGCTAAAAAACAGTTTGTAGTCGGGCCGGTCGATAAGCGAATTTTCGGTTCATTCGTCGAGCAGCTCGGTCGAGCCGTTTATGGAGGGGTCTATGAAGTCGATCATCCCACAGCCGATGAACAGGGCTTTCGTTCCGATGTCATAGATTTAGTGCGAGAACTCAATATCCCGGTCATCCGGTTCCCCGGAGGAAACTACGTCTCCAACTTCAATTGGGAGGATTCGGTAGGACCAAAAGAGCAGCGCCCCACCCGCCTTGATCTCGCTTGGCGTGCCCTCGATCCTAACCAATTTGGTCTCCATGAATTCATGGATTGGACAAAGAAGGTCAACAGCGAAGCGATGATGGTAGTCAACCTCGGAACTCGAGGTTTGGCCGAAGCACGCGAACTTGCCGAGTACTGCAATTATCCGGGCGGTTCAACCCTCAGTGAACTGAGAAAGAGCCACGGAGCTGAAGAGCCATTCAATATTACGATGTGGGGCTTAGGTAACGAGATGGACGGTCCTTGGCAGGTCGGCCATAAGAGTGCCGAGGAGTATGGCAAACTCGCAGCCGAAGCGGGCAAGGCGCTAAAGCTCTTGAATCCATCCCTTGAGTTGATTGCCTGTGGCAGTTCAAACAGCCACATGCCGACCTTTCCTCAATGGGAGGAGACCGTCCTTGAACACACCTACGAGGTTGCCGATTACATCTCGTTGCACATGTACTTTCGTAACGATGATGACGACTTGATGACTTTTCTCGCCGCATCGATCAGCATGGATGAGTTCATAGAGACCGTCGTCAACGTCTGTGACTATGTCAAGGCGAAGAAACGCTCGAAGAAGACAATGTACCTCTGCTTTGATGAGTGGAACGTCTGGTATCACTCCACAGAAAAGGATCGGGAGCAACCCTCTTGGATTGTCGGACCGAGCCTCCTAGAGGATGTCTACACTTTTGAGGATGCCCTCGTCGTCGGGTGTCTGCTCAACTCGCTACTAAGACGTGCCGATCGCGTTAAAATCGCCTGCCTTGCCCAACTGGTGAATACCATCGCTCCGATTATGACGGAAACGGGCGGACCGGCATGGCGACAGACCATCTACTGGCCGTTCTACTACGCATCCAAGTATGGCCGGGGAGTGGTGCTCGACGTCCGTGCGGAAGTACCAACCTATGAGAACAAAACGTACGGAGCAGTTCCCTACGCCGACACGATTATAGTACACCACCCTGAAACTAACGAGCTAGTACTCTTCGTCGTCAATAGAAATCCTGATGAACCACTGGAATTAGATCTCAACCTTAGCGGTTTTGAAGGCAATCCGCAGGTAATCGAACACGTTGTTCTCGACCACGTTAATTTGAAGGCGGTGAACACGAAGGAGAAGCCAGACGAGGTAGCACCCAAAACCATTACACCGGCTGATGGCAAACTCAAGGACCTGCAGGCTCCTCCTTTGTCGTGGAATATGGTTCGCATCGCACTGTGATTTAAACATTTTGCATTTGAGTGGAGAAGTGTGTTAGGATGAGGTAATTTAAAGC
>Ga0172382_10010342_pt1 | contig 12551 bp, 12 predicted proteins | sample Leawel138RmetaG_FD_122245 | JGI IMG/M metagenome (GOLD analysis project Ga0172382, IMG submission 122245) | Leachate microbial communities from a municipal landfill in Southern Ontario, Canada - Leachate well 138R metaG | ecosystem: Engineered > Solid waste > Landfill > Unclassified | place...
CAAGGAGTTCGACGCCTACAAGGAGCCAGACAGCATGGCCAACGTCCAGACCGCCAAGAAGATGATATCCATGGGCTACGAGTTCATACCGGGCATGAAGGTCTCCTGGATCGTCACCAACTCCAAGAGGACCCCGCAGGAGGTGGAGCCCTATATTCCAGGCCGACAGTTCGAAGCCAAACCCGACTACCGTTACTACGCGGAGAGGTTGGCCCATACCATATCCCGAGTGACCGAGGTCTTCGGATGGAATGAGAACGACCTCATGATGGGCAGCCAACAGTCCACCCTCTTCAATCAGGATTTCCAGGGGCGCTCCGGCGATTCCAAGCCTACGCCCTCAGTCTCAAACAAGGGTTCCAAAACGGTGAAGAAGCCCTCCCTCTTGGATTTCATGTGAGGCACCCAGATGGGTATCGGAACGGCCATGGGCCCATTGGAACAGTTCTAACTCACAGCAGTTCTGTCCAGAGCGCCGAACCATTGACATGACCGTCTGTTACCGGCACAACTTCACCCTGGAGCCCCAATGACACCAATCGCCCCATAAACCGATGCCTGTCCTCATCCGAGATGTCCTCCCACCCATACACCAGGACCAGGTCTGCCTCCCGCATATGATTGCGCAGAGGCCTCTGGAACATGGACCATGTTTTCTCGAAAGTGCAAGCATCCAGGACTAGGATGAAGGTCACCTTGTGCACATCCAGGTCTACGGCATCGTCCAAAGCGTCCTTGACTTTTCCGGGGTCAGTGGTTCCAGATGGTTCGAATATCACGAATTCCGGCCTTCCTTGAAGATGGATCTCCCGCATTATGCTGACCAGGTCGGTCTTCAAAGAGCAACTCACACAACCCCCCTTCATGTCCCGAGCCAGAACGCCGTTGTCAGAGATGAAGGAATCATCCATGCAAGGTTCCCCGTGCTGGGATGAGATCACTGCCACTCTACGGCTCCCATCAGAACGCAGGGACCTCACCAACCCCCGGATGATGGAATGCCTATCCACGCCGAGGGAACCAGAGACGATTATGAAATGCATGACCCACCGGATTGAAGATTGCACCAGAGGGTTGATAAGGATTGTCCAAATACTACATTCCGTGCTAAAGGGCTTCCGGACGCTATGAGCTGTGAAGAAGATTTTTATACTCTGTCGCAATCGGATTTACCCAGCGACGGGAGGAAATCCCGTTGGAGATGTGCCCCTTGGGGTGAATCCGTAAACGCCGGTGACGGCAGGTGATACAAATGGACGATAAGAAGAATGGTGCCCTGAACTCCACTGCGGGGAAGGGAATGTACCACTACATAGCCGATGCCTGGAAGAATCCAGACAAATCCTACGTCAAGGAGCTGAACAAGCAGAGAAGGATCCTGTGGCGCAGGGAGGAGAACTTCTGCCGTATCGAGAGGCCCACCCGTCTGGACAGGGCCCGTAACCTGGGCTATAAGGCCAAACAGGGCTACGTCATTGTAAGAGGAAGGGTCCGAAAGGGAACCTTCCAGAAGAGGACAATCCGCTCTGGCCGCCGTGCCAAGAGGAAGGGTATTACCAAGATTACCGTGGGCAAGAGCCTTCAGCGCATTGCCGAGGAGAGGGCCCAGAAGAGATACCCTAACCTAGAGGTGCTGAACTCCTACTGGGTAGGAAGGGATGGCCAGCAGGAGTGGTTCGAGATCATATTGGTCGACCCGCACCACCCGGTCATCAAGTCCGACCCCAAGATCAACTGGATTTCCGGAGGATCCCACAAGAACCGCGTCTACCGCGGTAAGACCTCTGCCGGAACCAGGGGAAGAGGGTTGTACAACAAGGGCAAGGGTGCCGAGAAGCTCAGACCTTCCATCAACGCCAACAAAGGCCGTGGAAAGTAGGCTTCAAACCATACCCATAAACATTTTCTCAATATCTTCTTTTGACATCCCCACCAATGGATGGAATGCTGTTATGTCGGGGTCGTGAGATTCCTTGATCTTCTCGAACTGGTCCAAGGTATGGCCGTACACCACTCCAAGAACGCCACGGGTCTGATTGATTTCCGCCCATTCACCGGTGTACCTCTTCAACTTGGGGTCGTATCGTTCCAATAGCTCCATGGGACCGTCTCCCATGACCAGGGCCTTACAGCCTCGGCGCATCATCATCCAAGCGGCTAACGCTCCCTTCTCATCATCCACCACAGCCACCACCTTGCCTTGGCTCCCCAGTGGCAGCCCTCCCGGCCCAGATAGGTAATCCTGGAAGATGAATGCCTTCTTCTGACGGACCTCCACGAAGAACTCCACGTCCGGCCGGTTTAGATCCACTTTTATGCCTAGATGCTCATTGGCCAAGAATATGGCTGAACCGGCCTCCCGGCCCAGGTCCACGGATGTGAAATCATGCACCCCTTCCCTCCGCGGACGGACGGCGAACGTCTGCCCGGACTGCAATCGGCCTTGGGAATACTCCGCCGCCGCATCACATATCTCCCTCAGACCGCCTTCATGAAGCTCCACTAAGGACACTGATGCCACTCCGAAGACCCTCCTCAAGGCCTTCAACGTCTTATCGGGGTCCTCGCATTCCACGTAAAGGCGGCCTTCATCGCCGCTGATCAGCGATTCCACACCATCCCTGACCAACATATCGGTGATGTTATCACGGAGCATGGATTCGAACTTCTTGCGCACAGGACGGCTCTTGAGGCCTATCTCCGCATACCGGACCAGAATGAGGGGCACATCCCGTCTATTCTGTACCAGGTATTAATCTTTTCAGAAAACAATAGATAGACGCCCAGACATTAACGGCCATGGACCCCGGTTTCCTCCTCGGCCTTTTCCTGATTGGTTTGGTGGCAGGCACCATCGGGACCATCTTCGGAGTGGGCGGGGGTGTCATGGTGGTTCCAGCCCTCACCATCCTCTATAGCCTGACAGCCCAGGAGGCGGCTGCCATCAGCCTGGTGGGCATCGCTGCCTCTTCCTCCTATGCGGCCTCATATTTCATCTCGGAGGAGGTGGTGAACATCAGGCTGGGAATGATACTTTTAGTCCCGACAGTGATGGGTTCACTGATCGGAGCATCCCTTGCGCTCAATGTCCAGGAATGGATATTGCTATGCCTTCTGGCAGCGGTTATGACCTATAGCGGCCTGTATATGATCCGCAACCCTGAGAGGCTCTCATCTCCGCCCAGAGACAGCCGCGTGAAGATGACATACCGGAACCGTACCGAGATCGGAGGTGTCTACCGGGAGTACACTGTGAATCATCCCCACTCCAGTTTGGCAGTGGGCGGAATCTCCGGGGCCTTATCAAGTTTGACAGGCATAGGCGGAGGTAGCATCAACGTTCCTCTCATGAACATCTGGATGGGAGTCCCCATGAAGGTGTCTACCTCCACCAGCTCCTTCATAATATCCATCACCTCCATGTCCGGGGCATTGATTTACTATCTGAACGGGGTGCTTCTGCCCATTGTAGCGGCATCAGTGACCTTGGGGATGCTGGCAGGCTCCTATCTCGGCTCGCATAGCACCCGTTACATCAACGGATACGCCCTGAGACGTCATTTCTCAGTGTTCATGTTCGTGATGGCGGTAGTGGCCTTGTTGAAGGCGGGAGGATACCTATGAGAACACGGACATCTATCGCCGCCCAATCTGTCCTTTACATTCTTTATGCGGGCATCTCCCTCACTGCTGCCGGCATGCTAGCTATAATTGCAACTGGCGATGTGGACGGTTCTTTCCCTCTGTTGGCAGCATGGGGGGCCACCTTCACCACTGTAGCCGAGCTGGGACTGTTGCTACTCATCTTGTCTCCGCTGGTGGGAGTGGCTACGTTAATGGGCTCTTCTCTCTTGGAAAAGGATTACAGGCATGCGGCGGTGGCCTTCCTGGTGGTCATGCTGGTGGCACTGGCCATGTTGCTGGGCTCACTCTGAGATTCGACTTACAACATCATGCTACAGAAGTCATTCCTTGCATGAAATGGCATCGCGATGGACGTTGTGATTGAAAATCTCCCGTCTTGAAAGAATGCTGGAGAAGAGATATGGTGCAGGGGAAGGGATTCGAACCCTCGAACGTCTGCACGACTAGACCCTGAATCTAGCACCTTTGGCCAGGCTCGGTAACCCCTGCTTGAATGGGCTTATTACATGATTGTATAAAAAAGATTACCCTTACGTATGAGCGCCTTATGGGTAATGGAATGATATTCCAAAGAGTCGAGAATTTTAGTGCTGGCCTTACGTTCATATAATATTAAAAATTATGAAAATAAAAGGGGACGAGACGCTGCTCGTCAGTGAAAGATGTGACCTTGAAACCTAACCCTTCATGATCTTCATCCAGCCACCGCTCTCGTAGACGGCCAGGTTCCTAGCCACGAGAGACTGCCTGAACTCGTTCCAGGAAATAATCTCTAATCTGTCGTTGTTGCCCTTTGTGAATTGAACTCCATCGGTGCCCTTCACACGACCGGGCTTGAGACCTTTGTTGCTGGCGATCATCTGGGCCTTGTCCAGGTCTATCTTCGTCATTACCATTTGTTTATCCCTCCTGAATGAGGCCACACGCCCTGGCATGACCTTAGTTGCAATTTATTTGATTAATATTTATATGTTTTCCTGAAATAGAGCTATCCAGACTGTTTTCACTATATAAAGGAGCGCTATTGAGTCTAAAATCCGCATTTCAGCCCTCTGGCTCCTATGTTCATCCTTATGATTGAATCCTTCGCAAAGTCTATCATTGTAATCGGTCATAACCAGAGGGATTCCATGGCACTTTTTGGGTCTTCGGGGATAAGAGGAGTGATCGGCAACAAGATCACGCCTGAGCTGGTGATGTCCATAGGCTCCGCGGTGGGAAGCGTCCATGACAGTGTGTTCATCGGTCGTGACACACGCAGCAGCGGAGACATGATGGTGAGCGCTCTGAAGGCGGGACTGATGTCTGTCGGTAGCAATGTCATCGATGGTGGGATCTTGCCCACTCCCACGGTGGCTCGAAACAGCAAAGGCTATGGTTGCGGGATAATGGTCACCGCATCCCATAATCCATCCCAATACAATGGCGTCAAACTTTGGAACCCGGACGGATCTCCCTTTGATGAACAACAATCGGAGGAGATCGAAAAGGCCATTGAAGGTCAGACCTGGAAGAGGAGAGGGTACGAGTCACTAGGGAGAGAAGGATTGGAGCATGAGGCCATAAGCCACCACATGGAATCCATACTGTCCATTCTACAGGCCGAGGGTGATGTGGTTGTGGATTGCGCCTCTGGGCCTACATCTCTTATCACACCCGTATTGCTAAGGCGCATGGGTTGCCGAGTGAAGGCCTTGAACAGCCAGATAGACGGTCACTTCCCCGGCCGGAACCCAGAACCGTTGGAAGAGAATCTGAGGGACCTCATCACCTTGGTTAGGTCCAAACCCGGGTCCATTGGCATTGCCCACGATGGAGACGGGGACCGGGTCATGGCCATCGATGACAGCGGCCGTTACCTGGAAGGTGACCGTTTACTGGCACTCTTTGCGGACTTCCTCAAACCCAAGGGCATAGTGGTCCCCATCAATGCATCCATGGTAATAGACGAATTGGTGAAAGGAGAAGTCCATCGTACCCGGGTGGGCGACGTTTTCGTCTCTGATGCCATGAAGAAGAACGGTCTGAGTTTCGGAGGGGAGCCTTCCGGGACATTCATCTTCGCTGACCAGACCTATTGTCCAGACGGCATCTATGGGGCCGCTTTCCTGGCCAAGATGGCTCAGGAGGCTTCATTGGCAGACATGGTGGACGAGATACCTTCATATCCTATGGCTCAGAAGGTCTACCTTTACGAAGGGGATCGGGATCAGATATCCAAACGTCTCTGGACAGAGATATCATCCCTAGACTATGAACGCTTGGTCTCCGTGGACGGCTGGAGGGCGGAGTTCGAAAGCGGATGGTTGCTCATTCGTTTCTCCGGCACCGAACCCAAGATCCGAGTTACGGCCGAGGCCCGGGACCTGACATACATGAACTGCCTGATGGACATCGCCGACAATGTGCTGGAGAGGTGCCTACGATGAGAGCGCTCATTATGGCCGCCGGAGAGGGCACGAGGCTCAAACCCATCACCGACAACACACCCAAGCCGTTGTTGATGGTCGGAGGGAAGCCGCTGCTTACCCATACCCTAGAGGCATTGAAAGCAGTGGGAGTGACCAAGGTCAGCATCGTGGTGGGGTTCCAGAGCGAGCGCATACGAAAATTCTATCAAAAAGGGTCCTCCCTTGGGTTGGAGATCGATTATATTGAACAGAAGGAGAGGAAAGGCACCGCCCATGCCATAGGCATGGCGGATGGACGGTTCCAAGAACCGTTCTTCTGCATGGCCGGAGACGTCATGGTGTCCTCTAAGGACTTAACATCCATGATGGACATCCAGAGGTCCAAAGAGACCTCGGTGATGTCTGCGGTGGCGGTGAAGAACCCTTCCGCCTATGGAGTCCTCCGGGTGCAAGACGGCATGATGAGGGAGATCGTGGAGAAGCCACAGAAACCGGTCGGGAACCTCATCAACGCCTCCATCTACCTCTTGGACCCTTCGATTTTTGAATATATCCGTTCCACTGCCATCTCCTCCCGGGGAGAGTACGAGATCACGGACACCTTGAGCCTTATGGCTGCCAAGGAGGGCGTGGCGGTCCATGAACTCCAAGGGGAATGGTTGGACATCGGCAGTCCCTGGGACCTGCTGGAGGCCAACCGCAAGATCATGGAGCATATGGAAAGGCGCATTGATGGGAAGGTGGAGCCTGGCTGCCACATACATGGAGCGGTGGTGGTGGAAGAAGGGGCAAGGATCCGCTCCGGATCGTATATCGAGGGGCCGGTGTACATATCCACTGGCTGTGACATCGGGCCTAACTGCTACATCCGTGCCCACACCTGCCTGGGACAGGACTGCCGGGTGGGGAATGCCTGCGAGGTCAAGAACACCTTGGTCTTTGCTGGTTCCAAGATTCCGCACCAGACCTATGTAGGTGACAGCATCATCGGGCAGAACTGCAACCTGGGCGCAGGAACCAAGGTTGCCAACCTACGCTTCGACCATTCCAGCATCCGAGTAAAGGTGAAGGATCGAGAGGTGGACACCGGACTTCGGAAACTGGGAGTCATCATGGGGGACAATGTTAACACCGGCATCAACTCTATCATCTTGCCCGGCACCATCATCCACCAAGGGGCGTCCATCGGCCCGGGGGGCAAAGCGCAGGGAGTCATCGGTCCAGGGTCGTTCATCCGTTAGTGGATCACTTTCAAATCCACCTTTCGGCCGTTGGAGTCGTAGGCGCCCCAGCTGCCCATGTCATAGGGTCGACAACTAATGATGTGCACCCCGCCCCAACGGCGGAAGAACTCCAGGTCGTCATCGGAAGGCCGGTGGCTGGGGCCAGGGTGGGAATGCACAGAACCACAGAGTGAGAAGTCCACTGGTGCCATCCATACATCGATAATGCCATGGCTGTCACCAGAGACCGTCCCGGGAAGTAGTACTAGCTCCATGATGACGCCGTCCTCCGCCCGCATCATGCACAAGAACTCATTGGGGTCGACGGACTGGGCAGAGGCATTGATCATCTCCAGGACCTGCACCTCTATGGCATGAACTCTCCTCATAACGATGTCACCAGCTTGTCGTGCATCCTCTCATAGAAGTTATCCTCGAATCGGATGAAACGGCAGTAGCCCTTGGAGAGGGAAAATTCCAACTGGGTCTTGCCAGGTATGTGGTATTCCCTCTGCCCATCGATCACCAGCAGGCAACCTCTGTCCAGAGGTAGCTCCACGGTGATGGTGGAGCTGGTGGGGACCACCATAGGCCGGGCAGCATACTTGAACGGCGCCATGGGAACGAAAACGAAGGCGTTCACTCCCGGGTCTATGATAGGAGCCCCTACGCTCATGGCGTAGCACGTGGACCCCGTGGGAGTGGCCACGATGACACCGTCCGCCCTCAGATCGCTGGCCAGCCTTCCGTCCACATAAACCCGGAAATGCCTGATCTTGGCCACAGCATCGGTATGGATGACGGCTTCGTTGACCGCTTCCGCCATCTCCTTCCCTTCGTATACCGTGCGGAGCTTGATCCTGCGTTCTATGAAATAATCGCCGTTGCGAAGGCGGGCTATCCCTTCTTTCACTTGATCCCGGTCTATCTCGGTGAGGAAACCCACCACACCGGCGTTGACCCCGATGATCATGGCATCGCTCTTCTGCATGGCTCTGAGCATGGTGCCATCCCCGCCGATGGTTATCAGGATGTCCACATCCATCTCCTCCAGCGGACAGCCGTTCATTCCCAGCCGAGAAGCCACATCCGTCTCCAGACATACCTCCTCGCCATCCAGGCATTCCAACACCTGCCGGGAGAGCTCCTCTGCCATCTCCACCCCCAGGTTGGCATAAAGGCCGTATCTCAAAGTATCTCCTCCCTCGAGGCAGGATCGCCTACTGCCAGGAAATTGCTCCTGGCGGCGAGGTCGAATGGCATGTCCATCAATGTTCCGTCCAAGTTGTAGACCTCGCCTCCGGCCTCTCGCAGAAATAGGTGGCTGGCAGCGATGTCCGTGACCCGGATACGCTTGCCGACATCCTCGGAGTTCATGATGAAGGCGTCGACGGCGCCTGTACCCACCAATGACATCTCTATTGATGCACATCCATAAGCCCGAGTCCTTTTCACGGACTTCACCAGACGGAAGGTGTCCGAGTGGACCCCGTTGCCCAGATACATTATCATGACCATATCCTGCAGTGGCTTCCTGGCGTTGGCCTTTACACGTTGGCCGTTGAGGAATGCCCCTCTGCCCCTCTCTGCATAGTAGAGGTCGTCCGTGACCAGGTTGCGCACGTATCCGATATCCACATCCCGGATGCTCTGCTTGCCGATGGCCATGGACACCGTGTACATCGGCACCCCCATTATGGAGTTGTAGGTGCCGTCGATGGGGTCCAGCACCAGGGTCTTGCCCGCCCCTCGATCCACAAAACCGATCTCCTCGCTGAGGACGTTGAGCTCTATGCCCTTCTCCTCCAGGTAGCCCAGGACGACGTTCTCCGCCAGCTTGTCGATCTGTGTGGTGGGGGTTCCATCCGCCCCCTGGTACAGTTCCCTGCCTCTCTCAGCAGGATCGGTGACCAGACCGATGGTGGCCTTTATGCGACGGGAGAGTTCGTTCAGCGCTTCCATCATCAATGGAACATAGACAAGGTGGCGTATAATTCCATTGCCTCGGTAACGACTTTTTCCCATCCAGGTGCATAATATGATATAAACCTCAAACCGTTCCAGGGGCGGTCGGAACATGGAGGCACTTATAAGAAGTTTACCTGAGATCGATGGGGATGCAGAATTGACCAAGGTGGGAGGCAAGGCCTTGAACCTGGCCAGGATGTTCCGGGCGGGATTCCCCGTTCCTCCGGCATTGGCGGTGACCGTGGATGCCTACGAGGCTTTTCTAGATTCGTCCGACCTCCGTGACCGCATAACATCTGTTCTCACTGGAATCGACTTTCAAGATGAGGATTCACTGCGCAGTGGCTCCCGACTCATACAGGAGATGATTTCGGCAGAGCCTTTGCCTCCCTTGTTGTTAACCGCATTGAAGGAGTCCATTCCTTCCTTGGGAGAGGGTTATTTCGCTGTGCGCTCCTCAGCGGTGGCCGAGGACCTCCCAGAAGCCAGCTTCGCCGGTCAACAGGACAGCTACCTCAACGTTTCCATGGATGATGTGGCCTCCAAGACCGCCTTGTGCTGGGCATCTTATTGGAACGAGAGGGCCATGAAGTATCGGCACGACTCCCGCGTCCCTCAACTGGAAACAGGGATGGCAGTGGTGGTGCAGAGGATGGTGGACCCGGAATCCTCTGGAATCATGTTCACCCGCAACCCTTTGAACGGAATGGACGAGGTGGTGGTGGAATCCTCCTGGGGTTTGGGGGAGTCCATAGCTTCGGGACTCGTGACACCGGACCGGTTCGTACTCAGTCCCAAGGACCATCGATTGCTGGATTACCAGATCTCTGAAAAAAACCTAGCCTGCTTCCGGCAGGGGGCGGAGAACATCTGGTGCGATCTGGAAGCTGAAAAGGCCAGCCAAGCCTCTTTGCAAGAACATCAGTTGAAGACCTTGGTTGATTGGGCGGAGAAGCTGGAGGACTTCTTCCAGAGCCCCCAGGATGTGGAGTGGGCCTTCGCTGAAAATGAATTCTTCCTCTTGCAGTCCCGGCCCATCACCACCGTGGCTGAAGACCAGGGGGATGACATATTGTGGACCAGAGCCTATGGTGACGAATACTGGGCGGATGTCACCTCACCGCTTTTCTTCTCCGTGATGGGAGAGATGCTTACCGAGATTGTCAACCACGAAGGCGCTCGCATCATGGGATACAAGGACATAACCGAGGCCGTCCTGCTCCGCTTACACCGCTCTCACGTCTATTTCAACGCCGAGGTCCTGGAGAAGGTGTTCACCTACTATCCTCGCTTCGCCCGCTCCTCTGAACTTCTAAATTACTTCCCGGTGCAGGACCAAGCCCGCATACAAGCAGCAAAATCCTCCCTGATATCTACCCTCATGTCGCAGGTGCTGGTGGCTATTCGGGACCCGGACGGCATGATGAACCGCACGGACAAGGCCTATCGGAGCTGGGCGGACTCCTTCCTGGAATTATGCCAGGAATTCGATTCCGTCCTTCTGGATCAACTAAGCGACCAGGAGCTGCGCGGGTGGTTCGATTCCCTTGTGGAAGGAGCCGTGAAGCACTACCGCCTCATACGCTATGGCATGGTGTCCCACTCCATAGCCACCAATCTGGCGGTCAAGCAATGGTTGAGGGCTTGGTTGGACGACAGAGACGGGGAACTGTACTCAAGTGTCATCTCCGGGCTCCCAGGAAACAAGACCATCCAGACCAACATTGGGTTCTCAGAGCTGGCTAAGACCATTCGTTCCCAACCGGAGGCCTTGCGGGCCTTCCAAGAAAGAGCCACACCGGACATCATTAGGGACCTGCGCATAGACCCCGTTCTTCAGGATGTCAATTCCGGCCTGCAATTATTCCTGGATGAGTTCGGTCACCGTTCCCATACCCGTGAGATCTTCTTCCCGCGATGGAGGGAGGACCTCACCCAGGTGGTGGATGTGTTGCGAACCCTATCGGTGTCCGATCTAGACCTTGCCGCCTTGGAATCCAAGAAGAAACGGGAGAGAGCGCAGGCGGAGAAGGAGATCATGGCACGGATAGCGACCATGCCGGGTGGGTCATTGCGGGTTCGTCTCTTCCGGACCGTTCTCCAGCTGGCCCAGACATATCTGGTGTTCCGGGAGAACCAACGTTTCTACCTGGACCACATCCTCTTCCGGCAAAGACTTGTATTCCTGGAGTACGGTCGCAGGCTGGAGGCAGGAGGCCATCTGGTGACGGCAGAGGACGTGTTCTTCTTGACCAAGGAGGAGGTCTTCGATATCATTGATGGAGACTTATCGCCTTCAGAGCTGGACATCCAAGGGAGACGCATGGAGTTCATGCGTAACCGCCACAGCCTCCCGCCCAAGTTCCTCCGTCGCCGCTTGGAGTTCGATGACAGCGTTGTGAGGTCAGAGGATTCATCCATGATCTCCGGCACTTCCGCCAGCCCGGGGATATGCACTGGCCGCGTACGGGTGGTGGGTTCCATAAAGGGCCTCTCAGGCATCCAGGCCGGGGAGATCCTGGTGACCAGCAACACCGACCCGGGATGGACAGCGGTATTCTCCAAGCTGGGGGGGCTCATAACCGAGACCGGAGGCATACTGTCGCATGGAGCGGTCGTTTCCCGGGAATATGGCATACCGGCAGTGACGGCCGTCAAGAACGCCACTTCCCTGCTGTGCACAGGACAGATAATCACCTTGGACGGTAACCGGGGATGCATAACCATACATGACGAGAATCAGGAGGAGAATACATGAACACCGAACATCTGGATTTCAACCATAGCCGTTACTTCAACTTCCATGACCAGAGAACTGACATCACGGGTTTCATGCGCATTGGCATGAAACCGAACCGAGGGCAGAAGAGCTTGTTCTTCTTCCTGATGATTGGCCAGGAAGTGGTGGGTATCAAGAGCGATTCCCCCATGGATAACGATGCCTTCCAGTGCCTTGGCATGGAGTTCTTGCCCCTGGGTGATGAACACTGGCAGATTCGTTACCAAGGTCCCCTTTATGACCGTCAGGGGCAGCCGAGGAACGTTGATATGGACATTCGATGGCGACCCATGCATCCAGAGTTCGATTACCGCCGTTGCGCCGGAGAGGCGGAGGCGGAGATCAGCGCCAGTGTCGCTTCTGAGCACTATGAGCAGTTTGGTTCGCTGAAAGGCACCCTGGACATCGATGGCAACCTCATCGACATCAACGGCATGGGGGAGAGGGACCGCAGCATCGGTGTGCGTGACTGGGGTTCGCCCAAGAACTGGTTGTGGATCAACGCCCAATTCAGCGAAACCGAGG
>Ga0172382_10010343_pt1 | contig 12551 bp, 13 predicted proteins | sample Leawel138RmetaG_FD_122245 | JGI IMG/M metagenome (GOLD analysis project Ga0172382, IMG submission 122245) | Leachate microbial communities from a municipal landfill in Southern Ontario, Canada - Leachate well 138R metaG | ecosystem: Engineered > Solid waste > Landfill > Unclassified | place...
GAAAGCGTTATAAACCTCCGGATCGTCTAACGGCACGCTATACAACCATTGCCAGTCTTTCCCGATCGCGTCCAGGCAATGCTTGAGAATGGTCAGCGTTTTCAGGGAAAGGACGTCAATCTTCATGAGTCCCATATACTCCGCGTCCCGGTAGTCGAGCATCAGCGCCCCGTTCCGCCCCATCGCAGTCACCTCAGAGATCGGCTCTGACGCCACCACCACACCAGCAGCGTGGACGGTATACTGCCGGATCATCCCTTCCACCTCGGAGAGGTACCCTTTCCCGGGAACCAGCGTTTCTATCGCCTCTTCCAGCCCCGTACCAGCCATAACCGCGTCTTTCGCTGCCTCCACGTCCACTTTCCGCAGACGGAACACGCGTCCCACATCATCCAGCAGGGACCGTGCCTTGAACAGGGAGTAGCCCGCGATGTTCGCGACCCGATCCGCGCCCCACCGCTCCTCCAAATACGCTTTTACCTCGTCCCGGCGATCGTCCTGGAAATCGAGGTCAATGTCAGGCGGATCCAGTCGCGAGACGTCGATGAACCGCTCGAAGAGCAGGTCCCACTCAATCGGGTCCACCTCCGTGATCCCGATCAGGTACGCCACGAGCGAGCCCGCCGCACTCCCTCTGGCGGGTCCCACCATGATCCCTTTTTTCTTGGCCCACGCCACCATATCGGCCACGATCAGGAAATAGTCCACAAACCGCTTCTCTTTAATGAGTTTCAACTCGTAGAACATCCGGTGCAGGTACAGGTCTTGCGCTTTCTGTTTCATTGATCGAGCGACCCATCCTTCCCGGCATTTCTGGACTAGCGTCTCGTACGCCTCTTCTTCAGATAACCCAACCCGCACTGGCTCGGCTTTCGGGAGACTGAACTCCTCGCACAGTTCAGCAATCCGCCACGATTCGCGGACGCTTTCGATGGGAGCGCCCCATTGCACCATGTCCACGCCACTGCATAAGTAGCATTGCGGAACCATACCCCGGAACTCGTCGTAGACGTTCTTATTTCGGCGAACTGCACCCAAGAACCACTGGATTCGCTCATCCCCCTCTCTAAGATAGTGGATATCGTTCGTGGCGACCAGTTTCAGCCCCAATTCGCGGGCAGCCTCTATTAGACCAGAGTTGACGATTCGGCTTTCATCGAGGTCTAATGGCTGAATCTCAACGTAGAAGTGTTCGATTGCCTCGCTCAACTCGATAAGCCATTCTTGTGCTTGTGCCATCCCGCCGTTCTCATCTAGCATCGCTTTAGCCGCCAATCCGCTCAGGCACCCCGATAACACCACCAACCCCTCTTGGTGCTCCACGAGATCAGTAACATAGATTGTAGGCTGGTAGTAGAAGCGGTCTTCCTCGTAGGACCGGGAGACCAGCCGGAGCAGGTTCTGGTATCCGGCAGGTGTCCGGGCCAGCACGGTGATGTGGGACTTGCTACGCTCCTTCTCCCCCACGGTCACATAAAACTCGCACCCATAGATCGGCTTGATTCCAGCCGCTTTACACGCTTGCTCGAACTGGGGGTGGCCGCTGACCGAACCGTGGTCAGTTAGGGCCACCGCCTTGAGCCCAACCTCCTTGGCCCGCTCCACGATCTGAGCGGGCGTACCGTAACCGTCTAAAACTGAAAAGGTGGAGTGTACGTGGAGAGGAACCCAATCCACATCCATTCTACTCACCTGACTGGCGGGGACATTTCCGGTCATAGATACTGAGGAACCCGCACCTACCGTCATGGTTCTCGCAATACGGGTTGAGCAGGTCCGCGATTGCAGGATCGACCTTCTCGGCAATCTCCTGCTTGATCTGCTCGATCACGGATCGCCAATGTGCCTGACTCTGGTAACAGAGCCGAACTTCCGCGATACCGATCAGGGTTTTGAGGTCCCACTTCACCCCGATATTCGTCAGCACATTGATCGGGAGGACGCCCCGAGCATCTTCCGGCTTGGCTCCGGCCTCTATTAGCGAATTGTACGCTTTACCGATCTCTTTCATCGCACCCATGTATTGGGCTTTTAGGACCGGATTGGCGTACACGCCTAGTGGTAGATCGTACTGGAAGAGATCCCCGGTTTTAACCACAAAGCGTAGGCTCTCCTGCGAGTACGAGCCGATCCGGGTCCGCACCAACTGGTGGGTCAGTGCCCGGGGCACGCCCTCGATCTGGAACACAAAGTTCACGAACTCGAACGGTCCCTGCAGGCTGGTTTTCCGTAACTGCGCCACGGTCTCCAGCGCTTCCGCCTCACCCACCTGAGAGAGATCGGTAATCACGTTTCCCGCCATATTCTGGGTCATAGCGTGGATCACCTGCAGAGGATTCTGCGTCCACGCGATCAGGGTTACTTTCGCCATATTCTCGCCCTCCTTACCCCTGCAGTTGGCCCCCATCGATCCGCAGCACGTTCCCGCTGGCGAACTGGCCGTGCTCGACCAGGAAATAGACCCATTGCGCAACCTCCCACGGTCGAGCGCCCCGCCCGAACGGGACGTTCTTGTTCAGCATCGTATCGGCTTCCTCAGGTGTAACACCCATCTGCGCCACCATATCGCTGATCGTGCGTTGATCCATCGGGGTTCCCTCGACCCGGCCCAATGCCAGCGCCGTCACAACCCACTCCTGTCCGTGCCGCTTGTTCAGTTCACGCGCCGTTGCCTGAACGAACATGTTAGCGCCCGCCTTACTGGCGGCGTAGGCGCAGGAGTTGCTCTTCGGGATGAAGCCGGTATCCGAGGTTATGGCAATATACGTCTTCTGCGCGCCGTTACTGTGAGTCCGGACCCATTCCCGCAGGAGCAGGAAGTTCGAGGTGAGATTCACCCGGATGGTGTCGTTCCAGTCCTTGAGGGAGTACTCCCGGAGCGCCCCCATCCGGTTGATTCCGGCACAGTTCACGATCACGTCTGCGTGGTTCCAATGCCGGAACGCTTCTTGGACAGATTCCTCATCGGTAACGTCGCAGATTACGAAATTGCCCAAATCGAAGGGTTTCTTGGGTTCCTTGATATCGACCCCGATCACCAAATCTCCGGCCTGCTTGAACCTTTGGGCAATCCGGTACCCGATACTGTTCTCTTCACCGATTCCGATAATTATTACCGCCCTTCTTCGGCGTTCACACACTTGGTTCATGCTCATAAATCTTCACCTATCTCCTGTAACAAGGCTTTTACCCGGGATACGCCCGGTCCGTCCCAATTCTGCTCATCGAAGGCAATAACGCCGTATATGGCGTAAGCCGCGATATCCAGCAGGGTATCGCGGACCGATTCGCCACCAGTTCCCTCATAGTTGCGATCTTTCCAGACTAATTGGTGCAACCGTCCCTCCTTGATCATTATTTTGATGTAAATCCCGAGCAACCCGGTATTCTTCCACGTTTCACCATAAGCCTCAGTCTTCTCTCCCCGGGCGAGATGCAAGACCTCATCGACCACGGCCCGGAATTTGCGCGTGTATTCGTAGGTTTCGCTACCGGGCAGGAGCCCGCACTCCACGTTGGTGACAGCGGCGGGACCGTGCACCAGCACGGTCTCCCGGTCGTAGGCCCGCGCCGCCGCTTCTGGGGTGGGGTAGAGCCCTACTGGCTTTGTCCCAAGCCCCCGTGCCGCGTACCCGCCCGGAACCTTGAACACACCACGGTATCTGCAATCCATTTTCACAGGTCCTTGTAAGTCTCCGGGACACATATACTCACCGCTTGTCCCCGCCACCCAGATAGATGTTCTCGCCGCTCAACCAGCGGCAGCCGATCATCCGTTCGACAATATCGGCAATTTCCAGTGGTGTAATCGCATTCTTGTACAGATCCTTCACCTGATTCTCCGTGAACCCTCGCTCATACATCAGGGATTGCTGAACCTTCTGGGATAGCGGCGTTCCCCAAACGTTGCCCGGATGCACCCCGATAATGATATATTCGCCCGGATAATTGAGGTTCAGTTCGTAGCCCATACAAGCCACGAAATGTGCCAACCCGGCCTTAGAAGCCGTATAAACCGGCGAATTGGTTGAATGTTTGCGCGACCACAGCGAGCCCACATGGACGATCGTCTTCACCTCAGGCGTCCCTTGCGTGGCCCGCACGAACTCAGCGGTCAATGCTATGGCTCCCGTTAGGTTCACGTCAATTATCTGCTGTGCTTGCTCGAACGTCCAGTGGGACGGGTCTCCGGTGGACGTAACGCCTGCAGTATTGACCAGAGCGGTGCAATCGCGGTCAATCGCACCCGGATTTCGGATATCCCAGTCATCTGGCGCGATCTGCAATTCCCACCCTTCCATCCCGAAATAGTGTTTGATGGCATCCGAGACGCTTCCCGAACGAACCTTGGTCAGAAACATCTTCTTCATAGGGGAATCTCCTCCAGCGAATCTATACGATATACACCCTTCTTTATGTCAACGCCACTGTTATATGGCCTGTTAAGCAGATAGCATGGTATACCGAGCATGCTTACGGTGTTCGCGTTCCCGGCCACGTCGTCCACGAAGAACCGAATCGCGCCGTTCCCGATTGAGTTTACCAGATACTCCTCCTTCTTCTCGTGGAAAATCAGGAAGTCATACTCTAGGTCGTTTCGAGCCAGCCACTCCAGCGTGTCCGCGTAGATCCGGCTATACTGCTCGTAGGGCCGGGCCGTGATCAGCACGATCGTGTAGCCCTCCGCCCGGAGCCGCTGCAGGAACTCTCTCGCTCCCGGGAGCACTGGAATGAACCGTTTCTGTCCGGTCTCCCGGTAGCGATCCTTCAGGTACATCCCGATCTCCACCGAGAGCCCAAGACTGGTGTAAACGTCGTACGAGACCACGCTATCCACCGTATACTGGGTCCCCAACTCGTGGTTGACGTACTCCACGAACGAGCGCGGATAGTCGGCTAGAACCCCGTCGATGTCCACGGCAGCGATCCGGCTCTCCTCCTGCAGGTTCCGGACCATCTCCTGCAGGTGTCGCTGCTCTACGACAGCGGATTTGCGATAGTACGCCGTTTCAATCTCTTCAGGGGTAAAGCCGTGCAATTGGAAGAGAGTCATCAAATACTTGAAGACATCTGTTAGTTCTTCCAATGTGTTGCTTCTAACCTCTGGTTTATGCTCTTTCCGGTGAATCTTCCATGGAACAGTGTCGAGCGCCTCGCTGATCTCCCGGTGCGCGGCCAGACAATAGAAGTTGTTCATCTGCTGGAATTTCTCGGGATTGTCCCGGATAGTCTCCGGATTGAAGAAATTCCGGTTAAATTTCATCTGATCGTTCCAGATCGCATCAAAGTTCATGCTTTACCACCTAACGCCTTTTTCACCTGATAATACGATTCATGGGCCAGAACGCCCCTTTGCCAGCGCCCCCACCGTCCAGTGAGGATCAGGTTCTTGTATGGAACCTTAAAGTTGACGTTGATTGGCTTAATGACGGTGAATTCGCCCTCGGTTAGCCCTTCGGTCCACTCCACACCCTCGATCCGGCTGTAGCGGTACCAGTCGTAGTTCTCATCGGTGTTGTAAACGACGATATTATACGATTTGTCAATGCTCCCGATCCCCAATCCCTTCGGGTGCCCACGAAACGCCTTATACTCCAGAAACATGCAGGCAACCGTGGAAACGATGCAATTTAGCGGAATCGAGCTAATAACCCAGTCATTCTCGACGATCAGTTTCTTCAGGTCTCTCGGCTCGATCACCCGCTCCTCTGCCCGGTCTTGGAACCGGTCCCAGAGCGCACGGTACGCCTCTTGCATGCTGTACGCCTCGACCTTGCGCTGAAGGTCCATCAGAGAGTTCTCCTTGGGGATCTTCAGTTTTCGAGCGTATTGCATGTGGGGTTTGGTGTTCTTGGTCTCATCGTAAAGGATTATGTTGTAAACATTGATCGGGGAAAGGTCCAACCCGCACGGGTCGTGCAGGTAATGGAGCCCGGTTCGACCGCTGTTTCCCGGGTTCTGGTCATAAAGCGTTACTTCTGCGCCGGTCTCCTCTGCCGCTTTAGCGGCTAAGAGACCAGCGATTCCCGTGCCTAGAATGCACACATTAGTCATCTAACCACTTCCTCTCGCGTAGAATCTTAATCAGGATCGGTTGCTTGGTGTAACCGTTCCCGCGCTTCTGAATCATCCCGTTCTTCACGAGGAACCGTAAATGGGCGCGTACACTGGGTCGATCGAAATCGCACATGTATTCAACATCCTCGTTCCGAAAGGTCTCGTACTGTAAGAGCAAATTGGCAATAGCCCGATTAATCTTGAGATATTCAACCACCTCGTCCTCTGCCTCAGCGGCAAGCCGTTCCTGATCTTTCCGCTGGCGGGAAACCTCCCAATAACCCAGAGATGGCTTCTTGTACAGCATTTCCAGGAACTGGTGGGCGAATTCGACGTGTTCTGGCCTTACCACCACCTTCTCTCCCGTTTCATCTGAAGAGAACATTCTACCCGCGACAGCGATCGCGAGCCGGGCCAACTTGATCCGCTGGTTCGCGCCTTCCACCAACGGGATTTCGCTCGTATACTCCTCGGCCATGGTCTGTGCCTTCTGCAGGATCAGGTCGACGGCTGCAGGCTCGAATACGAAATCGTCGATGTTTCGGCTCCAGATCCACAGAATCAACTGTTTACACAACTCGCTCGTGTAAACGTGTGGTATCTGAGGCCGGTTCCGGATCTGTTGGTTGATTACCTGCATCGGGACCTCCTCGCTTGCGCAGGTGAGTGCGAACTCCAGCCGGGCAATGTCCTCGTTCTTGCCCATCAACTCCTTTACGGCGTTTACGCCGTAATCGTACTGTTTCAGGGAGTCTCCGGTGCGGGTGTTGGAGATCCAGAGTAACCGGGTCCGAGCGTACGTCTTTTCCTGATGAATCTTGATAATCTCAGCGATTCCGCTGCTCCGCACACCGGACATGTTCTCGATGTTATCCACGGAAAGGCCTGAAGCCTCATCGAGAACCACCAATCTGCGGTCGTTTATGGGGATTTTGCCCCACGAGACGAACCACCGCTTCTGGTTCTGTTGCATTCCACCAATAAGGCCTGCAAATGACGTGTTTTCTCCTGTAACGAATTCTCCCAGCCTGTAATGTGTCATCATGGTCTGTGCAGTCTCGGATTTGCCAGACCGCGTGTCCCCGATCACCAACCCCTCCACCCACCCACGCTGGACCATCTGCCCCTGAAACTTGAACGATAACGCGCTGTGATACACCAGATCAATGGCAATAACGAGGTCGTTTCTGCCGTAAATGTGAGTAACGTTGTGCGTCAGGTCGTTCGCGATATCCTCGAACTTTTCAGCCACGCTTTGGCCTTCTGCTGGCCGAAAGATCTTCAATCGCTCATACCACTCCGGGGTCATCCGGAATGTGGCAATGTTGTCCTGACTGGGAGTTGACTCGTAAATGATGTGGGTTACATACTGCTTTCTGGGGTCGGTGACCGTTACGCCCGTCATCCGGTACCCGCAGTTCGCCTGCACCCCATGTCCGAGCACGTAGGCCACCCGAGTGGTGTATGGCCGTTCCTGATCTGTAAAGTCCAGTTCAGGCTGAAGTATGACCTCTTCGACGTTTCCTTGCTCCAACACCTCGATGGAGTGTTCCGCGCAATTCCTTGGAATTCCGAGCATGCTTTTCACAGCAACCTTCTGCTGGGCGTCCGTGCAGTCAATGAGGCTTAAAATGTCGCGATCGTGGTCTTGCACCTCGTAGTTAGGGCCGTTCACCGTTACTCCGCAGAGGGCGCACCGTTTGTGTCCGGGCGTGCAGGTAACCGCCATTCGCTTCGGGTACCCGAATGGCGCTGTATCTTTGCCAGATACGATAACGTCCATCACTACAGGTTGGTCGATGTATTCCGCCTGACTTGCTTCGGACAAATGCACGTAGGTCGGGACGCCCATCTCTTGGCCGTTTACTGGCACGGTAATCCGGGCTGGAACATACCATGGGGTGGCCTCGATTAGTGCGTCGAAATCCTCTCTAGCGTGGCCTAGGGACACGAAGTAATCCGTGATGTCCCCGTCTGGCGGGTCTGTGATCGGGAGTTTGATAACCTTGATTCCAGCGGCTATTTTGTATAAAGCCTTCGCAATGGCCTCCGCTCCCATTTTGCCCGCTGCATCGATGTCGTAACAGATGTAGACGGTCTTGCCCTCGAAGAGCGGGTTCCAATGGCTTTTCCAGGTGTTTGCTCCTCCGGTAGTGGTAACGGCGTTATATCCCAGCTGATTTGCCAGAATGCAATCCATTTCACCCTCGGTTAGCAGGACGATATCGTTCTCAAGATTTGCGACCGGGAACAGGCGGGCGGACCCGTACCCGGCCTTGAACGAGATCATCTTGGAGGTTCCGTGCGATTCCGGAGAGTATTTCCGGATATTAACGCACCTACCGTCCACATCCCGGATAGGGATGGTGTAGCGCTGAGATCGCAGGTCGAACCCGATCTGGAACCGGTCTAAGGTCTCCCGCTTAAGCCCGCGTTTGTCCTGCAGCCACTGAAGACGCTCTGGAATGTTGAACAGGGTCCGGTGGGGTCGGGTAACCTCCTCCTCTGGAATGCTGGAGGTCTCGGTCGTCTCGCTCCCGTTTCCCGAACCGGACGCTTCTGGTGGTCGAGGACCGTATTTCTGGGTGATCTCCGCCCGCATAACGTCAAATGGTCCTGGATACCCGGTTATCCGCCGGTAGAACTCGTACTCGTCCCCGCCTGCACGGCAGGCGTGGCAGTAGAATACCCCTTTATTCAGGTTCAAACTCATCGAAGAGACCACATCATCATGGAATGGGCATCTTACCATGCATTCGCCGTTATCTCCTGGATTGAGACCGCTAAAGTAGCTCGAATAGAATTTAATGGCCCATTCTTGTCGATTCATGGCTACCTCCTTTCTATGATCATGCGTTCGCCAAAATCATCGTACCCCTGCCCCGGATACGGCCGGTCGTAGACCACCCGGACCACTCCCGCCTGATAGAGCGCCCGCATACAGGCGCTACACGGGTATACGGTGACATAGAGGGTGGAGCCCGCTGTCCGGGCTCCATACCGAGCCGCCTGCAGGAGACAGTTGATCTCCGCGTGGATCGCGCGGCACAACTCCATCCTTTCACCTGAAGGGATATTCAGCACCGTGCGCTGGCAGGTCTCGGGCGTACAATGGGGGAGTCCGGAAGCCACCCCGTTATACCCGGTTGCGATGATTCTGCGGTCAGCGGTCAGAACAGCGCCCACCTTTCGGCCCGGACGGACGCACGTCCCCCGCTTTTCCACTACTTGAGCAATCTGCATGAAGTAGTGGTCCCAATCTGGACGATCGGTCATACTTCCACAACATTCACCGTTTCGTTGTGCACCCAGACCCGGAACCGAGGGTTCCGGCAGATATGCTTGATTCGCTCGACCATGTCCAAGTCCGGAACCCTCACGCACCGCCTGCCTTCTTTGTACCAGAAATCCTTTTCTCGGTTCCAAACGCTTGAACGGTTGAAAACCACGCGTTTGATTCCCATTACATCAACAAAGCACAGTTTCATTGGTATCACGTCGAAAAAGGGTTAGAAGGGAACTTCCTCGTCGTCAGCGCCGTCGAACGCCATGACATCCGTTCCCTTCAGGCGCTCCAGCGCCGCAACATTCTCCCGGGTCTTTCCCTCCCATTCGCGGTGGGTAACCACTGCTTTCACCTTCCGGCCAAGAAGATTCTCAAAATCGAACGAGACCTTGCTCTGCGGGAGTTCCACGCCGAACGCCTCGATAGATTCCTTGATTTTCCACATTGTCTGCTTCATTACCGGCAGATTGTAGAACAACTGGCGGCCCTTGTGCTCTCCGTCCGCGATCTTCAGGATAAGCACGTACATATCGTCGCCCTTCCTGGTCTGCCTTAGGTCAACGTCGAACAGGTAGCAGGTGTATTTGCCCTGCGGGATGGTCTCAAACGTTCCAACATCTGTGAAATCAAAGTTTGCCTTCATTTCTTCACCTCAAGTTTGATTTTCTGGACATATTCCGGGATTTCGCACCCGGTAATCATGTTAATTAGGTCGTACGCGACCGGGTCCACGAGCCCGACACCGAGTTTACCGGACCGGTCTTTGGCAGCGTATTTGCCTTTCGGCTGCGTTAGCAGTTTCCTTTCGGATTCTCCATCATTTCCTTCAGCTACGAACAGGTAGCCCACGATATCTACATATCCCATCACCTCATTGGCTATTTTGGGGGTTAGGGCCGGAATGGTCTTCAATCGGCCAGTCTGGTCATCTTTCTGTTCCTGCGAGATGCAGGTGAAAATCACGTGCATCGGCAAATCTCGGAAGACTCGGACCAGTTTCCGCATTCGCTGGGTGTTCTGCCCGTAGTCTTGAAGCATTGGCGTATCGGGGTCGTATCGGCTATCGCGGTTGGGAGACTTGAGGATTTCGTCCATGCCAATCCGCATAACCTCTCCGAGCGAATCGATGATCAGGGTCTCCCGGTCGTGCTCCCCCTTCTTCAGATACAGGAAGAGTTCCTGCAGATCTGCGATTGAGGAGATGTCCACCACCTGAATGTCAAGATCAGCGTGATATTCCGCGATCTGGTCGAGGCACAGGAGCCCGCCCTCACAGTTCGCCAAGATCGGTTTGGGTGCGATTGACGAAAAGAGGGTCTTTCCAACCCCCGGATCGCCATGTATGACCATTTTGACCTTGGAATCGCTTATAGGAGACAGCCTGCGGATCTTCACGCAATTATGCCTCCGGGGCTCGATATCTGCTTCATGTTAATGTCGCGCGGGATGTACGACCTGTTTGCAGCGTCGTAAATCAACAGTTTCAGTTCTCCGTGCTTTTCCATCACGATTTGGGACGCTACGATGTTAATCACGCTCGATCCCGAGAGCAGGAGCCAGTCTTCCTTCTCGTAGGACTCCATCTTGGTCTTGAATTCGTCAACTAGAGCCTTAACGTTGAAGATGTTGACCCGGCCCTCGGTTAGGGGGATTAATTCGTCAGCGAACCTGCGTGCATCACTGAAATCATGTCCGGCCACGTTTACAATCCAAATTCTTGCCATTTCTCTCAAACTCCACTGATATGTAGTACTCTGGGTCGATCTGTTTCGAGTCCATGATACACAGCCCCAGATACGGGCAATCCCACCTGCAATCATGTGTTGCGTGTCGAACTGGGTAGGAATCCCGATTTGCTTGGAAATCTGTCACCATCGAAGATATCTCTTTTCCAACCATTTCAAGTTGGTCTGCGGTCCTATAGGCCTTATATCGTTTAAAGAATGGCTTGCTGGTGGTCTCTAGGTGTTCGAGGACGTCGATGTAATCTCTGACATTCAGTCGGTTATCGAGAATCGCTTGTAGGTATGTGTCTGGATCGGTGTCTATGCTCTTAGCCTTGCTGAGTTGGCCGGACTTCAGTAACTTTGGTATGGTTGGTTCTTTTGTGCGAATCAGGTTGAATATAACGCCGTTTACGTTATGCCCCAATTCTTTCAGCCCCCACAGGTAAAGGTTCGCCTGCTCGTCCAGCACCAGCCAATCGCCCCAACTTTCAAGGTCTTGACGCGTAAACTTGTGGTCTACGAGCCAAACTTCGCCTTCCAGGGTCTGCACGATCAAATCGACCGTGAACCTCAGGTGGGCGTCGGCGGTCCCGGGTATGGGGACCTCGTACTCTCGCTCTGCTACCACGACCTCCCAATTCTGATCGTGGGTCTTGTAGTGGCACACATAACGTTTATACAGGTTTTCTGCTTGTTCCCGAATCTCAGCGAATGAAGCCGCCATATCTTCGGGCTGATCCCGAATCAACTGCTGATAGTAATGATTTGACGATAATTTCACGTCATTTCCCATGTAATGGTTTTCCAGCAGCATATGGCCGTAAATCCCGAGCGTGATCGGGGTTCGGCGTTGTTTTGGTATCAAGCCATTTACATAGCGGTACCACCACTTTCTCTTGCAACGCTTCCACATTCGGAGTTGCGTGTAGCTAATTTTCATCCTTTTTCCTCTTTGACGTCTCTACGAGTTCAGAAAATTTGTTGAGCAAATTTTCCGTCATTTCGCTTAAGAGACTGAACTCTTCCGCATCTATCTCGCCCCGACCGTAAGCCCGCCCGAGGCGATTTTTAAACGATTCTAGGTCGTGTTTTCCGCCTATACGTAGCGGCTTCATCTAATCGCTCACCTCCATCCTTCCTTTCGCATCACCGGTATATGAGTTCTTCGCTTTTCTCCAAGTTTCTATCACTTTGTTGAAATTAATCTGCTTTTCCTCTAATAGCGTCTCTATCCACTCCTCCACCGTGTCCTTCGCCACAAGGTTGATTACGGTGACGCTGTTTCGTTGTCCAAGCCGGTGGAGCCGGTCTTCTGCTTGGGTGTTTATGGCAGGCGTCCAGTGCCTATCCAGGAAAACAACGATATCCGCAGCCGTCCAGGTTAAACCCAATCCGCCAGCCTGGATCGTGGATAACATGATTCTACAGTTGTTATCGGTCTGGAATCGTTGTGTCGCCTTGACACGGTCTTCTTGGGAGAC
>Ga0172382_10010344_pt1 | contig 12550 bp, 9 predicted proteins | sample Leawel138RmetaG_FD_122245 | JGI IMG/M metagenome (GOLD analysis project Ga0172382, IMG submission 122245) | Leachate microbial communities from a municipal landfill in Southern Ontario, Canada - Leachate well 138R metaG | ecosystem: Engineered > Solid waste > Landfill > Unclassified | place...
AATCAGGCAGCTGACATCAAGTTACTACACCCGGCGCCGGCGGGTGACGTGTCAGGGGGTACCGGAGTCGATACGGAAGGTCTTTCAGGGTGAGGTGACGACACCGCCGGTGCGGTGGCAGGTTGGGCAGACGGGTACGAGTATCCGCGTTCCCGCCTACGCTCTGCGGGACCTTCTGGGGTCGGGCTGAGGGAACAAATTCTGGGGGAACAATTAGGGTCAGTCAGGAGTGGTAGTATCAACAGGGTTGTTAATACTACATGTTCCACGTGAAACATCCAGAAGGGCCTTGTCGAGGGAGTTGACCCACCGACGGTCCACCTGACCCTCCAGTTCGACCTGCTCAGTAAACGTCTCTTTTCCGATTTCGCAGAGATACTGCTCTAAAAGAGCGTGCACCGGTTGGTGTAGTTCATAGGGAATTTGCAGCGAAAATGGTACGAGATCACGTTTCTCCGTCGTCTTGAGTTTTTTCAGGACCCCTTTTGCGGCGTCCCCGTAGGCGTGAACCAGACCGCCCGTACCCAGTTTGGTCCCTCCGAAGTACCGTACCACCGTCAAAACACAATCGGTGACGTCGCTGCCCCGCAGGACTTCCAGAACCGGTCGACCCGCCGTTCCCTTGGGCTCGCCATCATCGGACATGCCAAACTGCCGGTTCTTTTCATCTCCAATGGAAAAGGCGTAGACCACATGGGTCGCGTTGGGGTGCTCCTCCCGGCGATTGCGGATAATATCCTCCGCACCTTCCTGGTCGGAACACCCCTCGACCTCAGCGATAAAACGGGACCGTTTTATCTCAAACTCATAGAGAGCCCTGCCGGAGGGCGTCTTCATCACTCCTCCGATTCGGCTTCGTCGCCGTTATCGTTGGTGTCCGTGTCATCACCGTTGGCTTCGTCACCGTTATTTTCGTCGTCCCCGTTTTCCTGGAGCTTTGCCACACCGACGACGTAGTCGGGACGTTCGACGTTCATGACCGCCACACCCCGGGCGTTCCGGCCCTGAACGGAGATATCGTCGGCCCGCAGACGAATGGTAATTCCCTGGGCCGATACGGCTATGAAATCATCGCCGTCGGTGACCGGAATGACGGCGACAACCTCGCCGGTTCCCGAACCGTTGTCATCATCCGTTACGGAAAATGCGCGCATGCCCAGTCCTCCGCGACCGTGCAGGGTAAACTCCGCAAAGGAGGTGCGTTTCCCCGAGCCGTGTTCGGTCACCAGAAGCACGTCGCCGTCGTCGGGGGCCAGGCAGGCGCCGGCGATCTCATCTCCCCGTCGCAGTTTCAGTCCCCGGACACCTCTGGTATTCCGTCCCATGGGCCGTACGTCACCTTCGACCATACGCAGACCCTGACCCTTTCGACTCACCAGGAGTACTTTGTCCTCCCCGGATGTCAACATGACCGACACGAGCCGATCTCCGTCCAGGAGGTTGATCGCTCGGATTCCCCGTCGTCGGGCGTTGACAAAGGCGTCGCTCTTGATCTTTACCACCTGTCCGTGGGCAGTGGCAAAGAAGATGTTGATGTTCGGATCAAATTCCTTCAGGGGAAGTACCGCTGCAATATCTTCGTCGGTCGCAATTTCCAGAAGACTCTTTATGTGGGACCCTTTGGCGTGGGGTGACGCTTCCGGAATCTCGTGGACCTTCAGGGTGTACGCTTTTCCGGCGCTGGTAAAGATCATGACGTGATCGTGGGTGGAACCGACAAAGACGTGTTCGATAAAATCGTCATCCCGGAGTTTGCTCGACGAGTTTCGACCGCGACCACCCCGCCCCTGGGTACGATAGGCGCTGTAGGGAAGGCGTTTGACGTAACCCCGGTTACTGACGATGACGACCATATCTTCCCGCTGGATCAGGTCTTCGATATCAATCGCCTCGATTTCGTCAAACTCAATGGCCGTCCGGCGTTTGTCACCGAACTTCTCGGCGATCTCGTAGGTCTCCCGTTTGATGAGTTCCCGCAGTTTCAGGTCGCTTCCCAGCAGTTCCTTCAGTTCCCTGATAAGTGCTCGAACCTGTTCGAGTTCATCAATTATCTTTTTTGTCTCAAGATTGGTAAGTTTCTGCAGTCGCATGTCCAGAATGGCCTGGGCTTGCCGTTCGGACAGTTCAAACCGGTTCATCAGGGCGTTCCGCGCCGTTTCCACGTCGGCGGCCTCGCGGATCGTACGAATCACCTCATCCAGGTTATCCAGTGCGATCTTCAGACCGATAAGGATGTGTTCCCGCTCTTCCGCCTTTCGGAGGTCAAATCGGGTACGGCGAATCACCACTTCATGCCGGTGATCGACAAATGCCTTCACCATGTCCCGGAGGGTGAGAACCTTCGGTCTGCCGTTCACCAGGGCGAGGGCGTTGACGCTGAAGTTGACCTGCATCTGTGTATGGGTAAAGAGCTGGTTCAGGATGACCTTTATGTTGGTGTCCCGCTTCAGTTCAATGACGATCCGCATACCGTTCCGGTCAGATTCATCCCGGAGGTCCGCAATACCTTCGATCTTGCGGTCCCGAACGAGGTCGGCGATACGGGTTATCAGGGTGGCCTTGTTTACCAGGTAGGGAATTTCCTTGACGATAATGACGTCACGGCCTTTCTTGCTCTCCTCTATGATAAACCGTGCCCGGACGGGTATACGCCCTTTGCCGGTCTTGTAGGCGTTCTTGATGCCCCTGGTGCCGTAGATGATGGCGCCGGTGGGAAAGTCCGGTCCCTTGATGTGACGGTTCAGCTCTTCGTTGGTGATATCCTCGTTGTCGAGCATGGCGGCCACGCCGTCGGCGATTTCCTCAAGGTTATGGGGCGCCATGTTGGTCGCCATACCGACGGCAATACCGGACGCCCCGTTTGCCAGCAAAAAGGGAAAGGCTCCCGGGAGGACCAGGGGCTCTTCATCGGAATCGTCGTAGTTGGGCCCGAAATCGACGGTCTCCTTGTTGATATCCCGAAGCATCTCCTCGGCAACGCGGTGCATCCGCGCTTCGGTGTACCGCATGGCCGCCGGCGGATCACCGTCGACCGATCCGAAGTTCCCCTGCCCGTCCACAACGGGATAGCGCAGTGAAAAGGTCTGGGCCAGGCGAACCAGGGCGTCGTAGACGCTGGCGTCACCGTGGGGATGGTACTTACCGAGAACGTCACCGACGATACGGGCCGCCTTTTTGAAGGGTCGGTCCGAACGCAGACCCATGGTGCTCATGCTGTACAGAATCCGCCGGTGCACCGGTTTCAGTCCGTCCCGGACATCCGGAAGGGCCCGGCTCACGATGACGGACATGGCGTAATTCAGGTAACTTTCTTTTACTTCATCTTCAATCGCGACGGGAATGACGCGACCGGGTTTCTGACTGTCAGACATTCACTACTCCTATACACCGGGACTCACGGCGCTATCAGACATCGAGCACTATCAGACATCAAGGTTGCTGACTGAGAGGGCGTTCTCTTCGATGAACTCACGTCGCGGCGGGACGTGTTCGCCCATGAGAATTGTAAAGACCTCATCGGCCCCGACGGCGTCGTCGCTGCGGATCTGTTTGATGTTTCGGGATTCCGGGTTCATCGTCGTGTTCCACAGCTGTTCCGGGTTCATTTCACCAAGACCTTTGTACCGCTGCATACCGATCTTCTCCACATCAACGCCTTTGCGTTCGGTTATCTCGTTGATGATCCGTTCACGCTCAGCCTCGTTGTAGGCGTAGTACGACTCCTTGCCGGAGGTGAGCTTGTACAGCGGCGGCATGGCGATGTACACGTGGCCCGCTTCCACCAGTTTGGGCATGTAGCGAAAGAAAAAGGTCAAGAGAAGTGTCCGGATGTGCGACCCGTCTACATCGGCATCGGCCATGATAATAACCCGATGGTACCGCAGCTTCTCCAGGTCAAACTCGGCACCGATACCTGCACCCAGCGAGGTGATGACCGGCTGCAGTTTGTCATTTGCCAGAACTTTGTCAATCCGGGTTTTTTCCACGTTGAGCATCTTTCCCCAAAGCGGCAAGATCGCCTGGAACTCCCGGTCCCTGCCCTGCTTGGCGCTACCCCCTGCGGAGTCACCCTCGACAATAAATATCTCAACTTTGGACGGGTCTTTCTCACTGCAGTCGGCCAGCTTCCCCGGAAGTCCCGAACTCTCCAGAAAACTCTTGCGCCGCGTCAGGTCCCGGGCTTTCCGGGCGGCCTGCCGCGCTTTGGCCGCCAGGATCGTCTTTTCCAGAATGGCGTCCACCACTTTCGGATGTTCGTCAAAAAAGAGGCTGAGACTCTCGTTGACCTGACTTTCCACAATGCCGCGAACCTCGCTGTTCCCCAGCTTCGCCTTCGTCTGCCCCTCAAACTGTGGGTCCATCACCTTGACGGATATGACCGCGGCCAGTCCTTCACGAACGTCATCGCCGCTCAGGCTTTCGTCCATCTTCTTGGCGTGTTTGCTCCGTTTGAGGTAGTCGTTCAGTGTTCGGGTCAGGGCACCCCGGAACCCGCTCATGTGGGTTCCCCCCTCACGGGTGTTGATGTTGTTCACATATGAGAAGACGATCTCGTTGAACCCATCGTTGTACTCAATGGCGATTTCCATTTCCACGCCGTCCCGAGTCGCCTCAAAGTAAATCGGCATGGGTTGAATGGGGGTCTTGTTCTTGTTCAGGTGGCGGACAAACTCGCTGACTCCACCGTCGAATTTGAAGTCATGCCGTTTCACCTGGGGCAGGCGCTGATCTTCAATGGTGATGCGAATACCCTTGTTCAGAAAGGCCAGTTCCCGCAGACGGTTTGACAGCGTTTCAAAACTGAAGGTTATCGTTTCAAATATGTCTTCATCGGGATGGAAGACGACTTCCGTTCCCGTGGTGTCCGTATCACCAAGAACCTGAACGGGCTCCTGGGCAACACCGCGGTGGTAGCGCTGGTAGTAGAGCTTACCTTCGCGATGAACACGAACTTCGCACCACTCGGACAGCGCGTTTACAACGGATACACCCACACCGTGGAGCCCACCGGAGACTTTGTAGCTTTCTTTGTCAAACTTTCCCCCCGCATGCAGGCGGGTCATGACGATCTCCATCGCGCTTATCTGTTCAACCGCATGGATATCTACCGGAATACCGCGACCGTCGTCTTTGACGGTCAGGGTGTTGTTTTTCCCTATAATGACGGAAATGGTGGAACAGTACCCTGCAAGAGCCTCGTCTATACTGTTGTCGACTACCTCGTACACCAGGTGGTGCAACCCGTCGATACCGGTGGTACCGATGTACATCCCTGGACGTTTACGAACCGGATCCAGACCGGTAAGGATCTGAATGTTTTCTGATGAATAGTTTTCGGACATGTTGTTCCTTCGTGAAGTTATCGTATTATAAGGAATTAGGGGTGTTGAGTAAACTGCCGCGCCCGGATAGGCAACCGGATAATCGTTCCCTGAAACGATCGGTGAAATCGGTGCATTAACAGGGGATAACCGGTGGATAATTTTCAAACTACAACAGCAAAGTTATTTGTTAGCGTACTTTACGTCATGTGGACAGTGTGCATACTCATCTCCACAAGATTTTCCGTCTCCTTCACGCGCCCTTTTTCCGGGAAAAGTCGGTGGAAATCCGAAGAAATACGCCGTTGATCTAGCTGGAAATCTCACACGACTATGGTATCATTACTGCGCGTCATGACTGGGAGGGAGTGACTGTATGTGGATAAAATGTGGATAACTTGAGGGTATTATGAACGACTGGCAGGGGAATCGAGTTTTCTGGGACGAGACGTTGAAGCACATCGAGCATCAGGTTTCAGAACAGGAGTTCGTTATGTGGTTCCAGCAGATACAATACGCACGTTCGGAAGAACACACGATCACCGTGTCCGTTCCGTCGTCCTTCTACCGAGATCAGGTCAAACAGCGCTATCTCGATATCATCGAAGAGAAACTGCACGAACTTTCGGGCCGTCCCGTTCGGATCGATTTCGAGATTCAGCGTGCCGAGCTCACTTCTCAACCCGCCGCCGAACATAACCCGTCGGGCAATTCGGCAAACTCGACCAACTCGGACAACCGCTCTCGAAAAAACGGAAAAGAGAAAACCGCACCGTCCCAACCGATGCGGCACGCACCGGGCCTCAGCCAGGACTACACCTTTGAACACTTCGTAATCGGTGACAACAACCGTTTCGCCGCAAATGCGGCTATTGCCATCGCAAATAACCCCGGTACAACCTATAACCCCTGTCTGATCTACGGTGGTGTCGGTCTGGGTAAGACCCATCTGCTTCAGTCCATCGGGAACTTCGCGTGGCAGCAGGACGCGGAGAAGCGTATCGTCTATGTCACCGCCGAGGATTTCACCAATGAGTTTATCCGGTCAATCCAGGAAAACCGGACCCATCTGTTCAAAAACAAGTACCGCAATGCGGACACCTTGCTGATCGACGATATCCACTTTCTCCAGAAGAAAAATGAGACTCAGGAAGAGCTGTTTCACACGTTTAACGCGCTCTTCGATGCAAAAAAACAGATGGTCTTTACGTCGGACCGCCCGGTCAGTGAGATCAGGGATATCACCGAACGTCTGCAGAACCGTTTTACCCGGGGTCTTACGGTAGATCTCCAGCCTCCGCAGATGGAAACGGCGGTAGCCATCCTCAACAAAAAAGCGGAAAAGACGGGTATCGTCGTTCCCGACGACGTGATCAACCTCATCTGTCAGAAGATCACCACCAACGTTCGTGACCTGGAAGCAGCACTGACACGCATTATCGCCTACGCCGAGCTGGTCAATAAAGAGGTGACCGTCGCCGTCGCCCAGCGTCAGCTCAAAGATTTCTTTTCCAGCCCCTTGCAGAACAACATCACCGTCGACGTCATTCAGCGTACCGTTGCCGATTATTTCAACTTGTCGACGAATGAACTGAAAGGCAAAAAGCGTACCCGCCAAGTCGTTTTCCCACGGCAGATAGCGATGTACATAGCCCGGGACATCACCGAGGCGTCTATGACCGATATCGGTCTTGAGTTTGGCGGTCGGGACCACACCACGGTTATGCACGCCTGCCAGCGTGTGGAAAGCCGCATGCGCACCGATCCCACCCTTGAAGATGTCCTGCACAACCTCAACCGCAGAATCAAGGAAGAAGGAAGCCGTGCGTAATGGGGACAACCGTGGGGTTCTACCGGTACAACCTGGGGACACATCGGAGCGTTGTGGACAAGTGGACAAACCGGGGACAGATCGGTACAGGTTATGCAACGTCTATTTTCAACCAGGACAATGAGTTATCTCGCTTTTCCACAAATGCACCGAGCCTACTACTGCTACTACTATCTTTTATATATAATCCACTAGGGATAAGGAGCCTGTATAACCGTGAAATTCACCGTAGAACGAGACCAGATTGTCCGAGAGATTCAAGTTGCCCAGGAGATCATCTCCTCCCGCTCAAACATGTCTATCCTGTCCAACGTTCTGCTTCAGGCACAGGACAACACACTGACGGTTCGAGCCACCGATCTCAAAGTCAGTTTTGAGACGACCCTTCCGGTAACCGTTGTCGAACCGGGGATCACAACGGTCTTCTGTGACAAGCTGCTGGGAATTCTTCGTTCGGTTCCGCCGGGAGAAATCGAGTTTGAACAGAACCCCAACAGTACGGGTGAGAACTTCGTGATCCGTCCTAAGTTCAAGAAAATCGATTTCAAGCTGCGGAGTATCGCCGCGGACAAGTTTCCGGAGATCCAGATTCAGGCGCCCGATGGCTACTTCGATATTCCCCAGGATCAGTTTATCGAAATGGTCTCGCAGACGACCTTTGCCGTCTCCGACGACGAGACGCGGTTTTTCATGAACGGTGTTTTCATGGAACCCGAAGGTGACAAACTGATCATGGTAGCCACCGACGGTCGGCGTCTCTCCTTCATCAGTCACGATCTTCCCGAAGGGTTGAGCGACTTTGCCGGTGTTATTATCCCTCCAAAGGTCCTCAACCTGGTGAAACACCTCGCCTCAGGGGAGGGATCACTGCGGATGGCCGTTGCTGATAAACACGTCTTCTTTGATTTCGAAAACCACTTCGTGTCGTCGGCGCTGATCGACGGGCAGTTTCCCAATTACCGCCGTGTTATTCCGGAAATGCAGCACTACTCCGTTGTGGTCGACAAAGCCGAACTCACCGAGGCGCTAAAGCGGGTGTCCCTTCTGGTAGAAAAATCGAGGCGGATATACATGCAGCTCACGCCCAACCAGATGCAGATTCGCAGTGAAGAGAGTGAAATTGGTATCGCCCGGGAGGATATCCCGGTGGAATACGACGGTCCCGATACTACTATTGCGATGAACTACACATATCTGGTGGAGCCGTTGCGGGTCATCGACAGTGAAACTATTTCCGTCCACTTTTCCGAAGCAAACAAGGCAATCACGTTGTACTCGGAGCCGCAGGACCGCTATTTTCACATCGTGATGCCCATGCAGATTCCGTAACTGTAGCGTCCGGTGGCCTTCAAGGGCGTACGGTTTTACCAGTTCAGAAATCTCGCAGATGGAACGGTAGATATCCCCTCTCCCCAGATTTTTCTGGTTGGTGAAAACGGACAGGGTAAAAGCAACTTCCTGGAAAGTCTGTACATGCTCAGCTATGGCGGTAGTTTTCGTACCCACCGGGACTCCGAACTCTGTCGAACCGGTGAACAGGAGATGGCCGTCGACGGCACGGTGACGGGACAGGAGGGGTCCCACCGTATCGAGATACGGTACCAGGAGGGGAAGAAGCGTATTGTTTTGGACGGCTCTCCGGGGACCGATCGGCGGGACACGATCTCGGTTATTCCGTCGGTGGTGTTTCGTCACGACGATATGGCCTTTGTAAACGGCCCGCCCGACATGCAGAGGTGGTTTGTCGACCAGACGCTCAGCATGAACCGCCCAAGTTACGTCGATGACATGCGGCGCTACCGGGTCATTCTGAAAAACCGGAACCACGCGATAAAGAACGACCAGTTCAACGTGCTGGATGTCTACAATTCCCAGCTTGCCGAAGCGGGGTTGGTGATTCAGAGCCATCGCCAAACAGTTATTGAGGCGTTCAACGACGTCTTCCAGGAGGATTTTCTGGCTATCTCGGGACTGGAAACGCCGCTGACTTTAGAGTACCGGCCGAGCTGGCGCACCCTGGAAACGGTACCGGAGGTGATTTCCGAGCTGGAATCACGGCGTCTGCAGGAAGAAAACCTCAGGACGACGACCAGTGGACCCCATCGAGACCGGTTTCTCTTTCGGTATCAGGACAGGGACTTCCTGCAGATCGCCTCTACCGGACAGATTCGGCTGGTGGCGTTGATTCTTCGCGTTGCCCAGGCCCGCTTTTTCGGCCGGACTACCGGCAGGTTGCCCGTTCTGCTGCTGGACGACGTGCTGCTGGAACTGGATCCCCGACGGCGCGCCCGATTTGTCCAGCGTCTGCCCGAATCTGAGCAGCGGATATTCACCTTTTTGCCGGGTGAGCCCTATGACGCTTATCGAAACGACGAGACCTTGATATATTTCGTAGAGAATGGCACCGTACAGCGAGAATAGCGCCAAAGATCTGATTTCACGGTTCGTGGATTCAATCGGTATTCGCGACGACAAGGGTATCATACCCTTTGTCCGCGCCTGGGGGGACATTGTAGGCCCCGATCTGGCGGCCCACTCACAGGTTCTGGACATCAGAAACGGTGCTGTTCTGGTCGGACTGGACCATCCGGCGTGGCTGCAGCGGATGCACATGGAACGCAGTCGGATAGTTGCGATTATCCGACGCCGCTTTCCCGTTCTGGAAATCCGGTATCTGCACATGACGGTGGTCGACAGGCTCGACCCGGCGGTTACGATGAAGCAGGAGACGGACACCGATGTCAAAGAGTTCAAAGTTGATGAAAAAGAGGAAATGGTTCCGTCAGCGGAGAAAGCAGCAGACGATCACGATTTTATGAAACGATTACAGAGCCTGGAGGAGGCGATCCGTCGCAGAAACAGCGACGTCGATTGACATGGCCGGAATCCGGTCGGTATACTCCGGTGCCTGTTACGAAATAGACGAGGAGAAAACGAATGAAGCGAACCTATCAGCCGAGTCGCGTAAAGCGTAACCGCAGGTTCGGCTTTCGAGCCCGCATGAAGACCAAGGCTGGTCGGCTGGTTCTTAAGCGTCGCCGAGCGAAGGGACGCAAGAAACTGAGTGTTGCGGACGAGAAAAAGCCTTACTAAAGCGGAAATATTACGGAAACAACGTGATATTACCCGCGTCTTTCAGAGTAAAGACGTGTACCGAATGAAGGGACTCCACCTGCGTGTTGTGGAAAACGAATTGGGGTGGAGTCGAGTCCTTTTTGCCACAACGCGCACATTTTCCGGAGCGGTAACTCGTAATCGGGCGCGCCGTCATCTTCGGGAGGCCTTTCGTTTGATCAAACAGGATATTCAGGGGCACTACGATATCGCCTTTGTGTTGTATCCGGGTCCACACGACTTTACCGATCGTCAGGCACAAGTTGGAAAACTGCTACAACGGGCGGGATTGTTGCCGCCGGGTAAGGACACATAATGGAAAAGAACACGCTTCTCGCGGTTGTTCTCTCAGTGGTGGTGATCAGTGTCGGCTTTATGGTACAGAACATGCTGTACCCGCCGACGCCCCCTGAGATTGCACGGACCGAAAGCACGGATCGGAGTGACAACGGAACACAGCAGACCCAGCCCACGGCGGGAGCACCGGTAGCTACGGCACCGGGTGTCAGTCGACAGCAGATTGGAAATCCCGTTCGACCGGTTGCAGCCGACGGGATAGACCCCAATCCTGTATCCTACGACAACGGTACGATGCAGGTTCAGTTTGATCCTGCCGGTGCCCGTATCACATCGTTAAAACTCCTGGATTATCTTGACGGCGACGTTCCGGTGGAAATGGTGTTGCGGGGCGATACCGACCGCGCCGCTTTCGAGCTGCGCTTCGGTGGTCCCGACGCTCCCCCGGAGACGGCCCTTTTTCGCCGGGTGGACAGTATGGATCCAAATCTGGTGAGCTTTCGTCGGGACTTTTACGTAGAAGGTGCGCCGGATCAGCCCTTCACGGTGACCCGGACCTATAGATTTTATCCCGGTGAGTACATCATCGAGGTGGGTGTCGAGATCCAGAACTCGGTGAACGCCTTTGTTCCCCTGGACTTCAGCGGCGATGCCTACACCATCACCTACGGCCCCCAGATAGGACCGTCCTATACCGACCTGGACGGCCGGAACGAATACCGGAATTTCTACTACTATGACGGCAACAAGCGGCGGAACATCCGTATGCGCGGTCAAGAGGTCGAAACACTGACCGAACGGGTGCAGTGGGCGGCCCTTTCCGGGAAGTACTTCGCCGTGATCGGTATTCCCGGGGCTATTGACTACACCTGGACGTTCTCCAGCATCATCCCCCAGGGACTCCGGGACGGCCATACGCTTTCCATGACGCGTCCGGTTATCCGGTCGGCGGCAAACATGGACACCTTCCGGTTCTATGTAGGCCCGAAGGTGAAACGGGTACTCGACCGGTACAACCGAGCCGAGGACAACGCCCTGGGTTTACGAAACCTCGATCTGGACCAGGTACAGGACAGCCGGTTTCTCTTTGGATGGCTGGAGAACATACTGAAGTTCCTGATGCAGCAGATCACCCGGTTTGTTCCCAACTACGGGGTTGCCATTATCATTCTGACGGTCCTGGTGAAGCTGCTTCTTTTCCCGCTGACTCACAAGAGCTACGAAAGTACCAGCAAGATGCAGATGCTGAATCCCAAGATTCAGGAAATCCAGAAAAAGTACAAAGAAAACCCCCAGAAGATGAACCAGGCCATGGCGGATATGTACAAGAAGGAAGGGGTGAGTCCCCTCGGCGGATGTCTGCCGATGCTGCTCCAGTTTCCGTTTTTTATCGCCATGTTCGGTCTGTTCAACAACCATTTCGATCTGAGAGGGGCCACGTTTATCAATGGGTGGATTACCGACCTGTCGGCGCCGGAGTCGATACTCAATTTCGGCAATTTTACCGTTCCTTTCCTGGGGTGGAACGATCTCAGGTTGTTGCCGATACTGTTTGTGGGAAGTCAGCTGCTTTCCAGTAAACTGATGCAGAACCCCGCGGCCGGTCAGAGTTCCGGTCAGATGAAGTTTATGCAGTACGGGATGCCGATAATGTTCTTCTTTATCCTGTACAATATGCCCAGCGGGCTGCTGGTGTACTGGATTTTTTCCAACATCCTGACGGTGGGACAGCAGTACTTCATCACACTACGTAGAAAACGCCAAGCAACGGAGTAAATATGGTACGAGAATTCGAAGGTCGCACTGAACAAGAGGCGATCGATGTGGCAGTTGACGCCTTAGGTCTTGATCGCCATGAGTTTGAAGTTGAAATTCTGGAAACCCAGAAGAGCGGGTTTTTGGGACTGAACCGGTCAACCAGGATACGGGTTCACATACCCGATCATCTGGACATTCGGGAGGAAAAAAAAGCGCCGGCCCCCCGGAC
>Ga0172382_10010345_pt1 | contig 12550 bp, 5 predicted proteins | sample Leawel138RmetaG_FD_122245 | JGI IMG/M metagenome (GOLD analysis project Ga0172382, IMG submission 122245) | Leachate microbial communities from a municipal landfill in Southern Ontario, Canada - Leachate well 138R metaG | ecosystem: Engineered > Solid waste > Landfill > Unclassified | place...
TGTGTTGTATGGCGGTGACTTAAGCTCAATCACCAACCCGGTCGGGAAAATCCAAGCTCAGCAGCAAAAGTCAGTTTCCGGAAAAGTAACAGATACGAATGGTCAACCTCTTCCGGGAGTGACCGTTGTCATTAAGGGGTCATCACAGGGAACCATTACCGACGTAAACGGAGAATACACGTTATCCCGCTTGTCGGGCGATGCCATTCTTCAATTTTCTTTTGTAGGGATGAGAATGCAGGAACTGATGGTGGGGACCAAGACCAAGATTGATGTGGTGATGGAAGAGGAAACGGTTGGGATTGAAGAAGTCGTCGCCATCGGTTATGGAACGCAGAAGAAAGCCAATCTGACAGGTGCCGTCAGCGTGGCGACAAGCGAGAGGCTCGAAAATCGTCCGATTCCCTCGGTCGGACAAGGATTGCAGGGAGTAATTCCCAACCTGAATATTTCGATCCGAAACGGAGACCCCACCGAGCCTGCCGATTACAACATCAGGGGATTTGAATCGATCAACGGAGGCAGTCCGCTGATCCTGGTTGACGGGGTGCCGATGGACCTTGAATCGATTAACCCAAACGATATTAAAAGCGTGAGCGTGTTGAAAGATGCGTCAGCGGGAGCGATATATGGAGCACGGGCGGCATTCGGCGTTGTCCTTGTGGAAACTAAACAAGGAACCAAAGGGAAAGTCAACGTCACCTTCTCCACAGAACAGTCTATGGCTAAACCGATCTGTTTGTTGGACATCATGACCAATCCGTACGACTATGTTACGCTTAGGAATAAGGCATCGATACGCACCTCCGGACAACCGGCATTTGATGATGATTATATCGAAGGAACAAGAAAATGGGTTGAAAACCCGACCGAAGAAAATGCATGGGGAGTAGTTAACGGCGTTCTACGTTTTTATGGCTATAACAATTTCCGGGACCGGATCGTTACTGATTTTTCTCCACAGCAAAAATATGACATGTCCGTATCAGGAGCCTCCGATAAGGCCTCTTATTTTGTATCGTTCGGATACCTCAATAAAGATGGTTATTTAAAAATGTCGGACAAGAATGAAAAGTATAAGCGCTACAATGTTTTGATGAAGGCCGATTTTAAAATCAACAACTGGCTTACCCTCGATGAAAAAATAGTCTTCAACGCCCAGATGAGTGATAAACCGAATGCAAAGAACTATGATCTGAATTCAATCGTAAGGATCACCCCTCTTCAGATGATCGAGTTCCCGGATCTTGACTATTATCTCGAACCGGGCGACCATGATCAGTTTGCTCAATACATCGGGATGTATTCCGATGGCACGATTCTTCCTTATTTGGACAGCGGGCGAAAAACCTTCACGACCAACGATATCTGGCTGACCCAGGGAGCCACGATTACGCCTTTTAAAGGCTTTAAACTCAGGGGCGATTTTTCGTACAACACGTATCACAGGGATTATCAAATGGTGCTAAGTAAAGTAGATGTCATTTCCTCAGCCGATCTTACGGCAAGCGGTCTGGTGACGAATGGCGAAACCAGTAATGACTACATCGAGAATCAAGCCGACTACAACCAGTACTACGTGTTTAATGCTTATGGAGAATATACCTTCGATAATTTTTCAGATCATTATCTGAAAGCGATGGCGGGTTTTAACCAGGAATGGGGGCGCAACTCTTCGGTTTATGCAAAAGCACAGTCATTACTGACGCCATCTGTTCCCGACCTGAACGCAACCATGGGAACTCAGTATACCAAAGGGGGAAAATCGCATGTCGCCCTGCGGAGTGCATTTTACCGTTTGAACTACATTTTTAAAGACAAATACCTGCTGGAAACCAACGGGCGCTATGACGGCACTTCCCGGTTCCCTAAAGACAGCCGTTTCGGGTTCTTTCCGTCCCTGTCGTTAGGATGGAGGATATCGAATGAACCGTTTATGAGCGAAACCAGACAATGGCTGGATAATTTAAAAATCCGCGCGTCTTATGGTGAACTTGGAAATCAATTATTAAGCGATTTTTATCCTTACATCACAACAATGGGATCCGGGTTGTCTAAATACATTTTGTCGTCGGGACAGATTCCGTATGTTTCTGCAGCCGGGCTGGTCAGCCCCTCTTTAACGTGGGAAAAAGTGGCCACCCAAAATATCGGGTTGGACATTTCCTTGTTTGGCCAGCGATTGGATATTTCAGCCGACGCATATATTCGGGATACGAAAGATATGTTAATGACTGTGAAATATCCGGATATTCTCGGAACAGATGCACCCCAGGAAAATGCAGCCGACCTGCGGACAAAAGGATGGGAATTATCAGTCACCTGGCATGACAAAATCGGAGAAAACTGGCAATATCGCATAAACTTTGCTCTTTCTGATAATACCTCTGAGATCACCAAATATGAAAACCCGACGGGGTCGTTGGAAGAATATTACGTGGGACAAAAATTGGGTGAAATCTGGGGATATGAAACCCAGGGAATTTTTCAATCGGAAGAAGAAGTGGCCTCGGCTCCCGACCAGTCGTCATTAGGCTCGGACTGGCGTCCGGGTGATATTCGTTATGCCAATCTGAACGACGATAACGCCATCACCGCCGGAAGCATGACGCTGGCCGATCCCGGCGACCGGAAGATCATTGGCAATACCACCGCAAGGTATTCTTTTGGAATTAATCCGGAAGTAAAATATAAAAATTGGACGCTGAATGTATTTTTCCAGGGATTGTTCAGGGACTATTTGCCTGCTAATGACAGTTGGAGTACTTTTTATCCGTTTAACATTGAAGCGGCTGAAAAGTATTTTTTAACGGAAACCTGGAGCGAAGACAATCGCGATGCCTACTTTGCCGCTCCTCACCTGGCATCGCATGATAAAAAGAATATTCAGCCGCAATCGCGCTATGTGCAGGATGCGGCCTACATCCGGTTAAAAAACCTGACCCTGAACTATAATCTTCCGCCAATGTGGACGAATAAAGTCGGGCTTAACAGAGCGCAAATTTATTTCTCCGGAATGAACCTGTGGGAAACTACAAAAATGCATAAACCGCTGGACCCTGAAAGTACTTACACGGTAGAACAGGAATATTTTCTGCAGCGCATTTTTACATTAGGCATGAAAGTCACATTCTAAAATGAAGAAAATGAAAAAGAACACGATAAAAATTGGGTTGTTTCTTTTTGCAATCCTGATCATCTCCGGTTGCAACGATGGTTTTCTGGAAAGATATCCGCTTGACTCCATTAGCAGTGAGACCTTCTGGAACACAGAAAATGACCTGATGGTCTACAACAACAGCTTGTATGATTTGGCTAGAGATGATAAGAACGTACCCATGATGATGGGACATAGCTCCGGATCTAGCAGCCATACTTACAGTATATGGTATCAGGATGAATTTTCCGACAACATCACGACAATAAACACGCGGCATCTGTACTACAAACAAGTAAGGGCAGGGTTACATTCAATCCCTTCTGAATCTACCATATATGGATATCATGGTTGGGATTTCGTCCGCGCCTGTAATGTTGGTCTTGATCATTATGACAATGCAGATATTTCAGACGAGATAAAAAACAAATACAAATCCGAAGCCCGTTTAATGAGGGGCTGGTTTTACGCCGAAAAAGTATCGAAATTTGGAGATGTCCCCTGGGTGGAACATGAACTGAACATTGATTCGGAAGAATTGTATGCAGAAAGGACTTCAAGAGAAACTGTCATGGAAAATGTACTGGCCGACCTTAATTTCGCTTGCGAATACCTGTCTGAAGATTGGGGCGATGGACGAGCCCCGGGGCGGTTACATCGATGGTGTGCGTTAGCGGTTAAGGCCAGGGTTTGCCTGTTTGAAGGAACCTGGAGAAAATATCACGGGGGCGCAAATCCCACGATGTGGCTGCAGGAAGCCGCAGATGCCGCGAAAGAATTAATTGAAAACGGCCCCTATCATCTGTACAGCACGGGCGACCCCTATCATGACTATAATGCTTATCAGCGCATGACCAGTCTTGACGGGAATTCAGAAGTGATTTACTGGAGAAAATACGAATCGGGGACGTATATGAACCACGTGGTCAACTACCATAAGAAGTACCAGGGTGGCGCCACAAAAAGCATGGTGGAGGATTATTTATGTACTGATGGATTGCCGATTACGCTATCTTCTTTGTATAAAGGAGATGCCAAAATTGAAGATGTGTTCGAAAACCGTGATCCCAGGTTACGGCAAACCGTTTTACATCCCGATGATCAGCCTTATTACAATTATGACAACAGTGCCGCCTATACTTATCCCCGCTTTACCGGAATGACGGGCGGTTTGCCAAGTTTAACGGGATACCATCTTATAAAAAACTGGGATGCGGTTGCATCAGTGGCGGCAATGGGAACTTCGATCACGCCGGCCATTCAGTTGCGTTTTGGGGAAGTTCTGTTAAACTATGCTGAAGCCAAAGCTGAATTGGGGACGATTACGCAGACTGATCTGGATATGAGTATTAATAAATTGCGTGACCGGGTCGCCATGCCCCACATGACCCTTGGCAATATCCCGGTTGACCCCCGGTATGAGGATGATGGCGTTTCTCCTGTAATTGTTGAAATCCGCCGCGAGCGCAGAATTGAGTTATTTATGGAAGGATTCCGTTACAATGACCTCCGGCGCTGGAAACAGGGTAAAAAACTCGAAATACCCAGTATGGGAATCCTCTGGGACGATGCAGCCAAAATACGTTACAAAGGCGCAAAGGTGACTTCGGCAATTGATGCTTCAACAGGAAAACCCTATATCCTGGTTTACTCCGGCACCGAGTTTGCTACTCCGGTGTTCGATGAAAACAAACACTATTTGTGGCCTGTTCCGCTTAGCTCCATTTCACAAAACCCGAATTTAGGACAGAATCCGGGTTGGGAATAATGACTGAACTGTCTCAGAAGATCAGTTACTGTCCTGAATACAGGAAGGAACCTTCTGAGACAGTTTCTTTGCGCAGAAAATATTGGCTTCGTTTCTCCGGAGCAAGGAATCAATATTAGACAGATTCGTTGAAAACTTTAACTCCTTTTGTATCCGATATGAATCTAAGCAGAATCGAATTTTTCGTTGCGGTTTTAATGATTAACCTGTTTTTTTTGCACAGGCCTTGCGAGAAACAGTCTTCACCGCATTGGTATAAAGGAAGCCTTCATACGCATTCGCTTTGGAGCGACGGAGATGCTTTCCCTGAAATCGTCGCGGATTGGTACAAGTGGCATGGGTACCATTTTGTGGCCATGTCAGATCATAATTCCATTCAGCAAAAAGAAAAGTGGGTGAATGTTTCCGGAACGGCTGTCCTGCTGCAGGCATTTGAAACGTATCAGTCTAAATTCGGAAAAGACTGGGTTGAATGCAAAAAAGACACCGGCGGGGTTCAGGTGAGGTTAAAAACCATCGGGGAATACAAACCGGTTCTTGAGGAAAAGGATCAGTTTCTGATCATTCCTTCCGAAGAGATCAGCGACCGTTTTGAGGGCAGACCGATCCATTTGAATGCCGTCAACCTTCAGGAATTGGTCCGCCCCCAGAAAGGTCAGAGCGTGGCGGATGTGTTGCAACGCAACATGGATGCAGTGATCAGGCAGGGAGAGGAACTGAATGTTCCGGTACTGGTACAGATTAATCATCCTAATTATAAATATGCCCTTACCGTACAGGATATAACGGTATTGGAGAATGCCCGCTTTATGGAGATACACAACGGGTACTCGCCAAATCATAATGAAGGCGATTCCATACACCCGGGAACGGAAGAAATGTGGGACCAAATCAATATTGCATTCTTAAAAAAAGGCAAGCCGCTCCTGTATGGTGTGGCGTCTGACGACAGTCATCATTTCCAGGTTTTTGATAACGGAAAAGCTAATCCCGGACGTGGATGGGTGATGGTGCAGGCTGACAGGCTCACTCCGGGATCGTTGATAGAAGGAATGCTTAGAGGCAATTTTTATGCTTCGACAGGTGTTACCTTGAAAGAAACAGGCTTCAAAAATAACCAACTAAAAATTTCTGTGGAAAAAGAACCCGGAGTGCAATACCGGATTCAGTTTATCGGGTGCAGGGTACACGATAAAGAAACAACGGTATTGATGGAAACAGCAGGGTCGGAAGCTGTATTTAAGCTGACAAATGATATCCTCTTTGTAAGGGCGAAGATCATTTCCGACAAGTTGAAAGAAAATCCGACTCTCGAAGGTGAATGTGAGGTGGCATGGAGCCAGCCGATAATGGAAAAGAAATGAGTTTGAGTGATACATGAAGAACGAAAAAACAAAGATGAACTCAAAAACGATTAAAAATCAATATTCCGGCGTGATCTTAGACCGTTTGTTTAAAAGCTTATTAAGGGATGGACGAAACACCTGGAATTTCGGAACGATTGTAATCATCCTGTTGTTGAATACCTGTACAAACAGTCATACTGCCAGATGCCAGGAGAGAAGGAATACCCCGTCGGGCCTGACGGGTGTTCATGAATGGGTTGACCAACACTTCGCAAAAGGCAAAATTCCTCCATTTTCATTTACATACGGAGGGAAAAGTTCTGACAATTTTATTGCGGGTTGGCAATTCAGTGCCGACAATTTGAAACCTGATAAACCAGATGTTAATGAGTCAGTTTACACCTATACGGATACAAAGAGCGGCCTTGCGGTAAAATGTGTTGTCACCTGGTATAATGATTTTCCGGCTGTGGAGTGGGTATTGAAATTCTCAAACAATTCAAAAAGAAACTCGCCTGTTATTGAAAAGGTTAACGCTATCGATAATACCTTTTCATACAATAAATCCGGAACCTTCATTTTACACTATGCGAATGGTTGTAATTCGCTTCGTAGTGACTTCCGGCCTTATGACAACGAATTGAAGACCGGGAACAGCATTTATATGACACCAAATGAAGGCCGGTCATCAAGCGGGGATAAGGCGTTTCCGTTTTTTAATATAGAGAGTCCTGCAGGAGGAGGGGTGATGGTTGCCGTCGGCTGGACCGGTAAATGGTTTGCCAATATTCTGAAAGAAGATGAGAAATCTGTGTCGCTGAACGCAGGAATGGAAAGAATACAACTGACGTTATTTCCACAGGAAGAAATACGTTCACCGAGGATTTGCCTGTTGTTTTGGGAAGGGGAAGACAGGATGATTGGACACAATCAGTTCCGGCGGTTTATCCTGGCCCATCATACTCGAAAGATTAAGGGGAAATCATCTGAGTTGCCTCTTTCTGTGATACTCGCCAGGGGTGGTCCGCCACCTTGCAGTGAAAATACCTGTACGACTGAAAGTTATGCGATTGCATTGATTGATCGCTATCAGCAATTTAATATTGTGCCGGAAGTTTTTTGGATTGATGCAGGATGGTATATAAACAACGGACGCTGGGTTGATACCGGAAGTTGGGTTGTCAATAAGAAAAACTTCCCGAATGGATTAAAACCGGTTTCTGACGCAGCACACGAGGTTGGTGCTAAATTTCTTTTATGGTTTGAACCCGAACGTGTTCGTAAAGGGACACTTCTCTACAATGATCATCCTGAATGGCTGATAGGAAAGACGAATTCAGTTACCAGGTTGTTAAACCTTGGAGATAAGGAGGCACTCTCTTGGGTAACTGACCATATCTCGGAATTAATTAAAGAAGAAGGAATTGATATTTACCGTCAGGACTTCAATATGGATCCGATGCCCTATTGGGAAGAATCCGACGCACCACAACGAATTGGAATCACGGAAATCAGGCATATTGAAGGGTTATATGCATTCTGGGATTCTCTTCTTGTCCGGTTCCCCAATCTCATCATCGATAATTGTGCAAGCGGTGGCCGTCGAATCGATTTTGAAACAGTATCCCGGAGTTCACCTCTTTGGAGAACAGATTATCATGGATATACTGAACCGAATGGCAGTCAGGATAATACATATGGGTTGAATTTTTATCTGCCGCTTCATGGCACCGGTAACTGGGTTAGGTCACCGTATTATTTTTGGTCAAATATGAGCAGTTCTATGGTGTTAAACTGGGACATAAACAGCAGTGACTGTTCTCAAGTCGAAATGCAGAAGTATATTCAGGATTTTAAGAGGCTTCGTCCGTATTACTGTGGAGACTATTATCCTCTAACAGGAACAGACAATTTCTTAAAAGACAGAGCTTGGTTAGCATATCAGTTGGATAGACCGGAACAAAAGGATGGAATTATTTTAGTATTTCGAAGGGAGGACTGTATGGATGATACTTATAAAATAAGACTTCACGGGCTTGATAAAAAAGCAATTTATGAGTTATTTTATGAAGATTATAAAATTAGCGTGCAAAAGACAGGGAAGGAGCTAACGGACGGATTTGAAGTCTTCATTTCTCAAAGACCTTCATCATTATTAATTAGTTATAGAATTATTGAAAAGTAACAGATGAACTCAAAAAATATTAAACATCAATCAGCAGAAATTAACCGCCGGAAATTTATCGGTACAGCAGCAGTGGTAGCAGCTTTGCCGCTTCTGTGGCCGGAAAATCAGGTATATGCGCAAAATTCGGGCAACCCGTCTTCATTTTCGGAACCGGCCCGGAAAATACCGGTCAAGGACGAAGTGGATGTCATTGTTTGCGGAGGCGGCCCGGCGGGAATTGCGGCCGCCGTCACGGCGGCCCGTGCAGGGGCCAGTGTCCGGCTTTTCGAAGTGAACGGCTGCTTGGGCGGTACCTGGACGGCCGGGCTGCTGACCTGGATTTTCGATATCGATAAACCCGGTATCGCACAGGAAATCCGCTACAGGCTTGACGAACGCGGTGCGCGCCGGGGAACCGACAAAGATAACTTTGTGTATGAACCCGACGAGATGAAGCTGCTTCTGGAAGATATGTTCGTGGAGGCAGGCGTGAAACTCCGGTTAAAAACGCAGCTCGCTGCAGCCTATAAGGATAAAAACCGGCTGACGACCATCATCACCGAATCAAAGGCGGGCCGCGAGGCCTGGCGGGCCAAAGTTTTTATCGATGCCACCGGCGACGGCGACCTCGGCGCCCTTTCGGGCTGTAAATGGGATATTGGCCGTCCCGGCGACGGATTATGCCAGCCGCTGACGATGAACGCGCTGGCTGTTGTCCGCGATGTAACCCAATTGCGAAAATATATCTGCTTTTATGGCGGAGACCAGTTGTGGCGCAGCGAGCCGAACAGGAACTTTAAAGCGGAAGTCCGGCGTGCCGGCATCGAGCCCTCCTACAATGTGGCCAAACTGTTTCATGTCCGCGACAATTTGATCCTGATGATGGTCAACCATGAATACGGCGTAAAACCTTATGATACCGATGCCATGACCGCTGCTACCATCCACGGGCGGCGTGAAGTGTTTACGATTGCCAGGGGGCTGCGTAGCCTGGAAGGAGTTTGGGATGGTCTGCAGGTGGTGGCCTCGGCCGAGCAAATCGGCATCCGCGAAGGACGCCGTATCCATGGGCTTTATACGATTTCGGAGAAAGATATTGCGGCGGGGACCACGTTTGAAGATGGCATTGCCCGTGTTAATTTCGGGGTGGATATCCATCAGCTTGCAAAGGGAGTTCATAACCCGGGAAATGAAATCACGGCAAAGCCTTATGAAATTCCCTTGCGGGCGCTGATTGCTAAAGATGTAGAGGGACTCATGATGGCAGGCCGCTGCATCAGCGGCGATTTCATTGCGCATTCGAGTTACCGGGTTACCGGGAATGCCGTGGCAATGGGTGAAGCTGCGGGGATTGTGGCAGTAGTCGCTTCGGCAGGCAAACGGTTACCCCATGAAGTTTCATGGCGGGAGGCTGAAGCCCGGTTAAAACAAATGGGACAACGGTAAAATAATTCGGGAAACGATGGGAAATGGCTTGACACGCAGAAAATTCATCCTGAACGGGGTAGGAATGGGATTAACCGGCGGTTTGTTGGCAAATCCCTTATGGGCTTCGTCTGTAAATACCCCTCCGGGAGAACAAAAAACAGGAAGTACCCCGCTCATTCAAAAAGGCGAAAAGCAAATCTTCGCGGATGATGTAATGATTTTTTACAAATCGGGTGTAACACGAAAATGCCATGCCGCCCAAAAGCCGGAACACCCGGTACTGGAGAGCGATAAACCCTGGGAGTGCTTTGAAAACGAAGGGGTAAGGACCCCGTACGCGGGCATCTACGGGACTGTTCTTAGGGATGAAAATACCGGACAGTTTCGAATGTGGTACAACGTCTACAAGGAGACCTGTTATGCCGAATCACCTGACGGGATCAACTGGCAAAAACCCGAACTCGGACTGGCAGGCCAAACCAATAAGATCAATCTTTTCGACTTCCACAGTCCAAGTTTCATCTTCGATAAGATGGAACCTGATCCGGCCAAACGCTATAAGGCAATCGGGGCTAAAGACGGTTTCAGCAAAGAAGTAATCAACAGGCTAAAATCTAAATTCAGGTTTTCTGAATCATATCGCAGAAATTACGCATATTGTGCGGCATATTCATCGGATGGGCTGAACTGGACCATGTACCCTGATCCGATTTTGATGGGGATGGACACGATCACCATGGCACAAGACCCGGTTACCGGCGAATACCTGGCTTTCCATAAGCAAACCCAGGACCCGCGTTCTTTTGGAAGACAGGTGTTTTTATCCACAAGTAAAGACATGCTTTCATGGTCGGATACCGAACTGGTCATGGCGACCGATGACATTGACCACGAACAGGCCCGAAAGCTTGAAGGCGGTACCCACTCTGAATTATACAACATGTCCGCTTTTCCTTATGCCGGTCAATGGTTGGGATTAATCACCCATTTTCGCTGTATTGGTGAGCCGTTGGTGAACGGAAAAGCAAAGGCCGGACAAAAGGGGATTATTGATGTGCAACTGGTACACAGCCGCGACGGACGCAAATGGCAGCGTTGCTCCGACCGAAGTCCTGTGATCCCGGCGGGGCCTTATGAGTACGACAAAGGAATGGTGTTTGGGGTTTGCAATACACCGGTGTTTGCAGGCGACGAAATGTGGATGTATTATTCGGCCTCGACCGACATCCACTGCGGGGACAGCCCCGAAAAGAAAGTTTCGATCGGGCGTGCCGCCTGGCGTGTTGACGGGATGGTCTCCCTCCGGGCCGAAGAAGAAGGAATCATCCAGACGGCCTATCTCCGAAAACAGGGAGACCGGTTATTTGTCAACGCAGACGTTTCCGAAGGTCAGCTTCTGGTGGAGGTTGTAAACGAAGCCCGGCAGGTGATTCCCGGTTACGGGAAGAACGATTGTATTCCTTTAAGGGGGGACGGTGTTCACCAGCCGGTGACGTGGAATCATCAAAAAAACCTTCCGGAGGGCTCTGTCAGCCTGAAATTTTATTTGACGAAAGGAAACATTTACAGTTATGTAATCAGCTAACTTTGTCTGCATGAAAAAAATCAAAAGGTCTGTTGCTGTTTTGGCGTATGCCGTTGTTTTTCTTTTTTTGTCCGGTTGCTTATCGGAAGATCAAACCGGAATGGAGACTTCTCTTTTTAAGGTCTCATGGGAAACATCATCGGTCGGTTCATGGAAATATACCGTTAAAACGACAGGGGAAACAATCGAAATTAAACTTCCGGTTTTTGAAATGGACGGGAAACCTGTGCCTGTCCTGCTGGATGATCTGAAGCCGGTGAAAGAACCGGCCGCATTGCGTAACGGGACAACCGAGTATGTTTACGAAGGCGCATTCCGGGCAGATACCGCCATCCGTTTACAGGTAAAGTTCCGGATCGTTGCCGATAATCCCGTCATTCGTTTTTGCTATTTGCTGAAAGCTTCGGGAAAACAAAAACTAACCAAAAAAACAGGGAAAGACCATCTTTCTTACCTGTCGTATTCGATGAAAGCGTTTTCGGAACATAAGGAAATCAGCCTTTCCGTTTTCAACGAAATGATCCATTCGTGCCATTTACTGGAAACTCCGGTTTATGAAACTGATTTTGCCCACTCCGGATCGGTTGCCGGGCCAATTTTGCTGGGTAACGATGGACAAACAACCTTTCTCTGTGCCTATGAGCACGATTCCATGTATCCCGATCATTTTTTGGAATACCGGTTCAATCCGGATAAAAAAGTCGAACTAAAAGCGGTGAAGGGGAATTATTTTGACGGGCAGCCGGTTGACGGGTATTCCACGGTCTGGTTTGAGGTAGCCGGCGTGACCGGCGGGGAAAAGGAGATGGCCGAAAAGTTCCGGACGTTCATCCTGAAATACCAAACAGAAAACCTTGCCAGTCGTGAACCTGATGTGTACTACAACACGTGGGGCCGACAGGAACGGGTGAAATGGGCCGGCGGACAGTATCTGACGACGATGAACCTGGATTATACGCTGAAAGAAATCGACCGTGCACATGAGATGGGGATCGAATACTATGTACTTGATGCGGGCTGGTTTGACCGTACCGGCGACTGGGGCGTTAACCTGAAAAATTTTCCCGATGGTTTTAGACAAGTCCGGGAAAAGCTGGAA
>Ga0172382_10010346_pt1 | contig 12547 bp, 13 predicted proteins | sample Leawel138RmetaG_FD_122245 | JGI IMG/M metagenome (GOLD analysis project Ga0172382, IMG submission 122245) | Leachate microbial communities from a municipal landfill in Southern Ontario, Canada - Leachate well 138R metaG | ecosystem: Engineered > Solid waste > Landfill > Unclassified | place...
ATTTATATCAAAAATGGGTTGTTTTCTTTTTCAATTGCTACAGTAGTTGAAGGACCGTGACCCGGATATATTTTTGTTTCATCAGGTAAAATAATTATTTTGTTTTTTATGGACTTAATTATTTCTACAAAAGATCCGCCCTCCAAGTCAGTCCTCCCTATTGAACCTGCAAACAGTGTATCACCTGTAAACAAAAGGTTTTCACTTCTAATGCATATACTCCCTTCGGAATGACCGGGTGTATGAATAATATAAAGTTCGGTGTTACCAATCAAAATTTTATCACCGTCTTTTATCCTTTCATCGGCCTCTAATTCTATAATTTTATTTCCCATCATATTAGAATGATTTTTTCTTTTATCTTTTAACATTTCATAATCGTCGTGATGAACTAAGATTTTTGCATCGGAATATTCTTTTAGCTCGTCTAACGCTCCTATATGGTCAGCATGTGCGTGAGTAAGTATAATATACTTAACATTTAAACCTTTTTTATCAATGGCATATTTTAAGCTTTCAAAATCACCGCCGGGATCTATAACCGCTGCGATATCTGTATCTTCATCCCATATAATATAACAATTCGCCTGATATATACCTAAAGGCATCCTGATCATTTGCATTAAATTACCCCCATCAAAACTTTTTTTCGCTGTCTATAACCAACGTAACAGGTCCGTCGTTGTTTATGTTAACTAACATCTCTGCTTGAAAAACTCCTGTTTCAGTATTTATCCCCAGATTATTGCATTTCTCTATAAAAATGTTATAGTATTCCCTAGCCTTTTCCTGTCCGGCTGCTTTTACAAAACTTGGTCTTCTCCCTTTTCTGCAATCCCCGTATAAAGTGAATTGGGATACAACCAACAGCTCTCCTTTCACATCAAAAAGGGATAGATTCATTTTCCCTTCTTCGTCCTCAAATATTCTTAAATTTGTTATTTTTTCAACCATATAATCAATATCACTAAGCCTGTCATCATCACTTATTCCTAAAAGTACCATTAATCCATTACCTATCTCTCCTGTTAATTTATCACCCACTTTAACGGAACTGCTAATGACCCTTTGTACTACGGCTCTCATTCACAACCCTCCTATTATTTTGCTCTATAGACATCCATAACTCCCTCAATCCTCTTAAACTTTTTGATTAGCTTATTCAATTGTTCAATATCATTTATTTCTAAAATAAAACTGATATTTGCAATTCTGTCTTTTGATGTCTTTGAATAAAAAGAAACAATATTAATATGATTCTCATTAATAATTGATGTTATCTCTGCCAACAATCCTTGTCTATCATTTGCTTTTATCTGTAAATCCGCATTATATGATACAAGGCTTTTTATATTCCATTCTACTTCTATCAGTCTTTCAGGTTCATCCAACAAAGACTTAGCATTTGGGCAATCTTTTCTGTGTATTGATACTCCTCTGCCTTTAGTAATATAACCTATAATATCATCGCCCGGAACAGGATTGCAGCATTTTGAGAATCTTACCAAAACATTGTCAATACCTTTTACTTTAATTCCTGTATCAGTTCTTTTTTTTCTTTGTGTTACTGTCTTTAAGGCTTCCTTTTCCAATTCCTCTTTTATTTTGCTGTCTACTTTATGGCTCTTCCTTATCTCATCCTTTAATCTCATCATCACTTGGTTTAGCGTAAGCCCGCCATAGCCCAAAGATGCATATAAGTCATCCAATAAATGAAATCCCAGTTTTTTATAAGTCTGCTCAAGACATTCACTTTTTATTATTTGTGCTTGTGTAAAACCTAATTTTTTTATCTCTTTATCAAATAATTCTTTACCTTTTTGAATGTTTTCTTCCCTTTTATCTCTTCTGAACCATTGCCTAATTTTATTTTTTGCTTGAGAACTTTTTACCAGCTTCAACCAGTCTCTGCTGGGGCCGTTGGATGCGGCCGACGTAATTATTTCAACAATATCCCCATTTTGTAATTTATAATCCAAGGGTACAATTTTTCCGTTTATCTTAGCACCTATACATTTATTACCTACAGCACTATGAATTTTATAGGCAAAATCTATAGGAGTAGAATCTACAGGTAAATCGATAACATCACCTTTAGGCGTAAAAACATAAACTTCGTCAATTACTAAATCAATTTTCAACGTCTCCATAAATTCTTTCGTATCTCTAACTTCATTTTGCCATTCCAACATCTGCCTAAGCCATTTAAATTTTTCATCAAACTCATTCTGAGATGTTTTGCCTTCCTTATACTTCCAGTGTGCCGCTATGCCGAATTCTGATGTTTTATGCATTTCCCAAGTACGTATTTGCACCTCAAACGGCTCACCGTCGGGGCCTATAACTGTTGTATGAATAGATTGATACATATTGGGTTTTGGCATTGCTATATAATCTTTAAACCTTCCGGGTATGGGTTTCCAAAGTGTATGAACTATTCCTAAAACACCGTAACAATCTTTCACATTATCAACAATTACTCTTACGGCAGTTATATCAAAAATCTGCTCAAAAGTTTTATTTTGCAGATACATTTTTTTATAAATGCTATAGAAGTTCTTAGGACGACCTTCGATTTGAGATTCTATTCCCATTTCTTTATTTTTATCTCTGATTGCACTGATTACATCGTTAATATATTCTTCTCTTTCCTCTCTCTTTTTAGCTACTTTTTCTCCCAGCTCCTTATATTTCTCAGGTTCTAAATATCTTAAGGAAAGGTCCTCCATTTCCCATTTCATCTTTGATATACCTAATCTGTGAGCTATCGGAGAATATATTTCCAATGTTTCGGTTGCTTTTTCTATTTGTTTTCTTCTTGACATATAATTAATAGTTCTTAAATTATGAAGCCTATCTGCCAGCTTTATTAAAATAACTCGTATATCTTTCGCCATAGCAATAAACATCTTTCTTAAGCTTTCGGCTTGCTGTTCTTCCTTCGTTCTGTATTCCAACTTACCCAGCTTAGTCACACCGTCAACCAACATTGCTATCTCTTCACCAAAAATATCTTTTACATCTTCAAAGCTGTACCTTGTATCCTCAATTACATCATGTAATATACCTGCGACAATAGTTGTGTTATCCATGCTTAGGTCTGCCAATATCATTGCTACCGCAGCGGGGTGAGAAATATATTCTTCACCGGAAATCCTTTTTTGACCTTGATGGGCACTAAGTGCAAAATTATAAGCAATTTCTATCAAGGTAAAATCTCCGGCAGAATTATATGTTTTTATTTTTCTTACTAATTCGTCTAGCATAATAACACCAACTTTTATATAGGTTTTAATTATAATAATATAATAGCATAAAAACATTGTAATTATTTAATGTTTTCATTCATTCAATACAACTTTTTATAACTACATCATTTTTATAGAAAAAAAGCTCCAAATTTATTTTATGAAGCCTTTAATTAATAATTTAAACAAAATATAAGTTATATCCGTTACTTAATGTTTATATCTTATAATAGAACTTACATCATATTCTTCCAGACACTTTCTGCCCATTAAATCTTCCAATTCAATCAGGAAACCAATATGAACAACCTCACCGCCAAGCATCTCAACCATTTTAACAGTAGATAAAATTGTACCGCCGGTAGCCAGTAAATCATCTATTATAGCTACCCTGTCTCCTTTTTTAACGGCATCTTTATGAATTTCCAATATATCTATACCATATTCCAATTCATACTCATATTTAATAGTCTCCGCAGGTAGTTTGCCGGGTTTTCTTACAGGTACAAAACCTATGCCAAGCTCATATGCAATTGCCGCACCGAAAATAAAACCTCTGGCTTCAGGTCCGATAATTATATCAACATTTAAATCCATCAATACCTTTGCCATGGTGTTGATAGAATATCTAAAGGCTTCGCCGTCCTTTAAAAGCGTAGTAACATCTTTAAAACTTATTCCTTCCTTTGGAAAATCTTCAATAACTCTTATGTATTTTTCCAAATTCATTGTGTTACCTCCAAATCATTTATATTTAGATGTCTTTAAATCTTTTATATGCAGTTGTATGCTTTCCTCGCCGTTCCATGAATTTATTTCCACACTACATATTATATCAATCTTTTGATTAACTTCAATATGATTAGCTATAAAACCCATATTAAAGCCAATGCCTCTTATGTATTCTTTTCCATTATACATATTTAAACTCAAATGCTTACCGTCCATTCCTACGGTTTTAATATCTTTTAAAATTAAACCCCTGTAAACAAAAAGCGGTTTTGGATTTCCGGCTCCAAAAGGCTCTAATCTTTTTATTTCGTTAAAAGCACTAAATAAATTATCGTCATTATCAAGCTTGTAATCCACAAGTATTTCCCGATAAAAAGGTTCGCCTTTTTTTAATTTGTTAACTGCATTATTTATCTTTTTTCGAAAATCATTTATCAGTTCCTTTTTTATAGTCAAACCCGCTGCTAATTCGTGTCCGCCAAATTTTATAAGTAATTCTTCACATGTGCTTAAAACCTCATGTATGTTCAGCCCTTTTACACTCCTAGCAGACCCTTTACCTATTTCGCTTTCAGTTGAAATAATTATTGAAGGTTTATTGAATTTTTCAGTAATCCTGGAAGCAATTATTCCGATGACCCCTATATGCCATGAGGTATCATCTAAAACTATGATATTTTCTGTTTCTATATCTCTCTGTTTATTTATTTTTTCTAAGGCTGTTTCCAACATCTTACTTTCAATATGCTGCCTGTTATAATTTAACTCGTTTAATTCTTTCGCTATTTTATATGCTTTCGCTTCATCTGTTGTTGTTAAAAGCTCCACTACCCTACTTGCATTCTTCAATCTGCCTGCAGCATTTATTCTGGGTGCAATTATAAATCCTAAATGGTATGTATCCAAATCAGTTAATTTAATATCACAAACATCAATTAAGGCCTTTAACCCTTGATTTATTGTCACTTTTAACTGCTCAATACCTTTTTTGACTATCACTCTATTTTCTCCGGTTAATGCTACAACATCGGCGACAGTGGCCAAAGCGGTCAAATCCAAATAGTTTAAAGCATAACCCTTGTATGACAGTTTTTCGGACAAAGCTGTTATAATTTTAAATACTATGCCGGCACCGGATAAATCTTTAAAGGGATATTTGCATTGTTTCTGATTTGGATTAATAATAGCATAGGCTTCAGGCAGGATATCACCGCATCTATGGTGATCAGTTATTATAACATCAATACCCGAATCATTAGCCAGCCTCACTTCATCAACTGATCTTATACCGCAATCTACCGTTATAATAAGATTTACATTGTAATCTATTATTTTTTTTATTGCTTCTGTATTTAATCCATAACCTTCTTCCAACCTGCTAGGTATATAATAAATAACATTACCCTCTAATTTTTTTATAAAATTATACAGCATTGCTACACTTGTAATGCCATCTACATCATAATCCCCGTATATACATATTTTTTCTTTTTCCATAACAGCTTTCACAATTCGATTTATAGACTTATGCATATCAAACATTTCAAAGGGATTATGTAATTGGGAAATATCCGGATTCAAATATTTTTTAGCCTTTTCTATGGAATCAATATCTCTGTTTATTAATAATCTGGCTAAAGTATCTGATATTTTAAATTCTTTGATAAAATTATCTATATCGGAATAGTTCTTATTATAAGATATCCATTTTTTCAAACCATCACCTACACATCAGTCTGTTTTAATCTCATCTTCTATCTTTGTCAGATCATCAATTGTATTAGGCTCTTCATTGTTTTTTAAAATGCTTATTTCTTGATCTAAGTTTTTTATTTTATTCTTTAATTCCGCTATTTTTATGCTGTTGCGGATTCTCCTAACAACATCAAAAGGTATCATTACGAGGATTCCAAATAGTGCCGAGCCCAGTATTACAACTGCTTGAGAAAGATTTAGCTTGTACCACAAAAGATTAATTGTTATTATAGAAGCATTTTGCAATGCAAACACTGCAATAAAAATAGCAAAAACCATTGATAATACTATAGTAAACTGCATCTTTTCCGCACCTTTCTTTCTTTTATCTAAAACATATATAATATACTTTTTGATTATGGAAGATATAAAATAAAAGCTTAAGTAACAGTAAGAACTGTTACTTAAGCTTTTAATGAGCAGATTTTACTCTTGTTTTATTTCTTAGAAAAAGCCACACAGGGCTTGCTAAAAATATTGAAGAATAAGTACCGCTAATTAAACCTATTATTAATGGCAGGGCAAATTCTTTTACAGCGGGAACACCAAGAATATATAAAGTAGTTATGGTAATTAAAGTCGTAAGAGAAGTATTTATTGATCTTGCCAATGTCTGGTTTATACTATTGTTGATTAATTGTTCCGGTTTAGTCTTTTTAAGAAGTCTCATGTTTTCCCTAATCCTATCAAAAATAACAATAGTTGCATTAATGGAATATCCAATAATTGTGAGTATCGCAGCTATAAATGAACTATTTACAGGAATTCTCATAGCACCATAGAAAATTGTCATTATAATCACATCGTGCAGCAAAGCAAAAATAGACGCTAAACCAAATCTCCACTCAAATCTAATGGAAATATAAATTAAAATTCCTAAATTTGCTACTAATAAGGCTAATAAAGCTTGTTTTTTAAGCTCCGATCCAATTGAAGGTCCTATGGTTTCAAAATTAATATTGCCCGAAGTTACATTTAAACTGTCGTTAAACTTTCCCAACAAGTCCTTTCTTGCTTCATCATCCAATTCCAGTTTTGTTCTAACTATTACTTCATCTTTCTCATTACCCGCGTAAGTTATTGTTGCCTCTTTATCAAATCCATCTATTATACTTTTAACTTCTTGAACTTCAAACTTTCTTCCAATCTTTGCTTGCAATGATGTACCTCCGGTAAAATCTATACCAAAATTTAAACCCCCGTTGATAAAAGAAAGGATCAAACCTATTATTATAATGATTCCCGATATAGCAAACCAAGTTTTTTTAAGCTTTAAAATATCATACGTTTTCATAAAACTTCCTCCTATGCTCCATAAAACTTTTTGTCTTTAAGTAGATTAGTTCCTTCAAAAAGTTTCATCAACAGTTTTGTAATTACTATTGCTGTAAACATACTTGCTAAGATACCTATGGATAAGGTGATAGCAAATCCCTTAATCGGCCCGGCTCCCAGATAAAAAAGTACTATTGCGGCAATTAAAGTAGTTATATTAGAATCAAATATAGCTAGAAAAGCTCTTCTAAACCCGGAATCAATAGCTGATCTTATAGTTTTGCCCATATTCAATTCCTCTTTAATTCTCTCAAAAATAATTATATTGGCATCGACAGCTATACCTATAGACAATATAAGACCGGCAATGCCCGGCAATGTTAAAGTTGCTTTGATTGAAGCCAGAGTAATCAGTACGATACTAATATACAGCACTAATGCTATGCTGGCTAGAAATCCGGGTAACCTGTAGTAAATAATTATAAATAAGAAAACCAGCAAAATTCCGATTTTTCCGGCTGCTAAACTTTTTTCAAAAGAGTTTGCTCCCAATTCGGGACCTATGCTCGTAACTTGTAAAGTTTTCAATTCAACAGGCAGTGCACCTGCTCTAATCAACATTGCTAAATCCCCGGCTTCTTCAATGGTCATACTGCCGGATATTTGACATTTACCGTCTGTAATAGGCTCGGCAACACTTGGCGCTGAAATAATATTATCATCTAATAATATGGCAATAATCTTACCTACATTCTCTTTTGTACTTTCCGCAAATTTCTTTGCCCCTTCCGTATTCAATTCCAACGAAACAACGGCTATCTGCATTTTTGTTGCAGGATTAGTTGAGTAAGCGGCTTTCGCATCTTTTATATCATTTCCTGTTATTACCACGTTCCCCGTTTCATCCATGAATTTTAATTGTGCTGTTTTACCGATTATTTCTAAGGCTCTTTGCGTATCCTGTATCTCCGGTAAACCCACCCTAATTCTTTTGCCGCCTTGCCGTGTAATTACCGGCTCGGTTACTCCAAGATTATCAATTCGTTCTCTTATTGTAGCTACTGCTCTTTCCATTTTTTCGTCGGTAATCGGATCGTCAGGGGTTCCTTGAGCTTCTAAAACGACATCTGCCCCTCCTCTTAAATCCAAACCTAACTTTATTTGATTTTTAACAGGCAATACTTCGTACTTCCCAATATTTATCCCATATGATGCTACAAAAGCAATAATCCCTATCAGTAATACAATTGCTACAAATTTGATTGTGTTCCCAGAATTCATCTGTACTCCCCCTTTAAAGTTCACATTGGTAATTATATTACTTTTCATATGTCTAGTCAATTAGATTATATTTACGCCTATTATTCCTCCAATTAAACCTACTAAAGAAGCCATTAGTATTTTAGCAAAAAAGTACTTATCAAAAATTAATGAATGTCCCCACAATAAGCTTATTGGAATAAGAATTATTATATAAACAATCCCTACGATTAATCCATATAACCATCCCTTTACCTTTATTCTCTGCCCGCAATAAATTGCGGCAGCCAGTACGCTTATCATTGAAATTATCTGTGTTACAATCGTCATTGAATTATCGGATACAGGTGTTATTGATAAAACAATAGCATATATTATTATGCATATCAAAGAAATTATTAATGCTAAAACTACAGATTTCATAGCTATTGCTAATTTGCTTTTGTTGCTTTTTTCCATCTTGCTATTTTTCCTTATATTATACCTTTGCATACTTAACACCTCCGGCTTATTTTAGTACAATTTATTCATGGAAAATTACATTTATTCATAGAATAAAATATTGTTAGCATTGTCTGTATATTTAGATTCTTATAATCCAAATATATTAAACTGCCATTATAAATAACATCTTTGTTTTAATACTTATAAAGTACTTGAATTGCTTTTTATAGTTAAAAAGTAACTTGATTTTATCAAGTTACTTTTCTCATTAAGACTCCAGCTTTCTTCCTATTGCCCACTTAGCAATTTTCATCTTAATCTTATCGGCGCCTATTTCTATGGTAATTGAATCATCTTTTATATTTAATACTTTCCCATAAATACCGCCAATCGTTAATACTTCATCTCCTTCTTTTAAATTTCTTCTCATTTCCTGTGTTTCTTTTTCTTTTTTCCTCTGTGGTCTAATTAATAGAAGGTAAAATATTCCTAAGATACCTGCATACATTAATACAGTTGGTGCCCATTGCGGCATACTATCACTCCTTCAAATTGTATATTTAATATTGGAATTTAAAATATCTTTTTCTTTTATACTATTTATCATACCCGAGCTTATTAAAAAAGTCACCCCGAAAATTTAATAAACTATCATTTTTTATAGCTTCTCTTATATCCTTCATTAAATTTTGTAAAAATCTTAGATTATGTATCGTGGTAAGACGTGATCCAAGTATTTCCCTCGCTTTGATTAAGTGCCTTATATAAGCCCTACTAAAGTTCTTACATGCATAGCAATCACAGTTTTCATCAATCGGCCTAAAATCTTTCCCATAGGAAGCATTTCTTATAACAAGTTTTCCATTGGAAGTCAGCACGGTTCCATTTCTCGCCATTCTCGTGGGAAGCACGCAATCAAACATATCTATACCTCTTATAGCTCCTTCAATCAAAGAATCAGGGCTGCCCACACCCATAAGATATCTGGGTTTATTATTTGGTAAATAAGGGATAATATACTCTATCATTTCATTCATAATTTCTTTTGGTTCACCGACGCTGAGCCCTCCAATGGCATAACCCGGTAAGTCAATTGATGTTGTCTTTTGGGCAGATTCTATTCTTAAATCTTTAAAAGCACCTCCTTGTACAATTCCAAATAGGGCTTGCTTTGTATTATTATGAGCTTCATGACATCTTTTAAGCCATCTAAAGGTTCTTTCCATAGACTTAAGAGCATATTCTTTTTCGCAGGGGTATGGTATGCACTCATCAAAAGCCATTATTATATCTGCTCCCAATGATTGTTGTATCTCAATAACCCTCTCCGGTGTAAAAAAATGCTTTGTGCCATCCAAATGAGATTTGAATTCAACACCTTCTTCAGTTATCTTTCTGAGCTCATTTAAGCTAAAAACTTGGAAACCGCCGCTATCTGTCAGTATAGACCTATCCCAATTCATAAAACTGTGTAAGCCGCCGGCTTTTTCTATTAATTTATGCCCCGGCCTAATAAATAAATGATAAGTATTGCTTAGTATTATCTGAGCACCTATATCCTTTAATTCGTCAGGGCCCATGGCCTTAACTGTAGCTTGTGTTCCAACAGGCATAAATGTAGGAGTGTCTATTGTTCCGTGCGGTGTATAAAGTTTACCCAGCCTAGCTTTTGAAAATTTACATTCTTTGATTAGTTCAAAATGAAAAGTCAATAAAATTCCTCCATTATTCATCTAGGCTATCTATAAGTACCTTCTCAATCAATTGTTCTTTCATGGATAAGACTTTTATTCTTGCATTTCCTATTCTAAAATCAATACCTTCATAGATAGCTCTATTAGTGTCTTCAGATAATTTGGTAATTACTCCTCCGATGGTATTGCCGTAGGTTTCAGGTATCTTCAATCCTGTCATAACATTTGCATCTTTTACCGAAACACCGGCAGAAAAAACCGTACCGCTTCCTTCAATTCTAATTTCTTTTGTAAATAAATATTTTCTTATGGCAAAAACCGCACCTATTGCAAAAACACCGATAACAACTTCTATCATACTTTCACTGTGAATTAGCATTTTCCTGGCAATTGCATACAAAACAACTTCTAAAACACTTGAAGTACTATGAGATATAAGCATTATTACAAGTTCAATTCCGACAACTAATAATAGTACATGTCCTAAAAATTTTTGAAAGATATCATATGTGTCCAACGGATTCGTCATAAAAATTAAAATCATATATTTGATTAAGTCATGGATACTTAAAACAACTGCTATTAATATAAATATTGCCAAAAATACTTCTAAATAGTAAGTATATTTCGATATCTTGTTTTTAATAAAATTAATTTTCACCTTGCGACCCCCTTTAAATTATAAGCATTGCATCCCCAAAACTAAAAAATCTATATTTCAAATCTATAGCAGATCTATAAGAATTCATGATATTTTCTTTACCTGCTAATGCGCTTACTAACATGAGGAGAGTAGATTCGGGTAAATGAAAATTAGTTATTAAACCATCTGTGTAATTAAATCTATAACCCGGATAAATAAAAATATCCGTCCAAGCCTTATTCTTTCTAATTTCTTCGCCATGGTGCGCGGCAGATTCCAATGTTCTGGTCGATGTTGTTCCTACACATATTATCCTTCCTCCATTTTTCTTAGTACTGTTTATCGTTTTAGCACATTCATCGGTTATTTCATAATACTCGGAATGCATTTTATGTTCTTCTATATGTATTGTTTTGACAGGTCTGAAGGTTCCAAGGCCTATGTGCAGAGTGATATAAGCTATTTTGATTCCTTTATTCTTTATTTTGCACAATAATTCTTCGGTAAAATGCAATCCGGCTGTAGGTGCCGCTGCAGAACCGTCATATTTGGAATATACTGTTTGATATCTCTTTTTGTCCTCGAGTTCCTTTTTTATATAAGGGGGTAGGGGAACTTTTCCCAGCCTATCTAAAATGTTCTCAAAAAGTCCTTCGTAAGTAAATTCTACAATTCTATTGCCGCCTTCGATAATATTAATAACTTTTCCAAATAGTTCATTATTACCAAATATAAACTCGCTTCCTATCTTTGCCTTTTTACCGGGTCTTAAAATTACCTCCCAAATATCTTTACTTTTTCTATTAAGCAACAAGAATTCAATAAAGCTTCCCGTTCCCTTTTTAATTCCGTACAAACGTGCCGGTATAACCTTTGTATTATTCAAAACCAAGCAATCTTTTTCATTGAGATAATCCATTATTCTATGAAAAACAGTATGTTCTATTTCACCTGTGCCTCTGTGTAAAATCAATAGTTTTGAAACATCTCTTGGATATATGGGTTCTTGGGCAATAAGATTCTCCGGTAAAACATAATAAAAGTCCTTCGTTAACACCTTGCAACCTCTCTTTTTTCTCTAAATACTATTATATTTCGACAAATTAATATAATTTCGCTAAATTAAAATTTCGTGAAATTATATTATCTTACTTCTGAGTCTTTATAATAGTATTCCAATATCTCTTTATAATCATATCCGGCTTCAGCCATTCCTTTAGCACCGTATTGGCTCATACCCAACCCGTGTCCCCAGCCTTTACCCTTGAAAATATACTTGCTCGGTAAAACAGGATATTTCTTAGCTTCAAATAATCCTTTAATAAAGATATTGCTCTCCTTCGGAATAACTTTCTTTTTACCACCGGCAGATAATATATTTAATTCTATGGGTCTCTTAATAACAATATCATTTTTATTCATATCAAATATGTTTATGTCTGACTCCGTACTTACTTCATACCAAGTACTTCTGATATTGGATGTACCCAATACTA
>Ga0172382_10010347_pt1 | contig 12547 bp, 13 predicted proteins | sample Leawel138RmetaG_FD_122245 | JGI IMG/M metagenome (GOLD analysis project Ga0172382, IMG submission 122245) | Leachate microbial communities from a municipal landfill in Southern Ontario, Canada - Leachate well 138R metaG | ecosystem: Engineered > Solid waste > Landfill > Unclassified | place...
CCGTGCGCGCGGCGTCCTTCATCTGGCCGAGGATCTGCGGTTCGCCCAGCACCATCGAGTCGAGCCCGGCGGCCACCCGGAAGGCATGGCGTACCGCGTCACCGTTGGGCAGCGTGTACAGATGGTGCTGCAGCGGCTGGGTGTCGATCTGCCGGCCGTCGCTGAGCCAGCGCATGATCCGCTGGCGGGCGTCATCCGGTTCGGGAGTCGCGCAGTAGATCTCGGTGCGGTTGCAGGTCGACAGGATGGCCGACTCGGGCACCAGCGGTGCGAGGCGCGTGCGCAGATCGGCGAGAGCCGTGCGCAGCGCGTCGCCGGGGAACGACACACGCTCGCGCAGCGCGAGCGGTGCCGTCTGGTGATTGAGGCCGAGTGTCAGCAGATACATGAGACCTCGGATTCTAGGGTAACCCGGCGCACTTGCGTTGATGATCGTCAGGATTTCGTCAGAATGGTCTTGTCCGGGTCATGATGGCCACCGAGGAACAGCCGGTAGGCCGGGTGCCCGGTTTCGTCACGATGCGGGTAGCCGAGCGAGGCAAGGAACTCGCGGAACATCTTTTTCTCGCCATGCGGAACCTGGATGCCGACCAGGACCTGGCTGTAGTCGGCGCCGTGGTTGCGGTAGTGGAACAGCGAGATGTTCCAGTTCGGGCTCATGCTGGTCAGGAAGCGCATCAGTGCGCCGGGGCGCTCGGGGAACTCGAAGCTGTACAGCAGTTCGTTCTCGGCCAGCGGCGAATGGCCGCCGACCATGTGGCGCAGGTGCAGCTTGGCCAGTTCGTCGTTGGTCAGGTCGAGGGTTGCGAAGCCGGCCTCGATGAAGCTCTCGGCGATGCGGGCGGCCTCGCCGGGCGCGCTGATCTGGATGCCGACGAAGACATGGGCCCGCTGCGCGTCGGCGATCCGGTAGTTGAACTCGGTGACGCTGCGCGGACCGACGAGCTGGCAGAAGCGCCGGAAGCTGCCGCGCTGCTCGGGGATCGTGACCGAGAACACCGCTTCGCGCTGCTCGCCGATCTCGGCGCGCTCCGACACGAAGCGCAGCCGGTCGAAGTTCATGTTGGCGCCGCTGGCGATGGCCACCAGGGTGCGCTCGCGGACCTCCTCGCGCAGCGCCCAGGCCTTGAGCCCGGCGATTGCGAGGGCGCCGGCCGGTTCCAGGATCGAGCGGGTGTCCTGGAACACATCCTTGATCGCCGCGCAGATCGCATCGGTGTCGACCAGCACGACCTCGTCGACGAACTGGCGGCACAGCCGGAACGTTTCCTCGCCGACTTTCTTGACTGCCGTGCCGTCCGAGAAGAGCCCCACGTCGTTCAACTCGACGCGCCGCCCGGTCTTGAGCGAGCGGGCCATCGCGTCGGAGTCGGTGGTCTGCACACCGATGACCCGGATTTCGGGGCGGATCTGCTTGACGTAGGTGGCGATGCCGGCGATCAGGCCGCCGCCGCCGATCGGCGCAAAGATCGCCTCGATCGGGCCGGGGCGCTGGCGCAGGATTTCCATGGCGATCGTGCCCTGGCCGGCAATCACGTCGGGGTCGTCGAACGGATGGGCGAAGGTCAGCCCCTGGTCGGCCTGCAGCGTCTGGGCCTGCAGGGCGGCGTCGCTGTAGGAGTCGCCGTGCAGCACGACCTCGCCGCCGAGCGCGCGCACCGCGTCGATCTTGACCTGCGGCGTAGTCACCGGCATCACGATGACCGCGCGGCAGCCCAGCCGGCGCGCCGCCAGCGCGACGCCCTGGGCATGGTTGCCGGCCGAGGCCGCGATCACGCCGCGCCCGAGCTGGTCGGCCGGCAGTCGCGCCATCCGGTTGTAGGCGCCGCGCAGCTTGAACGAGAACACTTCCTGCATGTCCTCGCGCTTGAGCAGCACCTGGTTGCCGGTTCGGGCGCTGAGGTTCCGGGCGGCTTCGAGGGGCGTTTCCTCGGCGACGTCATAGACGCGCGAGGTCAGGATGGATTTGAGATAGTCGATCGGCATGGAGCGGATGGGTGTGAGGGTCCGGCGGGGCCGTCCCTCGGGGCCGTCCCTCTGGCAAACTGCGGATTTTACGCGTGCAGTGAGGGTGCGATGTACCAGGCCTTTGATCTCAGCGGCCGGGCAGCGGTCGTCACCGGTGGCAACGGCGGCATCGGCTACGGCATGGCCCGCGCCCTGCTGGCCGCCGGCGCGCGCGTCGCGATCTGGGGTTCCGATCCTGACAAGACCGAGCAGGCGCGCGTCCGGCTGGCTGCCGAGGGGGGCGCAGTCGAGGCGATCGTCTGCGACATCGGCGAGGAGAAACAGGTCGACGCGGCCTTTGCCGAATCCGTCCACCGGCTCGGCCGGGTCGATGCCTGCTTTGCCAATGCCGGCGTCATCGGCCGGCCGTCGCCGCTCGTGCAGATGGACTACGCGGAATTCCGGCGTGTCATGCGGGTCAACGTCGATGGGGTGTTCTTCACCTTCCGGGCCGCGGCCCGCCACATGATCGATCGTGGCGAAGGCGGTTCGCTGGTCGCCACGGCGAGCACCGCGGCGGTCGAAGGCGCTGCCCGCAACAGCCACTACGGCGCGTCCAAGGGGGCGGTCGCCTCGCTGGTGCGGGCGCTGGCCGTCGAGCTGGCGCGCTACCGGATCCGCGTGAACTCGCTGCTGCCGGGCTGGATCGAGAGCGACATGACGGCTGGCGCGCTCGGCGACGAGAAGTTCACCGCGGCCGTGCTGCCGCGGATTCCGGCCAGGCGTTGGGGCAGCGCCGACGATTTCGGCGGCATCGCCGTGTACCTGATGAGCGACGCCTCGTCGTACATGACCGGCGAACAGGTGCTGATCGATGGCGGCTACACCAAGTTCTGACGGGTTGGCGAACATGTTGCCGCAGCCGCAGCCGCAGCCGCAGCCGCAGCCGCAGCCGCAGCCGCAGCCGCAGTCGGTGGCCGGCTGCCCGCTGTGTGCGGCCGACGGTGGCGAGCTGCTGTGGCGCAACGATCGGCTGCGGGTCATCCTGGCCGGCGACCCCGACTATCCGGCCTTCACCCGGGTGGTCTGGCAGGTTCACCACGCCGAGATGACCGAGCTGCCGGCTGCCGACCGACAGATCTTGATGGACGCCGTCTGGCTGGTCGAAGCGGTCCAGCGCGCAGTGCTGGCGCCCGACAAGGTCAACCTCGCCAGCTTCGGCAACCAGGTTGCGCACCTGCACTGGCACGTGATTCCGCGCTGGCGTGACGACCTGCACTTCCCGGAGCCGGTCTGGGGCCGCCCGAGTGCCGACCGTGCCGCGGCCGTGGCCGCACGATGCCGGGCGGTCGGCGCGCGGCTGGACGGCTACCGGCAGGCTCTGTGTACGCGCCTCGAAGCCTGGGCCATGCCTGCCGCGCAGCGCCGCGGTGAAGCGTAAATTCCGCTACCATGGGCCTTGCCGGCCCTGTGCGGACCGGGTTGGATGGCCGGGCCGCCGCGGCGACTGGCGAAACCCCTGACTGGCGAGAGTCGAAGCAAGCGAGATCCGAAGCAAGATGGCTGCGTCTGAACCCAATACCCGGATGCCGACCCGGATCGTCGTTCACAAGCTTTCCCGTGTGCTCGAACTCGAGTACGCGGCCGGGCACAGCTTCCGCCTGCCTTTCGAGTTCCTCAGGGTGTATTCACCCTCGGCCGAAGTGCGTGGCCACGGGCCGGGCAAGGAGGTCTTGCAGACCGGCAAGGCCGATGTCGGCATCGATTCGATCCAGGCCGTCGGCAACTACGCGATCCAGCCGCAGTTCAGTGACGGCCATGCCACCGGCATCTATTCGTGGGACTACCTGTACCGGCTGGGCGAGAACCAGGACACGATGTGGCAGGCGTACCTGGGCCGGCTGGAGAAAGCCGGCGCGAGCCGCCATGCCGATCCGAAAGCCGCTCCGCCCGCCCGGGCGCCGGCAGCCGCACCGCCGGGACAGGGTGGTGGGCGCACGCTGACACGGCCCCGTTGAGCATGCCGTACGACCGCGCCTTGCGCCCGAACCACCGGATAGCGGCATGAGCGGGCAGGCGCCTTCGCCCGACAGCCCGGACGCCACGCATTTCGGCTTCCAGACGGTTGCCGAAACCGAGAAGGCGGCGCGGGTTGCCGACGTCTTCCATTCGGTGGCCGCCCGCTACGATCTGATGAACGACCTGATGTCGGCCGGCCTGCACCGGGCCTGGAAGGCGTTCACTGTTGCCCAGGCGGCGGTGCGGCCGGGCATGAAGGTGCTCGACGTGGCCGGCGGCACGGCCGACCTGGCCGCGGCCTTTGCGCGCCGGGTCGGACCCGACGGCGAGGTCTGGCTCACCGACATCAACGGCTCGATGCTCCGGGTCGGCCGCGACCGCATGGTCGATGCCGGCCTGATCCAGCCGGCGGTGCTGTGCGACGCCGAGCGCCTGCCTTTTCCGGACGGCTATTTCGACCGGGTGACGGTCGCCTTCGGCCTGCGCAACATGACGCACAAGGATCTTGCCCTGGCCCAGATGGCGCGGGTGCTCAAACCCGGCGGCAGGCTCTACGTGCTCGAGTTCTCGAAGGTGTGCAAACCGCTCGCACCTCTGTACGATCTCTACTCGTTCCAGGTCCTGCCCCGGCTCGGTGCCCGGGTGGCTGGCGACGCCGACAGCTACCGTTATCTGGCCGAGTCGATCCGGATGCATCCCGACCAGCAGACCCTGAAATCGCTGATGGAGCAGGCCGGCCTGATGCGCGTGCGCTACTTCAACCTGGCGGCCGGGGTGGTTGCCCTGCACGAGGGCTGGCGAGCCTGACCGGGGGCCGGGCGCCGGCTGCCGTAATGTCCGGCTGTTGTAATTTCCCCTTTTCGCTCACGACAACGACACGCACTTTTCTCTCGGGAGACCTGGATTCATGAAAAACTCGTTCACGCGACTGCTGGGCATCGCAATGGTGGTCTTCGCGTCACTGGCCTGGGTGGCTGACGCCGAAGCGCGTCGGCTGGGTGGCGGCAAGAGCTTCGGCCGCCAGTCCAATGTGACCCAGCAGCGCCAGGCCACGCCGCCGGCTGCCGCGCCCAATGCCGCGCAGGCCGCTCGTCCGGCTGCGTCGGGCAGCCGCTGGAAGGCGCCGCTGGCCGGCCTGGCCGCCGGGCTCGGTCTTGCCGCACTGGCCAGCTGGCTGGGCTTCGGCGAAGAACTGGCCTCGTTCATGCTGATCGCACTGCTGGTGGTTGCCGGACTCGTCGTGTTCCGGATGCTGACGGCTCGCCGGCAGGGTACGACCGGTGCCCGCCCGGCGTTCCAGGGCGCGGGTGCCGGTGACGGGCTGTCGCGCTATGCACCGACGCAGGCCGGCAGTGGCGCGCTGCCGACCGGTGCGGCCGGCACGGCCGCTGCCATGGGGGCGGCAGCCGGACCGGCCGGGGTGCCTGCCGATTTCGACGTCGAGGGTTTCCTGCGCACGGCCAAGGTCCAGTTCGTGCGGCTGCAGGCGGCCCATGACGCCGGTGACCTGAACGACCTGCGCGAGTTCACCTCGCCGGAGATGTTCGCCGAACTCAAGCTCGACATCGATGAGCGCGGCGATGCGGGCAGCCGCACCGACGTCGTCACCCTGGATGCCGAACTGCTCGGCATCGAAAGCACGCCGGCCGACTATCTGGCTGCGGTGCGCTTCACCGGCATGATCCGCGAGAGCGAAGGCGCCGAGGCCCAGCCCTTCGACGAAACCTGGACGCTGGCCAAGCCGGTAGCCGGCGGTGGCTGGGTGCTGGCGGGGATCCGCCAGGGCTGATGCCTGCCGAGCGCTCCGCACTGCTGCAGCGGCTGGGGCAGCGGCTTGCCGACCGGGGCGCCGCTGCCGTCGCGGCGGCGCTCGAACACCTGCTCGAGCACAATGAGTGGGCGCGTCGCAAGCTTGCCGGCCATCCCGGTCGCATCCTGCTGGTCCGCGTCGAAACGCCGCCGGTCATGGCGGCGGGGCCTGTGGCGCTGCGGCTGAGAATTGCCGACGGTGGCCATCTGGAAGCAGCGGATGACGATCCGGCCGCGCCGGCGGTGACGATGACCCTGCAGCCTTCGGTCGCTGCCCTGTCCGATCTCACGCGTGATGGCACGTCTGCGCTCTACCGGCATCTGCAGATCGAAGGCGATGCGATGCTCGCCACCGAACTCGGCGAGCTTGCCCGCCATCTGCGCTGGGATCCGGCCGAAGACCTCAGTCGCCTGACCGGCGACATCGCGGCCCGGCGCATCGTCGGTGGCCTGGGCGCGGCGGCCGGCTTGCTGCGCGATGCCGCTGCGCGGGCGGGCGCGAACGCCACGCACTATCTTTCGGCCGAATCCGGCCAACTGGTCGAACGCGCCGCACTCGACGCCTTCGGCGAAGACCTCGATCGCCTCGAGCGCAGGGTCGACGCATTGCGCACGGCTTCATTGCGCACGGCTTCGCCATGGCGGCAGTGAGCCGACGTGGGTTGCCGGCGCTGCTTGTCTTCGCGCTGGCATGGTTGCCGGCGGTGGCCGCGATCGGGGCGATCACTCCGCTTGCGGCCGCGATGGCTGCAACGGCCGCGCCGGCCGCAGACCGGGTACCCGAGGCGGCAATTCCGGTCGCGCTGCTGCCTTCGCCGGCCACACTCGCAAGCCTGCGTGAAACCGGCCTGGTCGGCAGCGGCGCGCCGGTTGCCGCGTTCGCCTGGACGCTCGAGGTCGAGCGGCCGCTGCGCGAGCCGCGCCTGGTTTCGGAACGTTTCCTCGGCTCGCCGGCCGGCGAGCTCGCCGGGCTGAGCCCGATGCTCCGGCATTACGGGCCGGAGATTCCGGTGCCTGGCGGGCCGGCCCAACCCACGCTGAGCGTCCGGGGGCTGACCCGGCTGCAGCCGGGCGAGGACAGGCTCGACGCGCTGATCCGCGGCCTGAAGCTGCCGCTGGTCGAGGGGGCCGTTTTCCAGCTCGACTGGGACGACGAGGGCGCGCAGCTCGAACAGCACTGCACGGTCGGCGCAAGCGAATCCGCCAGCGGGCTGCATCCGGCTCTGCCGGGCGAACTGCGGCGGATCGCCTGCGAGGGCGAGGGGCGCTACCGGGGGATTCCGGTGCGGGTCAAGGCAACCGTCCTCTATCTCGAACGGCTCGGTGTCTTCGTACGCAGCGAGAGCAGGATCCGCACGCCGCTGGGGCCGCTGAACGCGCGCACGCGAATCGTCGGTTTCGAAATGTCCGGGCCCTGAATGCCCGGGTCTTGAAAGAGGACGACATGCAGATTTCATTCACGGGCCGTCGGGTTCTGGTGGCCGGAGCCAGCCGCGGAATCGGTCGCTCGATCGCGCTCGCGTTTGCCGCTGCCGGAGCGAATCTGTCGATCTGCGCACGCGGCGCGCAGGGCTTGTCGCAGGCTGCCGACGAATTGTGCGAGCTGGGCGCGACCGTCCATCAATCGCCGGTCGATCTGGCCGACGGGGCTGCGGTATCGAGCTGGGTCGCGGCGGCCGCCGATGCGCTCGGCGGCATCGACGTGCTCGTCAACAATGCGTCGGGTTTTGGCCGCAGCGACGACGAGGCTGGCTGGCGGGCCAGCATCGACGTGGATCTGATGGCTGCCGTGCGCGCTTCACACGCCGCCTTGCCGCATCTGGAGCGTTCGCGCGGCGCGATCGTCCACATCTCTTCGATCGCCGGTATCGGCCCCAGCGTGCGCACGCCGCCCTACGGGGCCATCAAGGCGGCAATGATCCAGTACACGATGACCCAGGCTGCCAGCCTGGCGGCCCGGGGCGTGCGGGTGAACTGCGTGGCACCCGGTTCGATCGAGTTTGCCGGTGGCGTCTGGGACCAGGCCCGGCGCAATGACCCGCAACTCTACGACCGGATGCTGCGCAGCGTGCCTTCGGGCCGGATGGGGCGGCCCGAGGAAGTCGCCAGCGTGGTGCTGTTTCTGGCCAGCGACCTGGCGGGCTGGGTGACCGGCCAGACGATCGCCGTCGATGGCGGCCAGATGCTCAAGTAGAAAGAAACGGATCGCCCCGAGAAGCGGATCGCCGCGGCGGGCGGCCGGATGGCTGCACCGCGGCGATGGACCGGGATCAGCCGCGGCCGACAAAGGGCATCTTGGTCGCCATGACGGTGACGAACTGCACGTTCGATTCGAGTGGCAGGCTCGCCATGTGAACCACGGTCTGGGCAACGTGCTGGACGTCCATCAGGGGTTCAGGAGCAATTCGTCCATCGGCCTGCGGAACGCCGTCGGCCATTCGCGAGGCCATTTCGGTGGCGGCATTGCCGATGTCGATCTGTCCGCAGGCGATGTCGTATTTGCGGCCATCGAGCGAACTCGATTTGGTCAGTCCGGTAACCGCGTGCTTGGTTGCCGTATACGGTGCCGAATTGGGCCGCGGCGCGTGCGCCGAGATCGAGCCGTTGTTGATGATCCGGCCGCCCCGCGGAGACTGGTCCTTCATCACCCTGAAGGCTTCCTGGGTGCACAGGAATACGCCAGTCAGATTGATGTCGACCACATTCTTCCATTGCTCGAAGGACAGTTCCTCGACCGGGATGCCTGGCGCATTGACGCCGGCGTTGTTGAATACGAGGTCGACCCGGCCGAAGGTTTCGACTGCCCTGGCGAACAGATTGCGCACCGATTCCGGATTGCTGACATCGGTCGGCACGGCCAGCGCGTGGCCGGCGTTTGTGCCGGCTGCTGCGACCGCCTGGTCGAGGACGTCCGCACGGCGACCGGCGAAGACCACTCGCCAGCCGGCCTGCAGCAGGGCAAGTGCGCTCGCCTTGCCGACGCCCGAACCGGCGCCCGTGACGATCGCAACCTTGTTCGTCGATGCATTCACTGAAGTTCTCCTTGTGGTGTTCGGCGCAAGAATGGCGCGCGACGAATGAAATCAGGGTAAATTAATGGATAAGGGCGATCGGCAGTTTATTTTTCATTAATTCTGGAATATCCTGTCGGACCTGCCGGACTCAAAAAGAAGAGGAATGCTTCTGGCTGACTGGTATGGCCCCTTGAAATCAATCGGGTGATTCCCAACGAGGATGTTCGAATAAATGGCAACCAGCTCACTGAAATCGATCGAGACCCAGATCCGCAAGCTGCAGGCGCGCGCGCAGGCGCTGCGCGAGCGGGACCGCAAGCCTGTCATTGCCGCGATCGTCAAGCAGATGCGCGCCCACGATATTACTCCGGCCGAGATTACCGAGGCGTTCGGCAAGACGCGTGCCCCGAAAACCAAAGCGCCGGCCAAGGCGCCCGCCACCCGAGCCCGCAAGGCCGTGCCGGTCAAGTTCCGCCACCCCGAATCGGGCAACACCTGGACCGGGCGCGGCCGCACGCCGCGCTGGATTCTCGAGGCCGAGCAGGCCGGCACCGACCGGTCGAGCTTCGCCGTCTGAGTGCTGCCGGCTGGCCGGTGTCCGGGGAAACCCGGATCCCGGCTGCACGCTGACCCGGGCCGGCAGTCGATCCGCCGATGCTGAGTCCCTTGCTGGCGGTGTTCGCCGAATGGCCGGCCTGGCAGCAGTTGTTGTCGCTGGCATCTGCCGCGATCCTGCTGGTCGGTTTCGGCTGGGCGTTCGCGACCCTGGTGGCGCGCGGGCGCCTGGCCGCCTGCGCGGCCCTGCTCGATGAGCGCAGCCGGACCCTCGATGCGGCGCTTGAGCGCGGCGCGGCGGCACAGGCCGACGCCCGCGGGCTGGCCGAGCGCATGGCCGGGCTGCGGGCCGCCCTCGACGCCGAGAAGCGGCAGTCGGGCGAGAAGCTGCGGCTGCTGGCCGAGGCTCGTGAGCAACTGGCCGACCAGTTCCGGGCGCTGGCGGCCGAGGTGCTCGACGACAAGGCGCGGGCCGTGGGCGAGCGGCATCGCGAGCAACTCGGTCAATTGCTCGAACCGCTGCAGCAGCGGCTGAGCGAGTTTCGCAGCCGCGTCGACGAAGTCTACGAGCGCGAGGGCCGCGATCGTGCCGCGCTGGGCGAGCAGGTGCGCCAGTTGATGGCACTGAACCGCCAGTTGTCCGACGATGCCGGGGCGCTGACCCGGGCGCTGTCCGGCCAGGTCAAGACGCAAGGAGCCTGGGGCGAGCTGATTCTCGAGCGGGTACTCGAGGCCGCAGGGCTGCGGCGCGGCAGCGAGTATGATCTGCAGGTGGCGATGCAGGACGGCTCGGGCCAGCGCCAGCAGCCCGACGCGATCCTCAGGCTGCCCGAGGAGCGGGTGCTGGTGATCGATGCGAAAGCCTCGCTGCGGGCCTGGACGGCCTGGGTCGAGGCAGTCGACGAGACGACTCGCGAACAGGCGATGCGCCGCCACCTCGATTCGGTTCGCGCCCACGTGCGGGGATTGGCCGAGCGCCGCTACGAACAGTTGCACGGCGTGCGCTCGCCCGACTTCGTGGTGATGTTCGTGCCGATCGAAGCAGCCTTCTCAGTGGCAATGGCCCGCGACGAAGCGCTGTGGCACGAGGCCTGGCAACGCAACGTGCTGATCGTCGGACCAGCGTCGCTGCTGTTCGTCGTGCGCACCGTGGCGCAGTTGTGGCGGCAGGCCCGCCAGGATCGCAACGCGCGGGAAATCGCTGCCCGCGGGGCGCAGTTGTACGACCGCTTCGTCAGCTTCGTCGACGAACTCGAGAAAGTCGGCGAACGCTTGCGCCAGGCTCAGATCAGCTACGACGGCGCGTGGTCGAAGCTGAGCACCGGCCGCGGCAACCTGGTCCGGCAGGCCGAGTTGCTGCGCGAACTCGGGGTCAAGCCCGCCAAGGCGCTGTCGATCGGCGAGCCGGAGCAGGGCGATCCGGGCCGATCGACGCAGGGCGACCCGCGCCGATGATTGTTTCGCTCCGTGGGCAGGGAGTACCCTTGCGCCGGATCATTTCGGATTCACGATGGCTTCTCGCAGACCTTACGGCAGTTCGAACGGCAGTACCTGGCTCTGGTTGCTGATTCTCGCGCTCGCGATTGCAATCCTCCTGTTCTACGGCTGGCAGCGCGGGGGTGGCTCGATCGATCTGCCGGCGCTGTTCGGTGGCTCGGGTGAATCTGCCGCGGAGCGGGTGCGGGGAGCCGCCTCGGGTAACGGGGTCGCAGCGACGATCGGCTCGGGCGGTGCTGCCGGGGCTGGGGTGCTTGCAGGGGGCCCATCGGCCGACGGTACGCCGGTCGGCGAACGGGCCGGGGTCGACGGGTTGACCACGACGAACGGGGCGCTGCAGTCCGGTGGGCAGGTGGCGGCAGACGGACAGGTGGCGGCCAGCGAACAGGTGGCGCCCGACGGACAGGTGCCGGCGACGCCCGGACCGGACGGCCCGGAAGAGGCCGCACCGTCGCCGGGGCCGAAGTATCCGCTGCCGGCGGGGGCGGCACAGGCCGGCGATCCGTCCTTGCCCGATCCTGCCCGCAGCGATGAGCCCATCCTCGAAGCGCTCACCGGCATTGCGCCGCGCGTCGAACTGGGCCGCTTCGGCAATATCGGCGACTTCACGCGGCGGGTCGTGATCACCGTCGACAATCTGCCGCGTGAGCGCGTGCCGGCGCAGTACAGCATCGTCCAGCGGATTCCCGGGGCACTGGTGATCGACAATCGCGACAACGAGGTGATCGAGCTGAATCCGGAAAACAGCCGCCGCTACGACACCTTCGTCAGCTTTGCCACCTCGATCGGCGCCCGGCATCTCGCTTCGGTCTACCTGCGTTTCTATCCGCTCTTCCAGCGTGAGTATCAGCTGATCGGTTTCCCCGACGGGCATTTTCACGACCGGGTCATCGAGGCAATCGACGACATGCTCGCGGCGCCGTCGCCGCGTCAGCCGATCCGGCTGCGCCAGCCCAAGGTCCATTACATCTACGCCGATCCGGCGCTGGAGCGGCTGTCGGCCGGCCAGAAGATCATGATCCGGATCGGCCCCGAGAATGCCGCCAGACTCAAGCAGCTGTTGCGCGAATTGCGTGTCGAACTGATCGGGCAGCGCAGCGAATAGCTTGGCGGTTCATTCGTCGGGAGGCCGCCGGTTCATTCGGCATTCCCGGCCTGCCGGGCAGTGATCGGCAAGTTGTCGGCCAGTGCCGAGGCCAGGGCACGATCGAAGGCGGCGGCGTGCGTGAACTGCACCCAGTGGCCGGCGCCGTCGATCAGGGCCAGGCCGCGAAAATCCGGCGCCTTTGCCAGGGCGGGCGCCAACTGTGTAATGACACCGGTGTAGAGCGCATCCTCGCTGCCCCAGATCCCGTGGACCGGACAATCGACGGTTGCCAGGGTCTGCAGCAGGATGTCGGTGCGTGAGAGCCTGCGCAGGCGCATGCGGTCGCGCGGCAGGTTGATTTTCTGGATTTCCAGTGCAAGCGGGTCGACTGGTCCGGATGGCTGGGACAGCATCAGCCGGCGCAGATTCTCGATGTGGATCGCGTCGACTTCGGCACCCGACGGCAAATGGTTCCAGGCCTTCAGCACCATCGGCCTGGCCGGGCGGATGCCGAAGGCCGGCGCTCCGACCAGGACCAGTCGGCGTACGCGTGCGGGAAAGTGCGCGGCAATGAAGCCGGCCACCATTGCGCCGAACGAGAAACCGACCAGGTCGACCG
>Ga0172382_10010349_pt1 | contig 12547 bp, 15 predicted proteins | sample Leawel138RmetaG_FD_122245 | JGI IMG/M metagenome (GOLD analysis project Ga0172382, IMG submission 122245) | Leachate microbial communities from a municipal landfill in Southern Ontario, Canada - Leachate well 138R metaG | ecosystem: Engineered > Solid waste > Landfill > Unclassified | place...
TAAAAAAGCAGGCATATTTACCTGCTTTCACTTATACATATAGAAGTTAGACGAGATTAGATCAGGCAGTATTTATGAGCGGCCTTAAGCGCACAAGCGACAGTAATGCCGTCAATGGGGCCAGTTCTGTCAATTCTTGCATCAGCCTGATCAGTTCAGCACGTGATTGTCGATCTGCTTCGATGGCCTGCGTCACGAGCCCAATATCCAAGGCAACACCACGATCGTTAATTTCCTGATCGAGGTGATATTCGATCCATAAGCTGTCAGGGACCGGGAATTTGGCCAGCTTGTCTTGAATAGAAAGCTCAACCTCCACGTCCCGCTGGTTGTATGTCCTGAACGCAGTCCATTTTTCAGGAGCATGGCTTGGTAGATTACGTGTGCGGCCATCATTAACATTGGTGGGATTACATGGTTTGCAAAAATAGCGAATTAGGTCCTTGCCTTCGGTTAACTTCTGCTTTTGTAAACCGAGCACAGCGCCAGCACCTTCAAGTGACAGCGGCAAACCCATATAGGCCGACCAGATCATCGCACAACGCCATGATCGCGGATCCAGATAATGTCCTGTCGGTAGCCCCAGCCAACGAGACAGGCAGATTCGTTCAAACTGCGCATTAAATGCCCACTTGACGATACTGGGATCGGTAAGTGCATTAACTATCTCATCAGGCACTTGTTCGCCGCTGGCCAGGTCAATGACTTGGACCGCACCGCCGTTCACGCTGTAGCCGAACAGAAGGATTTCAAAATCAGGAGCTTCAACATACTTGTAGACGCCACTTTGAGCCAGATCGGCAGAAGAGTAGGTTTCCAGATCGCATGAGATCGTTTTGATGTCTGACATGATCATGAAACCCTTCTTGATTTTTGACTTATGAGAGATTTCCTTGCCAGCGGCATCCAGTGCGTCGCGACATCAGGATGAGCAACCAGGATCCGTGCTTTGGACACGCAGGCAAATTTTCTGGGATAGCCCGATATCGGCAGCGATCTCGCGTTCTGATTTGCCCATACTGAAAAGTTCTGCGATCCGGCGGTTATCCGGGTCCAGTTCGTCAAGCGCGGTACATAATTCCTTGTAGAGCTCTTTTTCAGCGATAAGTTCATCGATGTCGACATAGTCGGCAGGTTCGAAGCCTTGCTCAGCGAACAGATCGAGGGAGAGGGTGCCGCCTTCGCGCGCCTTTTCACAAAGACGACAATCCTTGGTGCAGCGGTTGCCATTCTTATCGCGGCAGCGCTTGGCACGTTCCTGGCGTTTGTGCTCAGCCCAGGCCGAGCGCTTATAGGCACGATAGACTTCTTCTGTAACCGGGATTTGTTGACCTTCGATTTCGATATAACGTTGTTGATTGTCCATGTTTGGCTCCTTTTTCAGTGCGGAGCGGTGAAAAAGGGCAAAAAAAAATAGGCCGGACGAAATAAACCAGTTTCCTGGTATTTCATCCGGCCTATGGGTCGCTCTTATTTCAGACGCCTCCGCTCGGTATGGTTGGTCACTCTATTCGGTTGTATTGGTTATTGCGGTCAGAAGTTGTTGATCTTGTGGCAGCGGTGACACTTGATCCTCAAGATCGCCGAACGCTCCATGACCGTTTCAAAAAGCTTCTGGCCGCAAAATCGGCAGAAGACATCTTTCCACATAGGCAACTCCCCCTTTCTATTGTGATGTTATGAATTACGCTATTATGCGTATATGTAAACACTGTGTTATAACAAAAGCCTGATTTGGTTTCTTGTGGGTGGATGTCGATTATACAGGGGATGAAGATGTTTATAGAATCAGTAGGGTATCCGAATAGGGTCTGACGGATCATCCGACAGATAACCAAGTTTGCGAAGACGAACAGTAGCTGCTTGCACAGACACTTCAAAGGTCCTGGCTATTTGGAAGGCAAGTGCACCCGAGCTGATATTGATGAGAGAGCCGTCTTGGCGCTTCAAGAGTTGTCTGACAGGCACAGTACCATTCAGGATCTTATTAACCTGGTTCTTAACAGCTTCAATAGGCATCAGGATCGCTGATGCTAGATTGTCCGCCTGCCACTCTCGCCACTCATCCGGCGTTTGCGGCAGCTTGCCCGTAACAGAAGAGTCGCCTTTCCGACATTTGATGTAACCGTTTGATGTCTCAATAAGACTCAGGTCGAACAGACTGGGTTGATGGTAATCGTGATCTTCAGGACGGTGAATCACCCAGTGTCCGCATTCATGAGCGATGGTAAATCGGCCCCGACCATACTGATCTTCACGGCTGAGTGCGTTATCAATCAGGGCAGTGCCCTTTTTCACTGGAATTTGGCGGATATCATTGGCCTCGCTGTCATAGGTATCAACTTTGCAGTCCCTGAAAGCAATCAAGCCAAGGATAGATCCATTGTTGCTCAGATCAACAAAGTCGAGCTGAAGCTTGAGAAATTGTTCTGCGAACAGGTCGATATCGACCGGACCAGGGGTGCAAATGAGATCGCGATTAAAGCGCGACAGTAGATCGGTTGCGATATCCTCAATGTCATTTTTGCTGAGTTGAGGAACTCCATCGATAAATCGCTTTTGAGCCAAAATGCTCATGAGTGCTCACGCTCCTAACTGAACTAATACAATTATGCTGACAAGTGAACGGCGGTTGAATCAGCTTTCGCGGACGGGAGACTACTGGGGTAGGTGGCTTTGCTTAGCGCTTGCCGATGATCAGCTTTCGCGGCAGAGGAGAGTGTTTTTATTGTAGTCCAAACTGGTCTGTATGACAATCCGAGATAATGAATATTCTAACAAAGAACATTTGTTCTCTTATGTTTGGCGTTCAACTCTGAAATCTCAACATAAAATGAGTGAGTCGGTCGATGACAAGAAGTTGTGTTCGCTGCTTCAAATATAGCGATATTCAAAACAGCAGGTGAACAACAGATATTTTCTTGCCTGCGACTCATTTATTCTCCTTTTTCTGTTTCATTTCGTCGACGAACTTCTGCCAGTCTTCAATGGTGGCTCCGCTGTCCTTTGCCGTACGCAAAGCTGTTCTGACAGCATTGGATACGTCGGAGTTCATAATGTACTCAGGTAGATCAGGAGATACCTCTTTTCGGCCCTGACCAGCAAGATCGTAGAACTGAACCAGCTCAGAGTCGGTAATCTCCAAAACGTCTGCCATTTTATCCAAGAGGTCTTTGCCTGGTGGATCGCGGCGGTCGTTTTCAATGTCACTGATATAACCGGGTGTAACGCCGATGTCTGCAGCAAAGGCACGCAGCGTTTTTTTACCGGATCGCTTGGCTTGGAGATATGATCCGAAAGTGTTATATTGATTGTCCACGAGAATCCTCCTTTCGATGTTAACGTGTACGCTTAATTGTGAACATAGAATATCAAGACCAACTTTGTTTGTCAATCATTTTTCGTTGCTAGGTATAAACATTTGATATGAACTGCCAAATTACGTTGTTCGTTCAATCTGCATCATCAAATAATGAGGTGGTCACGTTTGACTTGAATTCGGTAAATTAATAATTGCTTATTTGGTGCGAAAATTTCACATAGTTTTACGAAAACAAGGGTAACAGTGATATAATAAACACCAATATGGTTCAGGAGGTTCAAGATGGCTGTTTCATATAATAGACTATGGAAATTGCTTATAGATAAAAAAATGAGTAAAGCCGACCTTCGTAAAGCCTCTGGTATGTCTCCAAACACGATGACAAAACTTAACCGAGATGAGCCAGTTATGCTTAATGTCCTAGATAAAATATGCAAGACGCTTGACTGCAATTTCGGGGACATCATGGATTATGTGCCAGATGATATTGTGAATAATTGATAAGGAAGAGACTACACAAGATGATAGATGCAACATCCCCATTATACCCAATGATAAATAAATTATTTGAAGAGGACTGTATGGATTGTATGAAAAACATTCCTGACGGTTCAATTGATATGATTTTATGTGATTTGCCATATGGTACAACACAGAATCAATGGGATTGCTATATTCCACTTGACCAACTATGGGATCAATATACTAGAATAATCAAGCCAAATGGTGCTATTGTTTTGACATCGCATGGCTTATTCACTGCGAAAATTATAATGAGTCAACCAAAACTATATAAGTACAAGTGGGTTTGGGAAAAATCAAAGCCAACAAATTTCTTAAATGCCAAAAAGCAACCGCTACGTAAGCACGAGGATGTATGTGTTTTTTACAAAAAGCAACCAACTTACAACCCACAGATGGTTCCTGGCGATCCTTATGACAAAGGCGTGCGAAAAGACCAGCTTAGTGGTAGTTATGGCGATTTTCAACCCGTCCATGTATATAGTAATGGTGACCGATATCCTACAGATATTATCTATGTAAAGACTGCAGAAAGCGAAGGAGAGGTGCTTCACCCAACACAAAAACCTATTGAGCTTGGTCGCTATTTTGTACGTACATATTCAAACCCAGGAGATGTAGTGCTTGATAATACTTTCGGCAGCGGCTCCTTCCTAGTTGCCGCTCTTATGGAAGGACGAAATTTCATTGGTATTGAAAAAAACGAAGATGTTGCATTATTTAAAAAAGACAAAATTGACTACATTGACGTGGCAAAGAGACGGCTCTTTCTAGTATGGCAAGCGCTCGATAAGAAAACGAGAAAGCATATAGCCCTTACAAATTTGATTCGAGAATTCGAAGAAAGGTGATTAGGTATGCCAACAATTATTAGGAGAAATGAGCGTAGTTGGGCAATCTCAATGATCACAGATATCAATTTTCGTTTGCAGGCACTTGGATTACGAATTGTACGAGCTGGAGGAGAAACTACGATATCAACAGGGCAACAAAGCATGTTCCCGGACGTCCTTCTATATGGTGATGATAATCAAACTCAAATTCTTCAAGGTTGGGAACTGAAATTGCCTGATACACTTATAACCGATACTGCATTTATTTCTGATGCACAACGAAAAGCAACATCGCTTGGCCTCAATAGCTGTTTTATTTGGAATTTTACAGCAGGCGTCTTGTATGTCCGTAACGATGAAGGAGCATTTGAAGTTAAAAAACAATGGAACGAAACTAACCATATTCAGACTCGCGATGATGTAGAACGATACAAACATGAATGGCTTCCCGTCATTGAGCAAATATTACTCGAAATAAATAGTTATTTACTCACCGGAGAAATCCATGGTAGTGAGCTAGGTGACATATTGTCAGATACAATTGTTGTAAGAATAATTGAACGTAATAAAGCCATAGTAAGTGAAGAGTTACGGCGAGTCAGCACGCAGAACGCGCGTATTGGTGCCTATCTATCTGTTTGGTGGAACGAGGCACAAACTGACTATGCTGCTGATGAAACCGATATGTACAGTGCATATGCTAAAGCGATGCTTTTGAATTGGACGAACAGAATAATTTTCGCTCATCTTATCAAATCACGTTATAATGCTGCAATGGCGATTGAAACGCTAAATTTTGATACTTCTGTCACGGAATCAAATACTGTCTTTGGTCAAATAACAGAATATTGTGATTTCTTTAGCATTTTCAATGGAGTAGAGCATAACACATATTTGCCTAATGCGTCATGGCATGACTTGATGGATTTGAATTTATTCTTGACTGATAATGGCGTCCACCAGATTGACCAGAATGCTTTGCAAAATGTGCTCGAACAAACGGTAGCTGTTGCGAAACGCGAATTAAATGGCCAATTCACAACACCAGCTGTTCTAGCAGACTTGCTTGTTCGCCTAACTACACATGATTATACTGGTGATGCAATCGATCCTTGTTGTGGAACAGGTTCGATTCCACAAGCTTTACTTAAGAGAAAGAAAGAGCAGCTTGGCAATGTAGCGCAATCTGTTGCCACTACTTGGGCTGCCGATAAGTTTTCGTTTCCTTTACAATTAGCAAATATCAGTATGACAGACACGGATGCAATCAATCTTCCAAGCCAGGTATTTCAAAAAAATGTATTTTCGCTGCAAGAGGGAAATGAAATATGGATAACAAATCCAACGAACGGAGAACGTATTACACTTAATATACCGCTTTATTCAACCATTGTTTCGAATTTGCCATTTATACCATTTGAAAAGATATCGTCTGAAGATCAAATATATATCGAGAATCTATGCAATGAGATTCAACGGAATACACATATCACACTTAGTAATCGAAGTGATTATTACTCTTATATTTTATTTGCCCTTCACTCTATACTTGCGTCTGGTGGATTTATTGGAGTGATTACATCTAATTCATGGTTGGGGACTTCTGCTGGCCGCGAGTTTTATAAAGCACTCGGCTATTACTATAAGATTGAGCAATTGCATATTAGTGGTGTTAGCAGATGGTTTGGAAATGCACAGGTGGTCACGGTTATTATAATTCTTTCAAAGCGAGATGTCATTGGCCGGCCAGTCAGTGGTGAGGTTACGGCATTCTGTACATGGCAGAGAAGTCTATCTGGATTAGTAAACAATGAGAATGAACAAAATATTATTGTTAACTCATCGTTATTGGGGCGTGAAATAGACGCACGGATTCTTCAATACAAGCCTTACACGAATGAGGATATATCTGCACTTTTCAACATGAATATATCGTTATCTTCTCTATTTCATGATGTGCGTTGGTTACTTGGTATCCGAAATAAGCTCACTCCAATATCTACAGTTTTTAATGTTGTGCGTGGCGAGCGTCGAGGATGGGATACAATGTTTTATCCAGCAGCGGGTCACGGGATAGAACATCATTACATCAGAAGAGTTCTTAAGAATGCACGTGCTGTGAACACATTAATCGCGCAAACCGATAGTGATGCTTTTTGCTGCTCTGCCTCGCTCAGAGATTTGCGCAATGCCGGACATAATGGAGCACTTTCATGGATAGCCAGATTTGAGAATGGCGTTAATAAGACGGGAAGACCACTTACAGAAGTCTTGTCCAAAGCCAATATGCATTGGTATGAAATGACTGACAGCAGCACTGCCGATATTATCACGACAATGAATCCAGATCGCAGACTTTTCTACGCTAAATTTGACGAGCCTACGTTTATTAATCAAAGGTTGATTGGACTAAAGCGTAAGGATAGATATCATGATTTAACACTATATCACGCATTACTTAATTCGGTTCTGGGAATGTTTTATATTGAGGCTGTTGGTTTTGGTCGTGGTCTTGGCGCTTTGGATATCAATAGCACTACCATTCGCAATGCACTAATGCTAAACCCGAATTTGATTACTGCTGAGCATCGACGGACAATTTTAACTAGATTCGAACCTTTGCTTAGTAGAAATGTTTTAACGACAGAAGAGGAATTAGCAAGAGCAGACCGACGTGAGTTTGACCTTGCGGTTCTCACCGCATATGGAATTGAGCAATACTATGCTGATATAAAGAGTTCACTTTTGTCTATGCAACAAATGCGTTTATGCGTTCGCCAATAAAGTAGGATATTGCGAGTTATATATTTTAATGCATAGCACTTGTCAGTTTGTTAGGAGGTCCCTTCTATGACAGTAAACAGAAAAAATATAAATCTATTTCTTATGGACGGTGAGCCTTCTGGCCGATTGAAATGTAGTCTCCTCAATTGGACTGGCTTGGGTTACAAAATACCAAGGTCATATTTGCCTTCTTGTGTTGAACTAAAGTACTTGAAGCAAAGTGGAGTATATTTCCTTTTTGGAGCTGATAAGGACGAAAAACCAGTTGTCTATATTGGTCAAGCAGGCACTAGGAAAAACAAAGAAGGACTTCTATACAGAATTAAAGAACCTCACAACAAAATTGAATTATGGACAGATGCTGTTATGTTCACAACAACCAATAATTCACTCGGTCCCACTGAGATAGGGTTTTTGGAAAATCGATTTTGTAACATGGCGATCGCGGCAAACCGATATGATGTTAAGAATGCTAATGATCCTCCGCTAGGAAATCTCACTGAGGAAAAGGAATCTGAAATGGAAGAATTTATCCAGTACGCTAAACTAGTTATTGGGGTACTTGGTTTTAAGGTTTTTGAACCTTACATTTCACCAACATTAAACAAAAACGATCCCTTACTCTACTTTGCTCGAGCTGGTGTTGATGCCAAAGCACAGATAACAAATGAAGGTTTTGTTCTATGTAAGGGCAGTAGAATTGCTTCTGTTACCACGAAAAGCTGTCCTGCTATTGCACTAAAAATGAGAGCCAAATATGCCGACAAGATAAAAGACTACGAAACCCAAGAGGATATTTTGTTCAGCAGTCCATCATCAGCTGCAGCCTTTGTCGGCGGATCCAGTCTGAGTGGAAATGAAATGTGGAAAACGGCTGATGGTACGCCACTCAAAGCAATATATAAGTAACTGGAGAGAAGTGTCTGAATAACGAATTGCAGTCCTATGGGGTATATTTTATTTGCTGTGTGCATCTTTGCACGATTTGCCTTAGGTGTGTGCATCATTACACGATGAGTGTCCAAATCCGCTATTTTCATCCGATTTCGCGTTCGAATATGATCGCTCAAAACCCCGAAACGCCCTGACAGCAAAGGACTCCAGCATTGTATCAATACTGGAGTCCTTTTGTGATCAGCTTAGGCTAAATTCTGTAGTAATTGGCATAGAATTCCATGTATAATAATTTATGTGAAGTAGCTGATATTGGCCTGTTACAGGCCATTCCGTTACGGATATGCATATTTTTGCTCTTGAAAAAAACAGATTAGGCTAAACAGCTAACGGTCGATAATCAAGATGAAGATGCTCGAGGAAAATATCATGAGCGATGTTAGTGGAGAGCGAAAAGTAAAAGTCGTAAAGACACGCAAGCAATTGTAGTCTGTACAAGCAGCAAGCTAATCCTATGTCGCCCGTTGAGGAGGCGATGTTCATTAGCCAAGTCATGATGTCGGCTTAGGAAAAACGTGGTGTGATTTTTGGCGTGTCTCTAGTTTGTCATATAAGGTCCTTGCACCAGAACCTAATATATTAAGAAGTCAATTATATACCTTTCTCGAGAAGCTGCTGTGGAATGCTTCTGATTTGTATTGTCATTTTAAAGTAAAAGAAGCTTCAGCTGGCTAATCAATGAATCAATTTGTCAATCCTGCCTGCTATCCTGTTTTTGACGAAAGATAATGATTTTGCTGGCAAAGAAGTTCATGATCAGAACAAAGATATTAGACAGGATCTTCGCTAAGGCGTCCGGAAACTGCGAATAGTCGACGGTTCCAACCATGAAAACCTGGTCAAAGGCGAACGAGAGAAGCCTGGCGATAATGAAAAAAGCGAATTCACGAATCAGGCCGCCGATATGATCCTGATGACTCTTGAAAACATATTTCTTATTGACAATGTAAGCAAAGATAACCGCGATCACCCAAGCCGCGGCGTTGGAAAACGCTGTACTTTTCCCAAGGGGCTGCTTGATGATGAGATAGCTAGCCCAATTGATAAAGGTGGTCAAAGCGCCGAAAAAAATGTACGTCAAAGCCTCATACGTGCATAACCGGCGCAGAATAGGAGCAGAACATACCCTGCTGATTACAGGTACTCGCATTAGGCGCTGGTAGATTTTTTCCAAGCAGTTCATCATAGATTATAGTATAGTAAAGCTGCATGCCATGTAAATACACTTAATAATATTTGTATTACTAAGCAGTCAATGGTCAGTAAAATAACTTGTGGCCGATAATCAAGATGCAAATACTCAAGGAAAAAATCATGAGCGATGTTAGTGGAGAGCGAATAGTAAAAGTCGTAAAAACACGCAAGCAATATAAGCTTGCACATGTGGCAATCTACTGTCGGGTCAGCACACGTAGCCAGGAGCAGGTTCAAAGTATGGCCAACCAGGTCTCATACTTGACTCAGTATGTTTCACGGCAACCAGGTTGGATTTTAACCGATATACATCGATATGCATTCTGGTAAGGATGTGGCTGCGAGAAGCGAGTTCCAGAGAATGATGGATGATTGCATGGCCGGCAAGATTGACCAGATTGTAACGAAAAGCATCAGTCGATTTGGCAGAAACACGATCGAGATCATGTCTGCCATTAACCTTTTGAGAGAACGTGGCATAGACATCTACTTTGAGAATGATCATATTCATGCGCAGAACAGCGAAAACGTCTGGTTGATCACATTGCTTGAAGGGATTGCTCAGGAAGAAAGCAGATCGCGAAGTGAAAATATCAAATGGGGAATTATCAGGGGTATTGAAAGCGGCAGTGGCAAGATCTTTCTGAAAAAATGCTTTGGCTACGATCAGGATGAAAATGGCGAGCTAATCATTAATGAAGATGAAGCTCAGATTGTCCGACTCATTTTCGACCTCTACTTGAAGGGGTACAGTATCCTGGCAATCATCCGTGAACTGCATCATCAGAATATCAAATCTCCCACGGGAAAAGACCAGTGGAGCAAACGTACGATTGATACCATGCTGGCCAATGAAAAATATACGGGTGATGTGATTGTCCAAAAATCCTTTACCGAGGATTATCCTGAAAGCAAACGCCGACTGAATACGGGACAGAAAGCGCTCTATCAGGCACTTGATATAGCACCTGCCATTATCACGAAGGAACAATTCCAGGAGGTTGCTGCGGAGAAGGAACGGCGAAGCAATATCATTCGAACAGAGGGTGGACATGCGAGAAAATCTACCCACTACAGTATGAAGAAACAGAAGGATGAGATGCTAAATGACCAGTAAACAGGAAATGAATCCATTTATCTGAAAAGCATATTTCTTTCGCCTCTTATGTAAACATTTGCCGGTTTGTCTCGTATTATAGGTAGAGGATGGTAATACGCCATGAGCAAACCGGACAATCCAGAGGAAACCCTGCAGCGCCTGGTCAGCGACTATGCTGATATGTTGTTTCGCATCGCCTTACCAGGCTTTCCCAGACCTGACCGGAAGGACACGTTTGTTACGCGAAAAGGAAACAATCGAGCTCGATTACGTTACAAGTGACGTTGTTCTCTACCACTTTGGCAACCACGACCGTTATACGTTGTTCGATCGCCAGACCGGTGAGAAAAAAGCGCTTTTTGCGGAAGCAGAAGCAAAGAATTATACCTTCCATGATGGCACTGGGGATTTTGCAGTCTTTGTCCATAACGCACCGGACAATTCTGAGCGGCTGGTCGCAGTCAGGCTGTCTGATGGACAGGAGAGAGAGCTTGCCGCCGGCCCTATCCGAGGCCGAGCGATCATTTCGGCTGGAAAGGTATATTTTGTCCGGACCGGTGAGCCTGTAGATCGAACATATGAGCAGGCCCGCGAACTCTGGTCTGTCAAGCTAGACAGCACGGGTTTGCTGCAGCTCGATATGTCGGGTATCCCATATGAAAAGATCTCGGCGATCGCCGCAACTGGTAATGAGCTGGTTATTGCGGTAGAGGAAAACAGAGTTAGTCACCAGGGGAAAATTTACCGTTATGATCCCAGGAACGGGACCTTTGTATTATTGCAGGAGCGGATTGGCCTGATCGACCGCCTGTATGCCACCGAGCACTATTACAGCTTTTATGACCTAGGCGTTGGCGACGTGGCCGGTAAAGCGTTTGTCGGCCCGGTTCGCGACTGAGATAGCAGCTGCAATTATCACAAAGGAACAACTCCGGGAGGTTGCAGCAGAGAAGGAACGGCGAAGCAATATTATCAGAACCGATTCTAGCCATAAAAAAATCAACCCACCACAGTATGAAGAGAGCAACCGATGAACCGCAGAACGACCAGGAAACAGGAAGTGAAACTATTTAGCCTATTCATCTATCCGTCAGATTGGGCTTTTCATTTGTTGAAACATTTCCTCTGATATAAGTCTGTCATTATGAACAATGTAAACACCTACATTGTACTTTTGACAAAATGAAAGTAAAATTTCGGCCATCATCAATGCTCGAGACAAATCTCCAGCGGAATGGATCATTAGGATATCAAAATTTCTATGCTTGATGCCAGCACAAACAGTATGAAATCCACGACTTGTTGATTTCTGATCCTCAGTTTCGAGATAGTCTGTCGTCACAAATGCTAGTTCCCATTCAGATCGATCGGCAATAATTCTTCTTATGTTTTTTCGAATCTGCACACCAGCACCTGTTCCACTTATGACCAAAGCATAACCGACAATATGCGTTTTTCCTGGAGTTCCAAGATATTGGTCTTGTGCATCCGCTTTTGTTGCAGGAATGACTCTTACTTCACACTGACGCACTCTAATACCACCTTTCCGTTGATCATTCGGTTAGTGGTATGTTCGCTCTTGACTGACTATATAGCAAGCTATTTATTCATTGTCAAATGCCCATAAGTAGCTGATAATAGGGCGTTTGACGCATCATCGGCGCCTTCTTACAGAGGGTATCATTGAATCAACGTTTACATTTATTCGTGATTAGGCGTAACTATTCAGCATACTCCCCTACAGCCTGAAAGCAGCTGAACTCAAGCAAAAAATAAAGCTGGACTCAGGAAAAAGCACGTGTTATCATGGAAAGCATGAGAACACGAATAGCGATCAAA
>Ga0172382_10010350_pt1 | contig 12546 bp, 12 predicted proteins | sample Leawel138RmetaG_FD_122245 | JGI IMG/M metagenome (GOLD analysis project Ga0172382, IMG submission 122245) | Leachate microbial communities from a municipal landfill in Southern Ontario, Canada - Leachate well 138R metaG | ecosystem: Engineered > Solid waste > Landfill > Unclassified | place...
AATGTTGCAAGTGTGCCGAAAGGAAGGTCCACTGCCATCATCGGGCTTGCAAGATTGGTCAAAAAACAGCCGAGCGTAAGTGCCGGTATTGCCCATGGGGAAATTAAAGCGAGCACGCAAAGCGCATCGGCAATTCTGAGCTGAACGGGTCCGAAGGTCAGCACCGATATACCGGGCATCAGAGATAAAACGGCGTAAATTGCAGCCACCGTTCCAATAAAGACGATTTTTCTTGTTTTGGTAAATTTCATTGATTTTCTCTCCTTGTTTTGTTTTAAGTCAGGTAATCGCGACTGACTTTTTATAATTATATATTATTTTATCATTAATCTTATAATCTTGCAATAGTAAAAATAAAAAAGGGGATGTTAAAATACTCCGGAACGCAAAAAGGCAGTAAATTATGAATAGTTAACATCTGCTCAATACTAATATATAACAAAAAACCTCACAGTCGTGAGATTTTTCTTTGGTTTATAGCCCTTTTGATATGGTAAGACATTTTTTTATAGTATATTCTGTAAAAACTGTTTTGTCCGTTCGTCTTTGGGGGAGGAGAAGATTTCTTCGGGAGTTCCTTCTTCAACAATCTGCCCTTCAGCCATAAAAATTACTCTGTCGGCAACCTCACGGGCAAACCCCATTTCGTGCGTAACCACAACCATTGTCATACCCTCTTTGGCGAGCTGTTTCATAACGGATAAAACTTCGCCCACCATTTCGGGGTCGAGAGCGCTTGTAGGCTCATCAAAAAGCATAACCTCAGGGCTCATACAAAGAGCACGAACAATAGCGACACGCTGTTTCTGACCACCTGAAAGCTGAGAGGGGTAAGCCTCTGCTCTGTCGGCAAGACCAACCCTTGCGAGAAGCTCCATCGCTTTTTTATGCGCATCCTCTTTGGTCATATTAAGAAGCTTAATAGGTGCGAGCGAAAGGTTTTGGAGTATGGTCATATGGGGGAACAAATTAAAATGCTGAAAAACCATGCCCATTTTCTGGCGCATAATATTTATGTCCGTTTTAGGATTTAAAATGTCAATTCCATCAACTAAAATATGACCATCTGTAGGCTCCTCCAGGAGATTTAAGGAACGCAGGAATGTGGATTTTCCCGAGCCTGACGGGCCGATTATAACAACAACCTCGCCCCTTTTAATTTCAGTATTAACATTTTTCAGTGCGTGGATTGAGCCTTTAAAACATTTGGAAAGCTGCTCTGTTTTTATGATAATATTATCTTTCACTGTTTCTCAGCCTCCTTTCCAGAATACTTACAAGCTTGGACAGTACAAGCACCATAACAAGGTAAATTAAGGCTGCGGCAACAAGCGGCATAAACGGGCTGTAGGTTGCAGCACGAATTGCGTTTACCGAGTACATCAGGTCGCCGAGACCGATATAGAAAGCGATTGAGGTTTCCTTTAAAAGAACGACAAATTCGTTTGCAAGGGCGGGGAGCACCGCTTTAAATGCCTGCGGGAATACGATATACCACATTGTTTGCATATAGTTGAATCCGAGACTTCTGCCCGCCTCTGTCTGCCCGTCATCAACGCTCATGATACCGCCGCGGACAATTTCCGCAACATAGGCACCTGAGTTCAGTCCGAAACATATAACCGCCGCAATAAACTTGTCAAGTCCTATCGGCATGAAAATTACAAAGTAAATAATCATTATCTGCACAACGACAGGAGTTCCGCGTGTAATTGAGAGATAAAGCTCGGAAATGAAGTTCAATATTCGAAGGAGAATTCCGTGCTTTGTGGTTTTTATGTATGTAACCCTGATAAATGCCACTAAAAATCCGAGAATGATACCGATAATAAGCGCAAGAATTGTAAGCTTTATAGTAGTCCAAAGACCTGTTGTGATGGTTTTCCACCTGTCATACTCAAGAAAGTTCTGATTAAAGTCTTTTTTGATTTTGTTTATAATCCTGCCCAGACGATTCGCGGTGTCAGGCTTTTGGAAGGAATAGTCAGCCTGAATACACTCAACAAGCCCTTTGCCGACATTTTCCGCATTTATCCCCAAAATCTCATTTTTAAGGTCAATTATTCCGCCGAAAACTATATTCACAACCTCATCAGAGGAATAAAGAGCTATACCGTTTTTGGTATCATATAGAACAATTGAAATACTACTGCTCTTTTTGGGGGCAGACTGCAAAAGTTTGGTTATTTCATCCTCGAATTCCAATTTAAAATCAAGTGCCGATTTAAACATTGTTCCGTTTTTCTTTTTTACATCGCTGCTTAAAAAACGGTTATATTCAGAAGAAATCACACTGTATGCGTCGATGGTGTCAACGGTGCACTCCAAAATAATGTCCTTTTCATCACCGTAGGAGAGGGAGGTTACGTTTATAAAATTTTTCTCCGCAATAGCTTTGAGGGGTTTTGTGCCCGCCATAGCGTCAAACTGATCATTGACAATGTTTTGAGCTGTTTCTATATTGACTTCGGCAACCGAGCTTCTCGATATTGCCACGGTAGCGCCCACAGCTATAGCGATAAGCAAAAGAGCGGAAACGGCAATCAGCCAAATTTTCTTTTTTGTCATATATAAGTCAAATCCTTTCTATCAAGCTGTTATTTAAACTGCAAATAATTTTGCCGCTGAAATAGCTGCTCCATAAAGAGAAATAAACTGTAAAAGCAGGCAAATTTCTCGCCTGCTTTTACAGAACTTAATTGTTAATTATTCAGCTTTTATGTATTTTGCTATAATGCTGTCAACTGTACCGTCAGCAGTAAGCTTTTCAAGAGCTGCATTGATTTTTCCTAAAAGCTCTTTATTTTCTTTTGAAACTGCAATCGCATAGTCTTCAACTGCATATTCTGTGTCAAGAATTTTAAGGCCGGCATTCTGAGCAACAAAAGCTTTTGCAGGCTCGTTGTCAATGATAACTGCGTCAACGTCGCCGCCTTTAAGAGCAATAACAGCGTCAGCACCTTTACCGTAGCTTGTTACAGATTCTTCGCCGTAGTCGTCTTTAGCGTACATATCGCCGGTTGTTCCCAGCTGTGTGCCGATTTTTTTGCCCTGAAGGTCATCGAGAGAAGCAATGTCGGAGCCTTCGGGAATAATAACAACCTGAACGCCTGTTGCATAGCTTGATGTAAAGTCAACTTCAAGCTTACGCTCGTCTGTAACTGTCATTCCTGCCATACCGAAGCTTACTTCGCCCTTTTGAACTGCAGGGATAATGGAATCAAATTCCATGTCCACAACTTCAAGTGTCATACCCAGCTCTTTTGCGATAGCATCAGCAATTTCAACGTCGATGCCGACAAATTTGTCGCCCTCTTTATATTCATAGGGAGGGAAAGCGGCGTTTGTGCCCATTTTAAGAGTTGTATCTTCTGTTTTTGCTCCGCATCCTGCGCAAACAGCAATAATAAGTGCCAGTGCCAATACTATGGATAAAACCTTTTTCATTTTTATCAATCCTCCATATATTTATGTATGAACCTATTATATCATTTTTTTTTAACTTGTCAATACCTTTTTTTGATTTTATACATTTTTTATGCATTTCTATGTATAAATATTTACACTTTACGTTTGAGTTGTGAAAAATTACGATAGTATGTGTAATAATTTGTAGAATTTTTTTGAATTGTCTCTTGATTTTAGGTCGTACCGGTGTTATAATAAATAGGGCACCAAAAAAAGCGTCTCCGCAACAGAGACGCTTTTTATTTTTATATATTCACTTTGATATAGGGGGAAAACATGACAAAAACTGCATTTGACAACGAAAAATATTTAAAACTGCAATCTGAGAAAATCTTAGAAAGAATTGATATGTTCGGCGGCAAGCTTTATCTTGAGTTTGGCGGCAAACTTTTTGACGATTATCATGCATCAAGAGTTTTGCCGGGATTTGAGCCTGATAGTAAGGTTAAAATGCTTCTGCAGCTTAAAGACCAGGCGGAGATTATCATTGCCATAAGTGCCGATGCTATTGAGAAAAATAAGCGCCGCGGAGACATTGGTATAACCTACGACCTTGAGGCGTTAAGACTTATCGACGCATTTCGGGGAATCGGCCTTTATGTCGGCAGTGTTGTAATCACGCATTATCAGGCCCAGCCTGCGGCGGACTGCTTTGAAAAACGCCTTAAAAATCTGGGAGTGGATGTGTACAAGCACTATATTATACCCAACTATCCCGCAGACATCCCCCTTATAGTAAGTGACGACGGATATGGGAGAAATGATTACATAAAGACTACGCGCAAGCTTGTTGTTGTTACGGCACCGGGACCGGGAAGCGGCAAGATTGCTACCTGTCTGTCCCAGCTTTACCATGATTACAGAAACGGAATTAAGGCGGGGTATGCAAAATTCGAAACCTTCCCGATATGGAATTTGCCGCTCAAGCATCCCGTCAACCTTGCGTATGAGGCAGCAACGGCAGATCTTGATGACCTTAATATGATTGACCCCTTCCACCTTGAAGCGTATGGGGAAACAACGGTAAACTACAACAGGGATATAGAGATTTTTCCTGTATTAAATGCAATGTTTAAAAAAATATTAGGGGAGTCACCCTATAAAAGCCCAACCGATATGGGCGTTAATATGGCGGGCTTTTGTATCAACGACGACGATGCTGTAAAAGAGGCGGCAAAGCAGGAAATAATCCGCAGATATTGTAACAGCTGCACTGCCCAGCGTGAGGGGCTTGCCGACCAGACGGAGGTTTATAAAATTGAGCTTTTAATGAACCAGCTGAACATCACAAAGGCTGACAGACCTGTAATTGCGGCGGCGATTGAGAAGGGTGAACAAACAGACGGTCCCGCGGCGGCGCTTCAACTGCCTGATGGACGAATGGTTACGGGAAAAACTTCGGCACTGCTTGGAGCATCAGCGGCTCTTTTGCTTAATACACTCAAGGTTTTGGGCGGAATTGATCATGATGTGACCCTCATATCCTGTTCGGCAATAAAACCTATACAGCATCTTAAAATAAATCACATGGGAAACCAAAATCCAAGGCTTCATTCGGATGAAATCTTAATTGCGCTTGCAATTTGTGCGTCTACTGATGAAACGGCGGCACTTGCGCTTGAGCAGTTGTCAAAGCTTAAGGGCAGTGAGGCTCATTCAACAGTGATTTTATCCCATGTTGACGAAAAAGTATTTAAAAAGCTTGGCGTAAATATAACTTACGAGCCACAGTATCAGACGAAAAAATTATATCATCAATAAAAGAAAGCCTGTCTAAAAGACAGGCTTTTATAATTTAAAAAAGTTTGCAAAATTATCATAGAGAATTTTCCTATTCTCATTTTGAGACAGTCCCAGTGAGTATAACCGTTTTATTTCTTCTTCGGGGTTCCACATGGGAAAGTCGGTGCCGAAAAAGAATTTTTCCACACCGAATTTTTCATTAAGTCTGAGAGCCATATTCTTTTCAATGATGGCAAGTGAGCTTGAGGTGTCAAAATAAAGATTTTCGTTCGGCTCAAGAAGTGCCACCTTGTCCCAATTCATATATCCGCCGAAATGAGCCGCAAAAACCACAAGATCGGGAACCTTGCGCATTAAACTTGCAAGCCTGTCGGGGGAGGAATGGTCATAACGCGAGTCACCCATATGAAAGAGCACAGGCAGACTGTTTCTTGCAAATTCCCGGTAAAAGTCTATGGAGCAGGAGTCGTCAATATCAACCTTTTGAAAATCTGAATGTATTTTAACTCCTTTGAGTCCGAGTGAAAGCGCGTGGGCGAGTTCTTCTTTATAGTCTTTCATCAGCGGATGAAGTGCCGCGAACCCCAAAAACCTCGGTTCCTTTTTGCACTCTGCCCCGATAAATTCATTTATATTATATGCCTGATCGGGAGTTACTGCGGAGGAGCATACAAGATATTTTTCCACACCTATTTTATCCCCTGCGGAGGTTAGATTTTTCACGCTTGCATCTGCAAACATATCCGACTCATAAAAACTGCCTATGGACTTTGTAGCTTTTGCCGCAATTTTTGTGGGAAAAATATGGGCATGCGCATCAATAATTTTCAAAACAAGTCACCACCTGTGCTAACAAAAAAGCCGCGTTTGGCGGCTTTTTTGTTATGATAATTTTTCTATACCTATTTTCATTCTTGAAATGCATTCCTCTTTACCGAGGAGATAGGCTATTTCAATCGCACCGCCCGGCGTAAACTGTTTGCCTGAAAGAGCTGTACGAACCGGCCAAAGCACAGTTCCGTTCTTGACGCCCATCTCGGCAATAAGTGCAAACAGAGCCTCGTGGATACCCTCTTCGGTCCAGTCGGTAATTCCCTCAATGACAGGGATTGCCTTCTTCAAAACCTCAAGAGAAATAGCCGCATCTGTTTTCATCTTTTTGTGAGTATACATTTCGATGTTATACTCGGGCAGAGCGTCAATAAAATCAATTTGCTCGGGAATATCGGACAGGATTTCAATTCTCTGATGCAGAAGCTTTGCAATTTCAGCAAAGTTTGCGTCAGATTTAACCGATTGTTTTATATAAGGCAGAGCCGCATTCAAAAACTCCTCTTCGGACATTTTTTTGATATACTCGCCGTTCATCCAATTCAGCTTAACCGAATCGAAAATAGCCGGGGACTTATTTATGCCGTTGGGGTCAAAGGCTTCAATAAGCTCCTCTAAAGTGAAAATTTCTCTGTCGCCACCCGGACTCCAGCCTAAAAGTGCAATAAAGTTAAGCACCGCATCTTTAAGATACCCTTTTGCAATCATATCTTCATAAGATGCATCACCGTTACGCTTGGATAATTTTTCGGTAGCATTTTTCATTACCGGCGGGCAATGAATATACACCGGTTTTTCCCAGCCGAATGCATCATAGAGGAGATTGTATTTAGGTGTTGACGACAGATATTCGCTGCCGCGGATAACATGTGTAATCTCCATCAGGTGGTCGTCAATAACGTTTGCAAAGTTATATGTCGGCATACCGTCGGATTTTAATAAAATGTTATCATCGAGAACAGAGTTCTCAACAGTAATTCTGCCGTAAATCATATCGTCAAAGTAAGTTGTTCCCGTTATGGGCATTTTTTGCCTGATAACATAGGGGATACCCGATTTTAATTTTTCTTCAACCTCTTCGTCGGAAAGGTTTCTGCAATATCCGTCATATTTTGTCGGAAGCTTGGAAGCCTCCTGAATACTTCTTAGGTTATCAAGTCTTTCCTTGTCGCAGAAACAGTAATAAGCTCCGCCTTTTTTAACAAGCTCATGAGCATATTTTACATAAATATCACGACGCTCGCTTTGAACATAGGGTCCATAGTCTCCGCCGATGTCTGGACCTTCATCATGAATAAGGCCCGTTTCCTTAAGAGTTCTATAAATTAAGTCAACTGCCCCGTCCACATATCTTTCACGATCGGTATCCTCAATTCGGAGGATAAAATCGCCGCCGTTATGCTTGGCAAGCAGGTAAGCGTAAAGCGCTGTACGCAGGTTGCCGATATGCATATAGCCTGTAGGACTCGGAGCAAATCTCGTTCTGACTTTCATACACCAGCGCCTCCTATATGTGTTGGATTACTACTCTTCTGTTTGGTTCTTCGCCAATACTTACAGTCTGAATAAGCTTGTTGTTCTGGAGGGTTGAATGTATAATTCTTCTTTCTCCCGGGCTCATCGGCTCAAGAGTTACACTTGTACCCGTTTTAACAACCTGAGAGCCGAGTCTGCGTGCAAGTTTAACGAGAGTTTCCTTTCGTTTTGCACGATAATTTTCAGTGTCGAGAATAATTTTTACATATTCGGAGCTTACCTTATTAATATAAAGGCTTGTAAGATACTGGAGAGCATCCAGAGTATCTCCGTGTCTTCCGATTAAAATTCCCATATTAGGGCCGCTCATGGTGATAACTACTCTGCCGTCGCTGTCTGTTTCAACTTCATATTCAACATCGTCGCAGATTCTTGAAACCATTGAGGAGAGAAATTTCACCGCTTTTTTTTCGGGGGATATTTTGCCGTAAATACGAACGCAGGCTTCTTTTCCACCAATACCCAAAAAACCTTTGCTGCCTTCGTCTATTATTTCAATTTCAGCTTCTTCTCTTGTAAGGCCAAGTTCACTTAGACCTTGATTTATTGCCTCGTCCAGGGTTTTTCCTTCCTTTACGAGCGGAGTCGAGTTCTTCATTTTCTATAGCCATCCTTTCCCTTATCTTAGGAACGTAATATCTGTTAAGTACATATTGCTGACCGAGCTGGAAAATGTTGCTGGCAATCCAGTAAAGACCAACACCTGCCGGCAGCATGAAAGCAAACCACACAGTCATAAAGGGCATAATGTTCATCATCGCGTTTGTGGTTTGAGTGGGGTCTTTTTCACCGGGACGGGGAGGACGCTTGTTTGCTTTTTCCTCTTTCTTTTGTGTTCCGGCACTCATAAGCTTTGAAGAAAGCCATGTTGTAAGACCTGCGAGAGCGGGAATAATCCAAATAAAATCAATCTGTTTAAGTGTTGGAGTTCTTGAAAGGTCAAGACCTAAAAAGTTGTAGTTTATTGCAAAGGGTTTGCCTTCTGCGGCAAATTTTGCAGTTAATGCAATTTGATGAGTTCCGTTTTTAACAACTTCTATTCCGTTTTCAGCGCAAAGCTGTGCAATAACCGCTTCCGTCTGTCCCCAGATATAGTGCAGGGGCTCTTTAATTACATAATAAAGTGCAAGAATTATCGGAAGCTGAATGAGCATGGGAAGACAACCGGAGAACGGACTGATACCATGTTTTTTGTACAGTTTCATGCTTTCTTCGCTGAATTTTTCCTTATTGTCACCATACTGCTTCTGCAGAGCGTCAAGCTTTGGTTTAATAATCTGAGTCTGCGCCATTGTTTTCTGCTGTTTTAAAGACAGAGGGAACAGTATAAATTTTGTTACAATCGTAAATATAATTATGGCAGCTCCGTAATTCTCCACAAACTGATATATTATCTTAAGGAGCCAACCGAGAGGTATTCCTAACCATTCAAACATAGTTTTCTTCCAACCTTTCGTAGTTATGGCAAGGGGTCATATCCGCCTTTGAAGAGCGGATTACATCTAAGCAGCCGCCACATAGAAAGCCATAAAGCTTTAAAAAAGTTATATTTTTCAAAAGCCTGCAGCGCATATTCCGAACAAGTAGGCGTAAACCTGCAACAGGGCGGCTTATTCGGAGAAATCTGTTTTCTGTAAAAAGCAATCAAGGCAAGAGCCAACTTATTCATCTGTCGGCACCAGCATGTCCAGTTTTTTTGCAAGCGCCAAAAAGGAAGCCTGCACACCGTGAAAATCGGATTCTATAATTTGTCGCCTTGCCACTACAACAATATCATAACCCGATTTCAGTTTTTCTTCATTCAATCTGTAGCATTCACGAATCAGGCGTTTTACGCGGTTTCTGACAACTGCGCCGCCTGTTTTTTTGCTTACCGTAATTCCAAGTCTGTTAAACGGCCTTTTGTTGGGCAAAAGATAAATTACAATGTTCTTATCACTGCAGCTTGCACCTTTTGAGTATAAGCGTTGAAACATTCCATTTCTGTTTAAAGATATTGTATGTTTCATTGTAAACTAAAAAAAGCGAGACATATAGTGCCCGCTTTAAAACAGAATCATAAGATTTACCTTCGCCGGCAAATCTTATGCTGTTAAGGTTTTTCTACCTTTCAGTCTTCTGCGTGCCAAAACTTTTTTGCCGCTGGATGTTGACATTCTTTTTCTGAAACCGTGTTCTTTTTTTCTCTGTCTTTTTTTAGGCTGGTATGTTCTAAGCAAAGCAGTCACCTCCCAATCAAATAAATATCTCAATAAGATACAAAGTGCACATTCTATTATACAATAGGATATACCGTTTGTCAACATTTTTTTCCTGTTTTTTGCCGAACATCAGAAATTAATACCGTTAAATCATTTGATTTTATCAGGATTAAAGGGTGTAACCTGATATACATAATAGTTGAGCCAGTTAGAAAACAGAAGGCTCGCGTGGCTTCTCCATGAAACAATCGGCTTTTTTTGGGGGTTATCATCCGGGTAATAGTTTTCGGGAATTTTAATATTAAGCCCCCTGCCCAAATCGCGGATATATTCCTCGTGAAGCGTTGTTGTGTCATACTCAGAATGACCCGTCACAAAAATCTGTTTTCCGCCCTTAGAGGCCGCGATATATACTCCGGCCTTATCGCTTTCAGAGTAAATCGCAAGCTTTGCACGCAGAACATCTTCGCGTTTTACTGTCGTATATCTGGAATGTGGTGCATAAAAAACATCGTCATAACCGCGCAAGAGCTTGGAGTTTTTGCGTGTAACCCTGTGTTTATATACACCGGAGAGTTTTTCTTCAAGCGGAAATTTGTTAACGCCGTAATGATAGTAGAGCGCTGCCTGCGCACCCCAGCATATATGGAAGGTACTTGTAACATTGGTTTTTGTCCATTCGAAAATTGAACAGAGCTCGTCCCAATAATCCACCTCCTCAAAAGGAAGCTGTTCAACAGGTGCTCCCGTCACAATCATACCGTCATATTTATTATTTTTCACTTCGGAAAAAGTATTGTAGAACTGCAGCAGATGTTCCTCAGAAGTATTTTTTGACTGGTGAGAGCTTAAACGCACCAAATCTATTTCAACCTGCAACGGAGTGTTGCTGAGCAGCCTTAAAAGCTGTGTTTCCGTTGTGATTTTTTTGGGCATGAGATTTAAAATAAGAATTTTCAGCGGACGAATGTCCTGACTTGCGGCTCTGCGCTGAGACATGACAAATATATTTTCGCTTTCAAGGACTTTTCTTGCTGGAAGTTCGTTAGATATTGTAATTGGCATTGTGCCGCACCTCTTTTCCGAAAATTTTATTTTTATGAATATATTTGTTATTATATCAAAAAATAAACAGGATAGCAATAGAAAAAAATAAATTTTTCTGATGGAAGGGGACAGGAATAATGGCAGATGAAAAAAACGGAGAAAAAAACATAAGGGACTTCGGGTCAATGAATATAAAGGGAAAGCACGGAAATCTTTTCTGCATTTCCATTATCGGGCAGATTGAAGGACACATGGAGCTTCCGGGCGACAATAAGACAACAAAATACGAACACCTTATTCCGCTTATGGTGGCAATAGAGGAGGACGAGAAAATTGAAGGAATTCTGGTGCTCTTAAACACTATGGGCGGCGATGTTGAGGCAGGACTTGCAATAGCTGAGCTGATTGCGGGAACAAGCAAACCCACGGTTTCTCTTGTGCTCGGAGGCGGCCATAGTATAGGCGTTCCGCTCGCTGTTTCGGCGGATTATTCGTTTATCGCACACTCGGCAACAATGACGATTCACCCCGTAAGAACAAGCGGAATAGTGCTTTCCACATCCCAATCATTTGACTATCTGATAAAAATGCAGGACAGGGTGCTTAACTTTATAGTCAGCCATTCAAACATTGAAAAGGAGAAATTGAAGGAGCTTATGCTCGCTACGTCAAACCTTGCCAATGACGCGGGGACTGTTATTTACGGGGATGAAGCGGTAGAGTGCGGGCTTATAAATGAATCGGGAACGCTTGAGAACGCTCTTGAAAAGCTAAAGCAGCTTATTGCAGAAAAAAATCAAAATAACAGATAAAAAAATAAAAGTGGTGTAATACAGTCGCATTACACCACTTTTTATATAATTTTTAAAAATTATTTTTTAAGTTTTTTCCAAGCATCATACTGTTTTTGCGCTTCCGCGATAATAGCATCAGCACCGACAGATTTGATTTTGTTTAAGAACTCAGGAAGTTTAACTTCAGGGTCAACAGCACCTACGATGAGTGATTTGAAGTATTCATTGTAAGCATTGTTTACAGCTGCAATCTGACCTTCAACAGGCTGTGGGTCAAATGAGAAGCCGATAGCACCCGATTTTTTGGAAATTTCGTTGAATTCCTGATATTTTTCCCAAATGTCAGCAGGTGTGTTGGGAGCAACTCTTAAGATATAACGGTTACCTGTAACAGCGATTGATGAAAGGTATCCTGTATCTTTAAGTGCTGTAGCTCCCTCGGGAAGTTTGTAGTGAGTATCGCCGTCGGGGAGCCAGTGTTTTCCTTCTATACCGTAAGCGATAGTGTTTCTTACATATTCATCATTGTAAATGAGGTTGATGAATTCCATTGTCTTTTCAGGGTTAACACAAGTTGCAGGCATTGCAAGACCGCACGCTGTAACCTGAGATGTAGCCATTGTTGGCTCACAGAGTTTAAGAGCGTAAATCGGTTTCAGCGGGTCATCATCGGGTGTTTCCACACCATAGTATGGGAGCCATTCGCCATGGCCTCCCAGATAATTATTAACCTTCCAAATGTCGGCATCACTTGTAGAGGTAGCCGCATCATGTTTAATGTAGCCTGCCTGATACCAGCTTCTTACAAGAGAAAGAAGTTCTTTCATAGCGGGAGTATCAAATACGTTAATAACTTTATCGTAGTTATCAAATGTGAAACCTGCAACGATAGAACCGTCGATTGTTTCCTGAGGGAGGAACTTCAT
>Ga0172382_10010353_pt1 | contig 12544 bp, 10 predicted proteins | sample Leawel138RmetaG_FD_122245 | JGI IMG/M metagenome (GOLD analysis project Ga0172382, IMG submission 122245) | Leachate microbial communities from a municipal landfill in Southern Ontario, Canada - Leachate well 138R metaG | ecosystem: Engineered > Solid waste > Landfill > Unclassified | place...
AACGGCTTCCTCCACCGCTTCACTGATAGCTACACCGAGACTGCCGTTGCTCATGGGGTCATTATCCAGTATGCGACGGCCTGATTCCGTCATGTTGCTGGGGCTTGGTATAACCTCGCTTCCCCAGAGCTGCATCATAAACTTGCGGTAAGGCTTTTGATTATAACTTACCTTCACCATAAATACTTTGCAATCCAGACCGAAGGTGTTGCATGCAAATGATAGCGCACATCCCCATTGCCCGGCACCGGTTTCTGTCGTAATCCTCTTTACACCGGCTTTCTTGTTATAGTATGCCTGCGCCACGGCCGTATTGGGCTTATGGCTGCCGGCCGGGCTGGTGCCTTCATATTTAAAGAATATCCTGGCCGGTGTTTTAAGACGTTTTTCCAGATTTACAGCGCGAAAGAGCGGCGTCGGACGCCAGAGACGATAAGCATCCATAACCGCACCCGGTATATCTATCCATCTCTGCGTACTGACCTCCTGCTCAATAAGCTCCATTGGGAATATCGGCGCCAGATCCTCCGGGCCCAAAGGCTGATGTGTGCCTGGATGCAATGCGGGCTGCATTGGTGCCGGCAGATCAGCCGCTACATTATACCAGCTACCCGGCATCTCATTCTGGGAAAGTTCGAATTTTCTGATTTCCATCATAGCACTCCTTTCCGATCATTAATATATTCTCTTCAGTTATTTTAAAACCCTTGTTCTTCAGCGCTCTGAAGATCATCAGATATTAAAGCTCAATTTTTTTCTTTCAGTTTCCACTCCAATACACGCTCCGGGCCAACGCCGGACAAACCGGTCGCTCGGCCGAACACACGCATTACCTCGTCAAGCGGAATCATGCCGATAAGCTCACCGCTATCGACCGTTATACCCTCTTCAGCGGCGGCGGTACAAATGTCATCATAAATCATATCCAAAGAGGTGAGCCCTCTATCACGCAAATTCACTGTAACCTGAACCATACCGGCCTCAGCCAGCCTTACGCCCAGAGCATCGACACCATGCAATCCTCCGCCTCTCTCTCTGATATGCGCTGCAATGCGTTGCGCTGCTTTCAAATCATCGGACCGTAGATTGACGTTATAAGCAATCAGCGGCTTTCTGACCCCCAGTGCCACGGCACCGGCTGTAGGGTGAAGATAACCGGGGCCTTCATCCGGGCGCCAATCCGGATTATACAGCATACGTTTTTTCAGCCCCTCTAACCCGCCTCGCCTCAAATCAGAGAGCCTGACATGCAAAGCATTCCTGGCAGCATAACCGTAGTAATATACGGGCAATTGCAATTCTTTTCCCAACCGTTTGCCAAGTTCACGTGCTGCCGATATGCAATCATCGAGAGTAGTGTTCTCCAACGGCACCAAAGGTAAAACATCCAACGCACCAATGCGAGGATGAACGCCGCTGTGAGAACGCATATCTATCTCCTCCACCGCCTGCCGGGCCAGCTTGAAGGCGGTCTCAACAACATCTTGCATATCGCCGGCATAGGTTATAACCGTACGGTTATGATCCGGATCTGATGAATAATCCAGCAGCTCTGCGCCACCGGATCTGACGATATCGACAAGCCTTTCCACAACTTCGAGAGAACGGCCTTCACTGAAATTGGGAATACATTCTACCAGCTTCTCCAATGGGATCTTCTCCTTGCTTTATGTAGGCTGCAACCGATTGCTTAAAGTGTAAAAAAATGCCTCAAGCCGCTATTACGCCTTGAGGCATTCTACCTTAACTGTTGTTTTCGTGCACAGCTTCGCCGCCGCCGGCATCTTCCTGTGCCGCATCGGCATCATCGCTGACAGAAACACCTGCATAACGTCCTTCAAGCAACTCTTCCAGCAAATCGCCTTCCAGTGTTTCCTTTTCCAGAAGCTGAGCCGATATCAGGTGCAGCAGATCCTTCTCCTCTTCCAGGATCTTGCCGGCACGCTCGTATCCTTCAAGGAGCAAGCCCTTTATCTCGGCATCTATTTTTCTGGCAACTTCATCACTGTAGTTGCGCTCCTCTACCAGATCGCGGCCCAGAAATACCTGGCCCTGCTTACGACCAAAGGCTACGGGGCCAAGTTCCTCACTCATACCGAAGGTACAGACCATACGCCTGGCAATCTCCGTCGCCCTCTCCAGATCATTCTGAGCACCGGTGGTTACATCGTTGAAGCGCTGCGCCTCCGCCACACGCCCTCCCAAAAGAATGGCAATCTGATCCTTAAGATAGGATTTGGCGGTGAGATACGTATCCTCCACAGGCAACTGCATAGTATACCCCAGAGCCATGCCGCGCGGTAAAATGGAAATCTTATGCACCGGATCGGCGGTAGGCATCTTTTTGGCCACCAGGGCATGCCCGGCCTCATGAAAGGCTATGATCTCCTTTTCGCGATCGTTGATGATCCTGCTCTTGCGCTCCGGACCGGCAATAACTTTATCGATAGAAGCTTCAAATTCAGCCATCGATATATCTGTTCTGTTACGTCTGGCAGCCAACAGAGCGGCTTCATTCACCAGATTAGCCAGGTCTGCTCCGGAAAATCCCGGGGTTCGGCGTGCCAGAACTTCCAGATCAACATCTTCAGCCATAGGTTTATCCTTGACATGCACTTTGAGAACACCCTGCCGTCCGACGACATCAGGATTATCCACAACCACTCTTCTATCAAAGCGCCCCGGCCGCAGCAACGCAGGATCCAGAACATCGGGCCTGTTGGTGGCAGCCACCAGCACAACGCCCAGATTGGCATCAAAGCCATCCATCTCTACCAGAAGCTGATTAAGCGTCTGCTCTCTCTCATCGTGGCCGCCGCCCAGACCGGTCCCTCTTTGGCGGCCTACCGCATCTATCTCATCTATGAAGATGATACAGGGGGCCTTCTCCTTGGCCTGACCGAAGAGATCTCTGACTCGCGACGCTCCCACACCGACAAACATCTCGACGAAATCCGAACCGCTTATATAAAAAAACGGCACTTCCGCCTCTCCGGCTATAGCCCGGGAGAGCAAAGTTTTTCCTGATCCGGGAGGACCGAGCAGCAGAACGCCCTTAGGTATTTTAGCTCCAAGCACCTGGAATTTCTTCCTATCCTTAAGAAACTCCACTACCTCTTGCAATTCCTGCTTGGCTTCATCGATGCCGGCCACATCATCAAAGGTTACCCTATCCCAATTTTCCGATAACGTCTTGGCACGGCTACGCCCAAACATCATAGCTTGAGAGTTGGAGCTTTGCGCCTGCCTGATAATAAAGAGCCATAAGACGGCAAAAATGCCGGCAAACAATATCATTTGAAAGATCGGCGTCTCCCACCAGCCGGCTTGATGCCTTGCACCTTCGATATTGACTCCATGCTGCTGCAGCATTTGCGGCAACCGGCTATCCTCAAAAGGCATAATAACAACAAATTGTTTACCGTCCCTGGTAACGCCGCGTATTTCATCAGCAATAAATTTTACTTTATCGACCTTGTTTTCGCTTACGCTGGTCATAAACTGAGTATAAGTTATCTTATTCTCTTGCTTCCTGGCAGCACGAAAGTTTACAACAAAGAGCAAAAGCAGCGCCACAATAAGCGAAAACAGTGCCAATTTCTTTATATCGATCTTCAACAGATATCCTCCATCATTCAACCAGTAAAATCACCGGAACATTATAGCATACTAAATATGGCCAAACAATAAACACAAGCCGTCAGAAGGGCCATATTACAGGGCTCTGTCAGACATTAAAGGCTCGGCTTCCAGAAGTACGCTTTGCTCCGTATCATGCCGGACCAGCCAACGCCTATCGGCACGATAGCCTATTATCCAAACGATCTCATCCCCAGCTATCAGTAACGGTACCTCTTCTCGCTGCCAGCGCGGCACCTTGGCATCGACAAATATATCCTGTAGCTTTTTGGTACCGGACATGCCTGTCGGTTGAATACGGTCTCCCGGACGACGAAAGCGAACTGCCAGCGGGCCGGGCAAGACGGCGATGTCAAGTGCCAGTCGCCAGCGACCAGGCTTTATCTTTGCCGCCTCAGCCGCAGAGAGCCTGGAGATCTCTATCTTTATTCCGAATTGCGGCAGTATATTCTCTCCGGGGACCTGAAGCAGGGCCACGTGATTGCCCTCTTTTACAAAGGGCTCGACAGGCTGAAATCCCACTACCAAACGACCGTAATCTCTGTAAACCATCAATCCGGGTAAATCTACCGCTGATCCGACATTCTTCTCCAGCAGATCTTCCACGGCCTCCATATGCGACAGAGTAATATCACGCAGATCGCCCTTGGTACGTTGTATAGCCAATCTCAATATACGACGACGCAAGGCGGGATGCAACCCGGCAAGGGCCTTATCCGGAAATGATACGGTCTTCTTATTGCTGATCTGCAATTTGTCATAAGTCTGCAATGCCAATGCATCCAGATAATCATCGTCAACAGCCAAGAGGCGCGATGCTTTGCGGATTGCTCCCCGAACAGCGGGATTGAAGCTCTCCAGCACAGGCAGAAGACGGTGTCTGATGCGGTTTCTGGTATAGTACATGCTCTCATTGGATGCATCTATCCGGAATGTCAGGTTTTGTAAAAGAGAGTATTGTTCTATTTCCGAACGCGGAATATCCAAAAGAGGCCGTATGATCATGCCGCTTTTATACGCCATACCGCGTAATCCTTCCGCTCCCGCACCACGAATAAAATTCTGCAGCACAGTCTCCACCTGATCGTCAGCGTTATGAGCCACAGCTATGCTATTTGCTCCGGCACACTCGGCCGTTTTTTCCAGAAAGGCATAACGAACTATTCTGGCAGCCTCCTGAGCGGATGAGATCTTCTCACGGCTTTGGAAACCCGGCACATCGATCGATTTTACGGTATGGTCCAGCCCCATGCTCTCTGCCAGCCGGCAAACAAATTCAGCATCCTGACGTGACTGCTCACCCCTGAACATATGATCCAGATGAGCTACATGAATAAAGAAATCAATATCACAGCGGAGACGATTCAGAAGATGCAGCAGAACGACGGAATCCGGACCGCCGGAAACAGCGGCCACAACCCTGTCCCCGGCACGAATCAGCCCCTGCCGTTCTATAAGATTTTTAACGCTACGCAGTAACAACTGTCAAGCCCTTCGAGATATAAAAAAATCAAGCAGCTCAGCGCCGGAACCGATCAGCGGGCCGGCAGCGGCGGCTTTTTCAGTATAGATATTTCCGCCCGCCCTGGAAGCGGGGAATATAGCGAAGGGCACGGGCTCCGATGAATGCGTCCGTATATCCATGGGCGTAGCGTGATCGGGCAGCAGCAGCAGGCGCAATGCTCCGTCCTTGCCGGCGCGGCCAATAAGAGGTGCCAGTATCTGACTATCGATACTCTCTATAGCCCTTATCTTTTCTCTGAGCAAGCCGGCATGTGCAGCTTCGTCCGGAGCTTCTACGTGTAAAAAGACAAAGTCCGCCTCATCCAGTGCGGCCAGGGCGTAATCCGCTTTGGCCGCATAATCCGTATCTATATAACCGGTAGCGCCGGGCACTTCTATAATACGCATGCCGGCATATATACCCAGCCCCCGTATAAGGTCCACCGCCGTTATCACAGCCCCGCTCAAGCCGTATTTTTTTGCAAATGGGGCAATGGCCGGCGCTTTGCCGCCTCCCCACGGCCAAATGGAACCGGCAAGCTTCAATCCAGCGGCCGCACGCCGCCGGTTGATATCGGAAGATGCCAGTATTTCGCGAGAGCGTTCCATCAAATGTATAATAATATCGGCATCATCGCCTTGCGGCAGGTATTCTGCAAAAGGGCACCCCTGTATATCATGAGGAGGAACCGTCTGCAGAGCCTTGCCGTTGCGCCATGTCAGCAGATGACGATATGCCGTTCCCTTATGCAAGGATATCTCCTTCGAACACAGTTCTTTCTGTAGAAGATCGATTATCTCTCCAGCGGCGGCGCTGTCTATATGACCGACGCTGTAATCCTCAAGCATACCGTCGGCCAGCGTCACCAAGTTACAGCGATAAGCATAATCCTCCGGACCGAGGGTAACCCCCAGTGCCGCCGCTTCCAGCGGGCCACGGCCGGTATAAGCTGCAGCGGGATCGTATCCCAGAAGAGAGAGGTTAGCCACATCGCTACCTGGAGGCATACCTGCCGGCACAGTCTGGACCTGTCCGCAACACCCTTCTGCCGCCATTAGGTCCATGCAGGGGGTTGCAGCGGCTTCAAGCGGCGTTCTGCCGCCCAGTTCAGGTACCGGGTGATCAGCCATGCCATCTCCGACTATTACTATATATCGCTGTGCGGCAGTTATCGGTTTCAGATTTCTCATTAATAACCTTCCCGGCCTCAGTAGCCTATGGCTTTCAGAACAGCCTCCAGCGTAGCGTCCACTGTTGGAGGCTCGCCAATGGACTTGATGGCACAATCAGGATCTTTCAAGCCATGTCCGGTAAGAGTGCAGACAATCGAAGAACCGGCAGGGAAATAGCCCTGACGAGCCATTTTCAGCACTCCGGCCACCGAAGCAGCCGAGCCGGGTTCGGCAAAAACGCCCTCCGCTTGGGCCAGGCTGCGGTAAGCCTCCAGTATCTCCTCATCTGTAACTTTATCTATAAGACCGCCGGAATCGTCGCGAGCAGCTTCAGCGCTCTTCCAACTGGCGGGATTGCCTATACGAATGGCCGTAGCGATAGTTTCCGGCTTTTCAATAGGATGACCTTCCACTATGGGCGCTGCTCCGGCAGCTTGAAAGCCTATCATCTTAGGCAGCCGTGTTGTTTTGCCATCCTGGCAATATTCACGGTATCCCTTCCAGTATGCCGTTATATTGCCGGCATTGCCGACAGGTATGGCATGGTATAAAGGCGCATCGCCCAACGTATCGCAGATCTCAAAGGCTGCCGTTTTCTGCCCCTCTATCCTATATGGATTGATGGAGTTGACTAAGGTCACAGGATACTTATCGGTAATTTCGCGTACCAGCCGCAGAGCATCGTCAAAATTGCCCTCTATGGCTATAACTCTGGCACCGTGCATCAGTGCCTGAGCCAGCTTGCCCATGGCAATGGCGCCTTTGGGCAGAAGAACTACGCAATCGATACCTGCCCGAGCGCTATAAGCGGCCGCAGATGCGGAGGTATTGCCGGTGGAGGCACACATCACGGCCCTGGAACCCTCCTCTATGGCCTTGGATATGGCCATGGTCATGCCTCTATCCTTAAACGATCCTGTGGGATTCAATCCATCATACTTCAAATAAAGCTTTATATCCTTGCCAACCCGCTGTGCCAGCTTCGGCGCTTCCACCAGAGGAGTATCACCCTCAAGCAGTGTTATCACGGGAGTCTTATCAGTTACCGGCAAATATTTTCCATACTCTCTGATCAAACCCTTCCATGCCATAACTTTACTCCTCCTCTAACCGTATAAGACTGCTTACTTCACTGACGTAATTCATCTTTCTTAAAACGCCGATGGCGGCCTGCACATTCTTCTCCTCTACTTCATGGGTAATAATAACAAGCTCTGCCATATCACCACCGCTCTTCTGAACAACGGAGGAGATACTGACAGTATGATCGCCTAGTACACCGGCTAAAGAGGCCAGGACACCAGGTTTATCCGCCACCTGCAGGCGCAGGTAATATTTCAGTGATATATCGGATATGGGGCGTATATCCAATTTATCAAAGCAGGTGCATGAAATGCGCCCGCTGGCACCGTTAATGATATTGCGTGCCGATTCCACCACATCTCCGATAATGGCACTGCCTGTAGGCAACGAACCGGCCCCCCTACCGTAAAACATCAGATCGCCGACACCATCCCCCCTGAGCCAGACGGCATTAAAGACATCGTTGACAGAGGCCAGCGGATGATCGGCCGGAAGCATAGCCGGATGAACTCTAGCCTCCACCTGCCCATTAAAAGGGCGTGCCACCGCCAGCAATTTAATAACGTATCCCAGTTCAGCAGCATAGGCTATATCTTTGGAGCTTATGCCGCTTATACCCTCGCAATATATATCATCTATCTTGATCCGCGTATTGAAAGCTATGGCTGAAAGGATGGCCAGCTTGTAAGCAGAATCATAGCCGTCTACATCGCTGGTAGGATCGGCCTCGGCATATCCCATTGCCTGCGCTTCCTGCAAAACATCGGCAAAGTCCTTTCCCTCGCTGCTCATGCTGGTCAGAATATAGTTGGTAGTGCCGTTGACTATACCAAGGATTTTTTCTATTCTGTTGGCTACCAGAGAAGATTTGAGCGGTCCGATGATAGGAATACCGCCGCCTACGCTGGCCTCAAAGAGAAAATCGCGGCCATATCGGCCGGCAACATCCAATATTTCAGAGCCATGCTTGGCAATAAGCTCCTTATTAGCTGTAACAACATTTTTACCCTGCTGCAATGCTTCAATAATGAACTCACGGGCAGGGTGAACACCGCCGATGACTTCTACAATAATATCGATATCAGGATCAGTAATCACCCGATGAGCGTCGGTAGTCATGCTTTCAGGAGGAAAGGAGACTGGACGAGGACGCTCCAAATCCAGATCGACTACAGCAGCGATCCTTATATCTGCGCCCACTCTCCTAGAAATAAGTTCAGCGTTACGCTGCAATAGCTCAGCAGTACCGCAGCCTACCGTTCCCAGGCCGAGTATACCGATGTTTATACTTCTCATATTTTATCCCCCATCCCAGAATACACAGATATTAAAAAAGACTCCGGAGAGCCTTGTTGAAAGTTTTGATTTTGGTGGCTAAGGCTGGACTCGAACCAGCGACCTAGCGGGTATGAACCGCTCGCTCTGACCAGCTGAGCTACTTAGCCACGCTACACCGGTCTTAATTGGCCGTGCTTATTATAATCAGAGAGATATAAATTGTCAACGACCTGTAGAGGTACATAACATATTGGACCGTTGAGACGACAGGCCGGCAGAGCCCGATATATTTCCGCACTTCTGCAGAACCCATAGTCAATCAATAATAACACTGCGCCCGGCAGCATATCTGACGATGTCAGCCCTGGTAACTATACCCACCAGTATCCCCTCCGCTATGACCGGCACACGGTTTATATCATGTGTTACCATTAGATCGGCTATCTCCCGCACCGGCGTACAAGGATCGACCGATATCACTTCACGAGTCATAATATCGGCCGCTCTCATGCCTACCATCTTCCTTATAGCCTCTTCGTAATGCTGCAATCCTTCTAAAAAAATAATGCCGTCGAGTATCTGAATAAATGCCGGCAGCCGCAAAGAAGCATCTCGAAAGATGATATCCTCCTCTGAAACTATGCCGACAACATGTTTCCCCTCCGTAACCGGCAGGCCGCTTATGTGCCGTGCCCTGAGTATATCTGCAATCTCCCTGACAGTTGTGGACGGAGTGATGGTGATAACATCTCTGCTCATAATATCCGCTGCCTTCATGTCTTACCCTCCAACCTAGCAAAGGCTGCCGGCAAATAATCTATGATATCGCCGGCCACCAGAGAGTTTTTTCCTTTATCCGCAGCCGCCAGATCGCCGGCTAATCCATGCAAATAGGCGCCCAGCACTGCTGCGTCATAGAGAACCATACCCTGAGCGATAAGAGCGGCTATCAATCCCGTCAGCACATCTCCCGCCCCGGCCGTGGCCATGCCGGAATTTCCGGTAGTGTTAATGAAAAGGCGTCCGTCTGGATGCGCTATCAGAGTTCCGGCACCCTTCAGAACGGTTACAGCTCCATATATCTCCGCTGCTCGTGCCACAGCCCCAAATCTGTCTTTCTGTACTTCAGCGGCACTGCTATCCAGAAGATGGGCCATCTCGCCGGGGTGGGGAGTTATCACCGCTTCGGACTCCGTTTTCAACCCTGACGGGGATAGTGCGTAAAGCGCATCGGCATCAATAACTACAGGGCCTTTATACTGACGCAAAAGTTGCCTGACAAACTCCAGAGCCTCGTCATGCCTCGTCATGCCGGGACCGACGGCGATTACATTCGCTTCATTCAGTATTCCGGCAAGTCCCGGTAAGGCTGAAGGAGCTATGCATCCGTGAGAGGTACCATCCACAGACGAAACCATCAATTCTCGATGATAAGCAGCCACCACCGGTTGCTGTTGTGCAGGCACGGCAAGCCTGGCCATGCCCGCTCCACCACGTAAAGCTGCCATGCCGGTCAAGCTGATGGCACCCGTCATTCCCCTGGCACCACCTATAGCCAACACCATGCCCTCTGCATTTTTATAGGTTTGCGGAGATCTGAACGGCAGCATGGCGGCCGCTTCCGCCTCAGTAAGAATATTAGTTTTAAGATCATTGGACACCAGTAAATCCCTCGGAATGGATATATCCGCCACCGTAAGCACACCCGCATACTCTATGCCGGGATATACCAACAGGCCGGGCTTGGGCAAAGCCAGAGTTACCGTACGCGCAGCTTTGACAGCCTCCGGAAGCGGCTTGCCGTTATCAGCATTCAATCCGGAAGGCACATCCACAGATAGGACGGCGCCGCCGGTGGAATTCAACAGGCGTATAACCTCCAGCGTCAGCCCTCCTGCCATACCGTTAAAACCCGTTCCCAGAAGAGCATCTACAGCCAGGCGACAACCCAACAGATTATGCCGCAATTCATTAAGCCCGGCTTCATCCTGAACCTCCGTCAGGGAGATGCCAAGGCGCATGACTACCTCCGCATTGCTCCGTGCCTCCCCCTTCATGGCAGATAAATTTCCAACAAGATATACACAAACGGCGACACCCCTGTTGAAGAGATGACGAGCAGCAACCATGCCGTCCCCGCCATTATTTCCCCGACCGCAGACGACACATACCCGGGACGAAGCACATCTACCTTTCAGCATCTCCATAGCTGCCGCGGCTATGGAGATGCCGGCATTCTCCATGAGTATGATAGTGGCCATGGAATAATCATCAGCGGCACGTTTATCGATGCTGCGCATCTCCGCTGCCAAAGCTACTTTCAATATCGACACCTCCAAGAGACAGCGCCTGAGCAACTGCATACTGCCTGGAATGAGACAGCGACAATTTGATTTCGGAAACCTTCAACTCGGCGGCAATCTCCTTAGCTCTACCGTGTAGCCGAACTACCGGCATAGTCCCCGCCCTGCCGATGATCTCCACCTCCTGCCAGGAAAAACTGCGTCCAAGAGATTTGGCTACAGCCTCCTTGGCGGCAAATCTGGCTGCCAGATGCTGCCAGGGTGAACTTTTTTTAAAGGCATACTCTCTTTCTGCCGCTGTAAAGATCCGTGTTATAAATGACGATCTATTCAGGCATGCAGCCCTGATACGCCCTATCTCTATTATATCTACCCCGATACCAATGATATACAAACTTAAGCTCCCTATTATTTTTTAGCTTTAAGTATCTTTAATATCTTTAGTTAATGAACGGCTATTATGAGGTTCTTCAGTTCATCAGCCATGGATTCGACACGCTCTCTATCCAAGCCTTCCACCATTATTCTGATCTTATTTTCAGTACCCGACGGCCTGATATGCAGCCGCCCGTCGCGTCCCAGCTCATCCTGCATGCGTTCAATGACCGTTTGAACCTCATTATCGTTCCGCCAGGCCTCCTTGTCAGACACGGGTATGGATAGAAGAACCTGAGGATAACGTTCGAAACCGAACTTCAGGGAGGATAACGGCTTGCCATGCCGGCGTAAGCTTCTCAACAGCGCCAGTGCTGCCGCCGCACCATCTCCGGTAGTATTATAGCAATTGATAATTATATGTCCGGATTGCTCACCGCCCAGAACTATATCGCGTTGCAGCATCTCCTCCAGAACATTGCGATCGCCCACATCCGTTCTGATAACGGCTATGCCATATTTTCCCAGAGCTCTTTCCAGGCCCAGATTAGACATGACCGTAACCGTTACCGCATTGCCACGAAGCTTGCCTTCGGCCTTAAGCTGCAGTGCCAGCAAGCCTACGAGATCATCACCATCTAGAAGATCTCCTTTGTCGTCAATGGCTATCAGTCTATCCGCATCACCATCAAAAGCTAAGCCCAAATCGGCCCTATTTTCCAGCAGCGTCTGTCGTACCACCTGGGGATGCAGCGATCCGCAGCCATCATTGATATTCAAACCATCCGGCTCACAATGCAGCGCTATGACCTCCGCACCCAGACCTGCAAGCAGATCCGGCACTATACCGCTGGCAGCGCCGTTGGCACAGTCGACAACTATTTTCAGCCCGTGCAAATCTCCGTCGGGAATGGTTTTGAGGTATTCGGTATAATCTTTTATACCGTCCGTCGCCTGCCATATCTTGCCCACATCCCGGCCCTGCGGCCGGGGCAGGTCATCTACACCGCTCAGTATGCCGGCCTCTATTCGCTCCTCCTGCTCTACCGGCAGCTTAAGCCCCTGATGGGAGAAGAACTTGATGCCGTTGTCCTCAAAAGGATTATGAGAGGCGGAAATGACTATACCGCCCGCCATATCGGCCCGGCCAACAAGCCAGGCCACTGCCGGCGTAGGCAGCACACCCAGCA
>Ga0172382_10010358_pt1 | contig 12540 bp, 8 predicted proteins | sample Leawel138RmetaG_FD_122245 | JGI IMG/M metagenome (GOLD analysis project Ga0172382, IMG submission 122245) | Leachate microbial communities from a municipal landfill in Southern Ontario, Canada - Leachate well 138R metaG | ecosystem: Engineered > Solid waste > Landfill > Unclassified | place...
CCGACGGGAAGCGGATCGTCTATACCACCTGCCTCTTCGACAATTCGGCGATATGGGAGGCCTTCGTGACCACCGCCGCGAACGGGTCGCCTGCGGTGAACCTCTCGGATATCCGGAAAGATGCCGACATCTGGATCATGGATGCAGACGGCAGGAACAAGAAGCAGCTGACGACCAATGGAGATGCGCTTCTACCCCTGTGGCAGCCGCACGGGGGCAGGATCGCATACCTCTCGGATACCTCCGGGAAGAGCGAGATCTGGATCATGCAGAGCGATGGTGTGGGCAAGAGACAGATGACGTTCAGCGAAGGGAATGTATCGTGGTATTCCTGGTCCCCGGACGGGGATAGAATCGCCTACGTCGTCGCGGCACCACCTGGAAGACAGCCGGAGTTCTCTCTCTGGGTTATCAAGAGCGACGGATCGGGCTCGGGACAATTGACGACCGGAAACTGGGACACATCCCCAGTCTGGTCGCCGGACGGGGGCCGGATTGCCTTTCGGTCGGAGTCGAGAGACCAGAAGCTCTGGGTGATTGAGAGCGACGGCTCCGGCCTCGCACCCCTCGATCCTGACAATCCGACGTATATGATGCAGCAGTGGTCTCCCGACGGCAGGACGATCCTCGTGAGCGATGGAAACAACCTGCATGTAATCCCGCTCGAAGACCCAGAGGTACCCGCATCGCCGGGATTTGCGGTAGTTTCTGCAGTGGGTGCGCTGTTCCTCACGGCATGTCTGCTCAGGCTGAAAAAGCAGGAATGAGGGGAAAACGGGATGGGGCGCATGATGGAGCGCGATGGGGTAGCGGGGATCGCCTTCACGTCGCTCACTCCTTCTTCCGTGCTTCCCGTAGCGCCTCCATGGTCACCACGCGGACGGCGCCGCCCTGGACGCCGCCGCCGGCATCGTCCATCCCATCCTCGATCCAGCCCTCGATCTCCAGGTAGGCTGCCCGCAGCCCCTCGAGGACGTCCGGGTCGGCGTCCCAGAGGCCGCGCCCATGCGCCTCAAGCAACCGCCTCCCGATCTCCTCCAGCGCCCAGGGGTTTTCGTCCTCAAAGAACTGCCGCATCCGGGCGTCCAGAACGAACGTGCGGGCGATGTCATCGAAGATCCGGTCGTCCACCTCCTGCGTCGTCGCTTCCCATCCGTAGACAGTCCCCACCTGCCGCGAGATATCCCCGGCACCTTTGTAGCCGTGTCGCTTCATCCCCTCGATCCATTTCGGGTTGAGGAGCTTCGCCCTGACGACCCGCCGCACCTCCTCGGCAAGTGTCCGGATCTCGACGCGGCCCTGGTCGCGCGTATCGCCGTAGTAAGCGGGCACCTCATGCTTCGAGAGCGCCCGCACCGCTCCGGTCAGCCCGCCGTGCACCCCGAAGTAGCAGCAGCACCCGAGAAGGTCGTACTCGTCGGTCACTGTCTTGTTGAAGGTGAGGTCGACTGCGGCAAGCTGCGCGGAGAAGGTCTCGGGGGACTCGTCGCCGAAGTTACCCCGTCCATAGGCATAGCCGTTCCACCCGACAAAGACATCCGCAAGGTCCTCTTCCTCCTTCCAGGCCGAGGCATAGACTGCCAGACTGACGCCGTTGCCGTAGGTGCCCGGCCGGCTCCCGAAGATCCGGGCTGTTCCGCTCCCCGCAAGGGCGTGCTTCCGCACGAAGTTCATCTCGGGAGGCTCATCCAGATCTGCGATCTCCCGGATGGCGTCGTCCAGGAGCTCGATGCAGGTGTAGAAGCAGTCCCGGAGGATCCCGCTCATCCTGACGGTGACGTCGATCCTCGGGCGGCCGAGTTCTTCGAGCGGGAGTATGCGGTATGACCTGACCCTGCCGTCCGTCCAGACTGGCTCGACCCCGATGAGGGAGAAGATCTGGGCGAACTGCTCGCCGTCGGCCCACATGATGTCGGACGCCATCCAGTACATGCCGACATTCTCCGGGATTCGCCCGTGCTCGTTGGCGTATTTCTGGATGACGCTCTCCGCAAGCCGCGTCCCTATCCGCCATGCGGCGCGGGTGGGTGCCCGGAAGGGGTCGAGCGAGTAGAAGTTCCGCCCGGTGGGGAGCACCTCGGGCTTGCCCCGGGTGATGAGGCCTGAAGGGCCCGGCGGGATGTAGCCCCCGGCAAAGCCCGAGAGCAGGCTCCCGATCTCGTCGGAGCCGTCCATCCGCGCCGCAAGATCGAGGACGCCGGCCCGGATCTTCTCGAGCACCTCCGGGTCGGGGTGCGGGAGGCCGCCCGGGGGATCGCCTGCGAGGAACGCGGCGATCAACCGCTTTGCCGTGGCCTCGGTGTCCTGCAGCAGCGCACCGTCCGGGGTAAGAACGTCGTGCCCCATCATACGGAGCACCGCGGATCGCAGTTCCCCATCGTAGCGCATGACCGCATGAATGAACTCCACCCGGCGTTCGCTCTCCGGCGCCTCCCCGAAGATGTGCATCCCGTCGGGTATCCGGGTCTCGGCGATCCGGGTGACGGCGGTATGGGCGGCGGCGACCACCTCTTCGAAGGGAGCCCCACACTCCTGGAGGGCGCGGAGCCCGATCTCGTCGCCGATGCCGGTCTCTTCGAGGAGGTCGGCGATCGTGTGTTCGAGTGCGTGCGCCCGCGCCCGGTCGACGCCTTTTGCCCGGTTGTAGTCCGCGATCTGATCTTCGAGGTCCTTTAAGCCTGCATAGAGGTCGCTAGAGGTCATCACCGTCTGCATATGGTCAACCAGGACCGCGTAACTCCGCCGCTTGGCGATCGTCCCCTCCGGGGGGTTATCGGCGTTGTAGATGTAGAGGTGGGGGACGGTCCCGACGGCGATGTCGGGGAAGCAGGCATCAGAAAGAGCAACAGACTTTCCCGGGAGGAATTCGAAGTTTCCGTGCGTGCCGACGTGGACGATCACGTCCGCGCCGAACGTCTCTTCGATGTAGCGGTAGGTCGCGAGATACTGGTGCGGCGGCGGAACGCCCGGGTCGTGGAGGATCCGACAGACCTGGCCGTCGCACCGCGGACCGGCGCACCCGCGTTTGGGCTGGACGCAGACGAGGGCGTTTCCGTAGCGCACCCCGGTGATGACGATCCTCCCCTCGTGGACCATCGCCGGCGGGACACCGTCCATCTCCTCGCCCGGCGGTCGGCCCCACGCCTCGCAGACACGGGCCCGGACACCGGGGGGAAGGGTCTCGAACCAGGCGGCGTAATCCTCCGGCTCCACCAGCGCAAGGGCGCCGCCTTTTCGGACGATCTCCGCGACCGATGTCCAGCGAAAATCGCTGATTGCTTTTCTCTCCATGATGGTCTCGATCAGATCTTTTCCGCTCTCCGGGTACTCGACCGCATACCCCCGGGCGTGCATCGCTTTGAGGATCTTCACGACACTCTCCAGTGTATCGAGGTGTGCCCCGGCACCGACCGACGCCTCGACCGAAGAACAAGGCTTGTTGTGGAGGATAAAGACCACCCGCCTCTCCGCGGCGGGTTTTGCAGCAAGGTCGATCCACCGCCTCGCCCGCCCCACGAACTTCTCCACCCGTTCGTCGATGGGGACGTGCCGCTCACCGGCCTCCTCCTGGCCGCGGGTCTCTGCCGCACCGATCGGCACCATCTCGATCGCGCCGAAGAACTCGGGCATCGCGACGTACCAGGAGACGTCGCTCCCGCGCATCCCGTCCAGGTCAGTCCTGCACTCCGCTTCGGTCTTGTGGTAGAGGATCAGGGGGCGGAGCACCGGCATGCCGAACTCTTCAAGCACCTCGACGAGGGCATCGGCGTCGCGGGGCGGTGTGAACGTTCTTGCATCGACAAGCGCGTCGATCCGGCCCGCAAAGAAGGTCGCAAGCACCTCCCGGTCGGACCGTGCCCCGATAGCCTCGTCCGCGATCCCGAAGCAGAAGACGGGGAGGATGTCGTAGTGCTTCTCAAACTCCCGGATCAGGGCGTTTTCGACGGCCAGATCCCCATTCGCCCAGTGTGTTCGGGAGAAGAGGAGCCCGACGCGGAGGGGGTACCGGGACGAGTACCAGGCCAGATAGTCGTCGGGGTCGTCGAAGACATACCCGGCGTCCGGGTGGTAGATCCCCTCCCAGCGGGTCTCCTGCGGGGGGTCGTAGGCGACGTCCATCCCGGTTACTTCGGCCTGGACGTAGCGGATCAGGTTCTTGATGTTCTCGGGCCCGCCGTAGAGGAAGTAGGTGCTCACCGTGGAGACGACGGTGAGCGGGACGGTCGAGGCCGACCAGGAGGTGTCAGTGTAGCCGAATGCTATCACCGGAACATTTTCCGGGAGATTGCCCAGGATCTCGTCCCAGACCGGGTCCTGCGACGGATGGATCAGAATGAGATTGGACTCATGCAACGATGCGATGCACCGCTCTCGCTTCTCCGTGTCATCTACCAGTTCATGCACCTGCCACGCGGCAAGGTCGACCCCGGCCTCCCGCGCCGCACCAGAAAATTGCAGCAGTTCGCTGCCCCAGGCCACTATCGTTATCTTCATGGTATCTCCATCGTATCCCCGTCGTCCGACGGGCGGAGGGGGACCACGTACGGAACCCCCATCTCGTCTTTTACGGTCGCCTCGATCCCGTAGACGGTACGCATCATCTCCCCGGTCAGGAGAGACGACGGCGCCCCCTCTCCGATCACCCGCCCCTCTTTCAGCATCATGATCTTGTGACAATAGCGGGCGGCAAGGTTCAGGTCATGAATCGCCGCAATCACCGCAATCCCGTGTTCTTCCACAAGCCGGGCGAGGAGAGCCATCACCTCGATCTGGTTGCGCATATCTAGAGCGCTCGTCGGTTCGTCGAGGAGAAGGACCCGCGCGTCCTGTGCAAACGCCCTTGCGATCAGCACCCGTTGCCGCTCACCCCCCGAGAGGCGGTCGACCCTGCGGGATGCAAAATTGCTGATGCCGAGGAGGGAGAGCGCCTTCGAGACCTTCCGTTTGTCCTCCTCGGAGACACTCCAGCGCAGGTGTGGCCGCCTGCCCATCAGGACGGTCTCAAAAACCGTTGCAGAACCCGGTACGCCGCTGCTCTGGGGAACATAAGCGATAGTCCGTGCAATCTCCGTCCGGCTCACCGAGGAGAGGTCGCACCCGTTAATACGGAGATCTCCTTCCGGGTCGAGGATCCGGTCCAGGCACCGGAGCAGCGTCGTCTTGCCGGACCCATTCGGCCCAATGAGGCCGAGGATCTCCCCCCTCTCAAGGGAGAACGAGACGTCCGCAAGCACCTGCCGATCGCGGTAGGAGAACGAAAGTCCGCGTGCGCAGAGCAAAGGCGCCATCAGGCGTCCCTCCTGCGCATGAAGAGGTAGAGGAAGAATGGGATGCCGAGGAACGCCGTCATGATCCCGACCGGGAGGATCGTCCCGGGGACTACCATGCGCGCGAGGCAGTCGGCGCCGAGGAGGAGGACGGCGCCCACGAGACCGGACGCGGGTATGAGGGTGCGGTAATCGGCGCCGATTGCCATCCGGGTGATGTGGGGCGCAACCAGGCCGATGAACCCGATGGTGCCGGTGAAGCAGATGATCACCGCCGTGACGAGGGATGCGGCGAGCATGAACCCGGCCATGGACCGCTCCACCGGCACACCGCGGCTTTTGGCTACCTCGTCACCTTCGGCGAGCGCGTTGAGGTCCCACGCACGCCAGAGGAGGGGGGGAACGACGGCAGCGACGACGACCGTCACGATCGTCAATTTCGGCCAGGATGACTTGTCCAGGGACCCGAACATCCAGAAGACAACCTCCTGCACCTTCTCTGATGTCCCCAGATACTGGAGGAGTGAGGTGATGGCCGAGAAGAGGTACATGAGCGCGATGCCGGCAAGGATCATCGTCTCGCCTCCCATGCCCTTCAGGCGGGCCATGCCGTAGATGGCGCCTGCAGCGAGCATGGCGAAGAGAAAGGCGTTTCCTATGACGAGGTAGCCTGAGAGAAAACCGGCCCCGAGGACGATGGCGATTGATGCACCGCACGAAGCAGCGGAGGCGATTCCGAGTGTGAAAGGGCTGGCAAGTGGGTTTCGGAGGACGCCCTGCATCACCGTGCCGGCGATCGCAAGCCCGAACCCCCCTACAATTGCGAAGAGCACGCGGTGCAGCCGCCAGCCCCAGACGATTCCGACGGCATTGGACTCGATCATCCGGTCCGGCAGGTCGACCGCCCCGGGGAAGAGCCCGGCGAGGATGGCGAGGTAGGAGTCGGCGACCGGGAGGTTTGCCGATCCGAGGGTCACGGCGACCCCGACGAGCGCTATGAGGATCAGGACGAGGGCGGATATGAAGAGCACCCGCTTCTCAGTGAGCCGGGCATACTCCTGCATGCCGGTATCAGCCATCATATGGGTAGACAAACATCCCGTGTTCGTCGAGGTCATAGTCAAGCCGCTGGAACTCGCTCAGGTACTGCTGGTGGACGGCGCGGGGGTCGAGATCGGGGAAGAGATCCGGGTAGAACCACGTTGCCATGTATGCAACGCCGATGAAGTATTCAGGCCCTCCGATGGCGTCAGAATGGATGATGTGCACCCTCCCGCCCCTGACCGCACCGATCTGGTCCCAGACCGGCCGGCTCTCGATCGCACGATGGACCGCTTTGAAAGACGAGGAGTCGTCGTCACCGTAGCCGCCGAAGACCAGTTCGCCGGCGCCCACAATCTTGACTATGACATCAGGGTTCCTGCTGATGACCGCCTCGGGGTCGACCGTCGGGTATTCGATCGTGGTATCGGAAAAGATGTTCCTGCCGCCGGCGAGTTCGATCTTCTCGTCGTAGCCCGATCCCTTTCCGGCACTCTTGTAATCGTTCCAGCTCTCCAGGTAGACCGGCACACGATCATCGGTCGGTATCGAGGCTATGCGTTCGGCCACAGTATCCATCACGCTCCCGTGGAACGCAAGGAATCGTTCGGCTCCCTCCGCCTTTCCGAGGAGGAGCCCCATCGTCCGCACTTCGACGGCATAGGCCGCCGGCCGGTAACTGTCGAACCGGAAGAACCGGATGGACGGGTCGATGGATGCAAGCGTCTTCTCGATATCGTCGCAGGACGACTGCGAGATGGTGGCGTAGAGGAAGACCGCGTCAGGGCGGACCGCGGCCGCCTGCTCGTAGTCGGGGGACCAGACCGATCCAAGGTTAGCCTTTCCACGGTACTCAGGGAAATAGGTTGGATCGTCGAGGGTGTACTTACTCACGCCTACGACCCGGTCGGGCTCCACGCCGATCGACCGCATCATCTCAACGGTGTCGCTGTTGAAGACAGCGATCCTTTTGAGCGGGCGGGTGAGTGTCGTCGTCCGCCCGGATGAATCGGTGATCGTGAGAGCCTTCCCATCCCAGTACTCATAGACGAACGCGGCGTCCCGGAGGTCGTCGGGCGACGGGGCCTGGACCGTTCCTCCCATGAACCGGGCGTCCAGCGAGTCGAGGATCGCGGCCGCGAGCTCGGACGCCGTCAGCGTGCCGCTGCCGTCGCGGTCGCACGGGACCGCCTCCGCCGCCGCCGATCCGGCGAGGAGAAAGATGCAGCAGGCGAGCAGGAGAAGTTTACGGGTCATCGTCTGCACCGCCTCCCGAACACCACGGCAAACGCCGCGAGCGCGGCCGCCCACTCAAAGCCAGGCGCGGTCGGGGTCGCCGTCTGCGCGACCTCTCCCGAAGTTTTGGGTCCATCCGACCCCACGACGCCCGACTCACCGGTCTGCAGGTTCTCCCATGTGCCGGCGATCTCCTCACCGGCCTCCGACGGGCCCTGCACCCGGTAGCGAATCGCCTCTTCACCGATGACGGCGAAGGCGACGTTCTGCCCGGAGACCCTCGTTTGGTCGTCAGGGTGGTCCGTCCCCGCCCACGTGCAGCCGTCGGGGATGGTCTCGACGATGCCCCCGATCGGGATGCCCGTCACCGTGAGCGTCACTTCAAGGTCGTTTTCGGAGGAGGTGAGGGTCCGCTCGACGCTCACGGCTGTAACAGGGGCTGTGAACAGGAAGATCAGGACGCACAGGAGTACTGCTCTCTTGGGTGCCATTGCGGAGAGATTTGCCGCTTTGTGCTATATATGTTTTTATTTGTAATACTTGTTCAAATGAGATTATCTATTCAAGCGATTTTTTTGTAACAAATAGACGATATTTATGAGTCTTTATGGGATTTATCCGGAACCGCCGATGAGGCCGTTCCGACCGCAAACTCAACCGGTGAAGATTATCATCAGGCTTTGTGAGCGTGCCGGGAGGAGGTGCCGTGTTAAGGTGTCCGGTTTGAGATCCCCGGGAAATATTTCTCCCAAATGAGGATCCAGGGACGGTGGCAGGTCTGGAATACCGCGCCGGAGGACCGGGACGTATGCACGAGAGGGCTTCCTGTACGGCCAAGAAAAAGAATAAACGAAGACAGATAACTCATAATAAGACGATAAGATTTAAGATTGAGTGTTACTATATTGCAAACAGTATGAAGTTATTCGCTAATATCCACCTCTATCTTTACGCACTTCTTGCCTTTGTCCTCATTACAACACCGGTCTCGGCGATCTACGACTTCGAAGGAATCCCCTTCGAGACGGCGGCCCAGGGAGAGGTACGGGGGGAGGTGCTCACCTTCGGAACCTACGGGCTCACCTCTCCTCCCGTCGAGTGCACCTTCACTCTCCCGTCAAAGCCAGTATGGGCGCGTGTCTACACGGGCGTCTGGGGCGGCACCGAACGCTACACCGGGTGGGAGGAACTCAGCGTCAACAACGGCGTTCCCGTCCGCCGGGACCTCTTCGGAAAAGACGACCGGCACCCTGAGACCTATGTCTCAGGATATGGTGTCTATTGGGTCGCGCACGACTGCACCGACCAGCTCCGGGGCGGCAAGAACACCATCTCCCTCGCAACCAGCAGGGGCCAGCCCGAGAGCCGGATCGACGGGCGTGCCTACTGCATATTCGTCGTGGCCGTCGTCGAGGATGCCAAAAAACCGCTTACCCAGTACTGGATAGCCGAGGGGAACGAGAACCTCCACGGTGAAGGATGGTCCGGCACGAATCCCTCGTGCCACGACACGTGCGAGATCGTCTTTGAGAAGGCAGGCACGGCGGAAGGGACCGCCGCCGACCTGACCGTGCTTCTCATAGCTTCGACGAAGGGGCAGCCGGACTACGTCCTCTTCAACGGCGAGGACCTGGGTGTCCCGGTAACGGACCTCTCGCTGTACCCGGAGGGGGCGCGGGATATCGGCAACGAGCGCATCGGCGACGCAACTGGTGGTGCCGGGCAGGAAGCCCGGTATGTCGATGTCGAGACGTTCGACGTTGGCCGCCTCCTGAAAGAGACCAACCACGTCGTCTTCGAGCGCGGAAGGGATCTCGACGGCGACGGCGAGATCAGCACCACCGGGTCAAAGCCCGAAGGCGAGGACTATATTCACCCGGTCTCCGCGATCCTCACGGTGCAACGGTCCGGCGTGTCTCCAGCACCGGACTTCTCTGTCGACACACCCGTGGCGACGGGGGCCTATGCGGGTGAGGAAGCGACGATCCGGGCGACGGTGAGGAACTACGGCGTACGGCCTGATGGGAAGATCGGGGCGACCTTCTCGGTCGACGGGAGTGTCGTCAAAACGGTAGAGGTCGAACCGGCGAGGCCCGGCGTTCAGCAGGTCGAGACCGGCGTCATCCTTGCCGAAGGCCGGCATACCATTACGGTCCGGGTCGATGCCGGTGGCGACTCCGATCCGACGGACAACGAGGCGTCGATGCAGCTGACGGTCGGCACGGTCCCCGACCTCTCCGTCGCGATCGGGGCGCCGGTCCGGGGCAGGCTTGCGACTGCGGCTCAGGCCGCGCCGACACAACAGGCGCCCACCCCACTCTTTGCCCTGGTTGCAGGGCTCGCTCTCGCGGCTTTCCTTGCGAAGCGTCCGCCCGGCGGGAAGACGGCGGTTCTCCTGCTTGTAGGAATGGTCATCGTCGCTGCATGCCCGCTCGCGGCAGCTGCAGGCTATCTGGACTACACGATCCCGGTCATGATCAAGAACGGCGGCGGGAGCGATGTCGGCGCCTTCGACCTTACCATCTACCTGGATGGTGAGAAGGCGGCGGTCAAGCATGTCGACGGAGTCAGCGCCGGGGCAACGGTCACCATCGATCTTCCGCTGTACACGACGCCCGGGAAGCACCGGATCAAGGCTGTCGTGGATGAAGTGGGCGCGATCAAAGACTCAAACCGGGCAAACAACGCAGCTGAGGGCGAATATGTCTTCCCGTAGGATCGCAACCGGGCTGATCCTCCTGCTCCTCCTGGCAGCGCCCGCGGCAGCCACCTATGCCGGGGACAAACCGCTCTCGACCGTGTTTCACGACGAGCTCCGGGGCAATTACGTCTATACCGTGGGAAACAGCACCTACAGCGGTGCAATCGGTCCGGGGGGAGAGTATACGGTTACATTTGAACTCGAACTTCCGGCGGATACAACCGTCCGCTACCAGCGCCTCTACATCTACTGGGCCTGGAGCAAACTCGACCAGAACGCGATCTATCCGGTGATCTCGCTCACCCGCACGGATACGGGCGAGCAGCTCACGGAAACCGGCCGTTACACGGATTCCAAGGGGTTTGTCAGCCAGAACGACTTCTTCTCGGGGATGAACATCTTCACGACCGCGGATCTCAACCCCGGGGAGAACTCCTTTATGGTCGTCCTCAAGAACAACGCCACCGATAACAGGACTTTTGTCGTCCAGGGGATCGGCCTGCTCACCGTCTATGAGAGCCCCGGATCGCCGGAGGCGATCATCTGGGTGAGCGAGGGGGCTGACCTCCTCTACAGCAGCCACGGGATCACCCCCGCCATGGCGTCGAGCAGGATCGATTTTCCCGGGACGATCGACCGGTCCGGCCTTAAATCGGCCGAACTCTTCCTCGTCGCCCCTTCGGGCGGCTATACGCGGGAGAAGATCCCCGTGATTAACCGGCTCTTTGTCAACCGCGAGGGGACAAGCAGCATGCCCTCGTTCTTTGAAACAATCCTCTCGGCGCTCTTCCCGGGATCGAGCGGGAAGGAGTGGGTGAACGTCTTTGACTCCGATGAGCTGGTGCAGATCGGGATCGACCGGCGGGACGTGCTGCCCTACTTGCGGTCTGATGGGAATTTTGCGCTGGTCCAGGACGAAAAAGACTACCTGATGCTGACGAACGCCGTTCTTCGGGCTGAAAAGAGGTGAGAGTATGGAGACCATCATCGAGACAAAACACCTGAACAAGGCGTACAACGACCGGGTGATCGCCCTTGCGGACGTAAACCTGACCATCGATAAGGGGGAGTTCATCGCACTTCTCGGGAGGAGCGGCAGCGGAAAGAGCACGCTCCTGAACATCCTCGGCGGCCTCGACGCTCCGACGTCGGGGGAAGTCCGGATCAACGATAAAAACATCGATTTCAGCGACCGGAAGTCGCTCATCACTCTCCGAAGAGAGTCTATCGGTTTTATCTTCCAGAGCTTCAACCTCATCCCGGCGCTGACGGCGCAGGAGAACGTGGAGTACCCCCTCCTCTTCAATTATCACGACAGGACCACGAGGAGAGAGCGGGCAGCCGACCTTCTCTTGCTCGTCGGCCTCGGAGATCGGGCGCACCACTACCCCCGGGAGATGAGCGGCGGCGAGCAGCAACGGGTGGCGATCGCCCGCGCTCTCGTCGGAGACCCCCTCATCATCCTGGCCGATGAACCGACAGGAAACCTGGACTCAAAGACGCGCGACGAGATCTTCAGCCTGATGCGGCAGGTGAACCAGGAGCGGGAGACGACATTTCTGATCGTCACCCATGAGCGCGAACTCGGGAAGCGAACCGACCGCACCATTGAACTCCTCGACGGGAGCGTGGTCACATGATCCTCGGGAAGTTGATCGATTACCTGAAGGTCTCGGCCCACCAGGTCGCCCGGAAACGGACGCGCGTCTTCCTCACCGCCCTCGGCATAGCGATCGGGGTTGCGGCCGTCGTCGGGACCGTCGCCCTCGGCGAAGGCGTCCGCTACCAGGCGGTGGAGGCGATCAAGGATCAGTCCGACCTCACGCTCATCGAGGCGACCGCAGATATACGCGAAGGCGCGATCCAGTTCATCACACCGGCAAAGATCGACGAACTCGGCGCAATTTCTCATGTGGAAGCATCTTCGGCGGTGGTCAGGGAGGCATACACCACAAAACGGCAGACCTACCTCGAGGTCGTGGGGATCGATCCGGGGGGAATCGAAGGCGTGATCCAGCCAAAATTCCTGAGGGGGGAGAACCTTGAGCCAGGCTCCCGGCAGGCGGTGCTCGGGCACGACGTCGCCGAGACGCTCCAGCGCTACGAGGGGGTCCGGTTCGGCGATACCATCCCGATCCTGGTCCGGCGCTACGATGATGACGGTATGCCGGTCGATGAAGAGGTGCAGTTCACCCTGGTCGGCGTGCTCCAGGAGCGGGACGATGCGTTCGACCAGGTGATGCTGATCGACCGCGGGGTCGCGCAGGACCTGCGCGGGGACGAGACAGCGATTGA
>Ga0172382_10010361_pt1 | contig 12538 bp, 8 predicted proteins | sample Leawel138RmetaG_FD_122245 | JGI IMG/M metagenome (GOLD analysis project Ga0172382, IMG submission 122245) | Leachate microbial communities from a municipal landfill in Southern Ontario, Canada - Leachate well 138R metaG | ecosystem: Engineered > Solid waste > Landfill > Unclassified | place...
CGAGCACAACTACGGGATTCATTTTTTTAGCATCTATAATACCCTGAACAATTCGTCCAGGCATTGCACCGACATATGTTCTTCTATGCCCTCTTAACTCATTTACATCCTCTAGTCCACCAAGAGCGATCCTCACAAGAGGACGCTTGAGTGCTTCTGCTATAGAGTTTGCCAACGATGTTTTACCAACACCGGGAGGTCCTGAAAAACAGATGATTGCACCGGAATTTCCCTTTATGCCTCTTAACTCCATTAACTCTTTTACGGCAAAAAACTCTGTTATTCTATCTTTTGGTTTCTCTAAAGAGAAGTGATCTTTGTCGAGCTGATTTTGTACTTCACTAATCTTGAGCTTCTTTTTGCTCTCATCCCCAAAGGGAATATCCAAAGCCCACTCCAGATAAGTCTGCGTCATTGAGGCATCGGAAGAGTCAGGATGCATGCGAGAGAATCTCTCTATCTGCTTATTTATCTCTTTATATGCCTCCTCGTCCATCTTCTCTTTTTTAGCTTCAAGTTTTTTGCGATACTCCTCTATCTCTTCATCTCTTGAAGTATCGCTTCCGAGCTCTTTTTGAATCTGCTTTAGCTGCTCTTTTAAGAAGTACTCTTTATTTACCTTCTCAATGTGCGTATGCACTTTTGAGCGAATCTCTTTTTGAAGCTTATTAGCTTCTATTTCGTCAATTAAATACTCAATTAAATCCAAAAATCTCTTCTCGGTATTTGCCTCTACAAAAAGGTTATAAGCCTGCTCTTTTTTTAGCTTAACAGTGCTGCAAATTAGGTCAATTATGCGATTGTGGTCATGGTTTTCTTCTATAGTTCTAAGCAAATCCGGAGGAAAATAGTTACTAACGCTTGCAAGCGTTCGTACTTTTTCTCGAACTACTTCAAGGATTGCATCTATCTTTAGAGAGTTTACATTTGTTGCCTTGATAACCTCCACATGAGCTATAAGCGGGTCATCTGAAACCTTGTAAGCAACTTTTGCACGTGCTATGCCTTGAAAAAGAACCTTTACTCTTCCATCCGGAAGTGCAACTTTTCTCATAATAGAGCCTACAACACCTGCGTTGTAGAGTGATTCAAAATCTCTCTCTCCTTCATGTGAGGGCTTTGTAGGACAAACTATAACTAAAGAGCTCTCCTCTATAGCTTTAGTAGCCGCTTTTATATTGTTCTCATCGCTTAAAAAAAGCGGCGAAATCATAAATGGATATAAAAAAAGTTCATCCTCTGCTATTATTGGAATATCAGCGGGAAATTCACTATAATCACTAAGCTTCATAACTTTTCACTCCCTTTTTTAAATCAATATTAGCAGAAAACGGATTTAAAAAATCATACCAACTTGAGTCATCATCGCTCTTTGGTTTTTCTGCCTCTTGCTCTTTTTCTTCAATCTCTACTACTTCAATCTCTTTTACTTCATCCTCTTCAGAGATAGAGTTTCTAGAAACAACGCTTTTTGTATCAGGTATCATAAAATCATACCAACTAGAGGTACCGTCGCCCTCAAACCAAGCACGATACCATGGAGCCACCGCTCTGTCAACTTCTGAAGAGTCTATCCACGGCTGCGGGTTTATGCTTTTGTAGTACTCTGCGCTTTTTGGTTTATCTAGCCTCTCATACAGGTCAGAAATCTCTTCATTAAGTACATATTGGGCTAGATATAGGCGTATGAGCATTGTATTTACAACCTCTAAATACATGGAGTCCGGATAGTTTAGTTTAAATTTTTCTCCCTCTATTATCGCCTCGTCTATCAAGGCTTGATCACGTCTTGGATTTGGTAGTGCTTTATATTTTGCTTTTATTTTTAGAAACTCTGCTTCCTCTTTTTCATTTGGAGTTGCATATCTTTTTATATACTCATCTAAAAAATACTCACTCAAGAGATACTCCTCATGGTACATATGTGCGATTGCAAGTATCATGGTGGCTTCAGGGAGCAGCGGAGAACCTATATGTTCACCTTGAAGTGAGCTGTAGTAGCTGTCTGCCTTCTCCAAATCTCCGCTAGAGACACTCTGCGTTATCTTGGAGTACCAGTACATGGCAGGTTTATTATACTCTTCAATCTCTTTTGAGCAACTTGTGAAAAGTAGTATTAGCAACGCCATGGCAGCTACTATGTAAGTTTTATATTTCATTAAATTAGTTCCTAGTTATAAATAGGTTGATATTTTATCTAAAAGATATATAACACTCATTAAACTAGGTATATTTTATGCTTAAAGTGCTACAATTAGCGAAATATATGAGAAGGGTTTTGATGAAATTTGATATTTGTGTGCCTATTTTAGGCTTCGAACATGTTAAAAAAGTAAGTTTGGAAAAAATTGACGATATTTTTATGAAAATGAGATCTGAGAATGAAGAGCATATATCTTTTACTCTTATAGACCCTTTTGTCTTAAGAGAGTATGATTTTGAGGTCTCAGACACCATACAAGAGCTACTTCAAATAGATAAAAATTCAAATCTAATTATATTAAATATCGTACTTATTCAGTCGCCTATTGAAAACTCTGTTGTAAACTTCATAAGTCCTATGATTTTCAACACAGACAACAACAGAGCCGCCCAAGTAATTTTAAGCGACTCCCCCGAATACGGCGTAGCAGAGAAGATTTCTGATTTTTTGAAAAAATAGATTTCTAATAGATGTCATATATAATTAAAACTTCCAAGCAAAACATTAAGCAACTATTAAGCTTACTTATATATAAAATGCTATATATTATGTAATAATTACTGTTTTATTTGGAGGATTGGATGAAAACTGTGAAATATTTCTTACGATTAGTCTTTCTTTTTAACATTATAGGTTTTCTTACTTTACCCAGTTTAAACGCAGATATTAATTTATGTCCCGGAGAGACCATTTCAGGCTTAAATGGGGCAACAGCACCTGCGTATGCTACTATAAATGACACTATATCTGGGTACACTACTCACTACTACAATTTTACTCCTGCTGTAGACGGTACAATTCAGGTAAACTCTAGCATGGGCGCTTACTCCAACTCACTCTATATAATAGATGGATGCTCAACTACTCTTTGGAGTGATACTGATAACTCAAATGAAAAGTCATCTTCAACAATAGATGTTAATGCAGGACAGCAGATAGTTATTGCTTATGAGAGGAGACACTCAACTTCTCAAGCATATACTTTGGTTTTTACATTCTCTGATGGAACTGAAACCACAGGGGGGCGTGATTTTGTACAACGAACCCAAACAAGTCTATTTGGAGATGTAAAAGTAATTGGAAATACTGTTCTTTGTATACTAAGCGGTGGAGTATGTGTTGAGCCGACTACAACTGCTTCAAATGCTGGAACTAATTTACAAAAAGCGCCTATCTCTTACTCTACTCTTACTTTACCTACAAATGCTACTGTTGAATACGCTCGTATATATTGGCAAGGGCGTAAAAATGATAACGAGACTTGGGATTCTACATCTAAAACTGATGCCGGAGTAATCGGTATCAGAAAAGGAAGCGCTGGAGTATTTACATCTCTTACTGCCGATATAAAAGATTATGACACAACCGATGGCATTCCTATATACTCTGCTAGTGCCGACGCTTCAAGTGTAGTAAATGGCAGTGGAACTTACTATATAGATACAACAAATTTTTATACAATTACAGGGGACACACCTGATGGATTGGGAGCATATGGAGCTTGGACATTAGTTGTAATTTACAAAGACCCAGATGAAGCAAGTGCAAGAAATATAACTATCTTTGATGGCTATAAACAGGTTACTAAGTATACTGGAAATATTGATATATCTGTTAGCGGATTTTTAACTCCTAAAGCCGGTTCAGTAGACTCTAAAACCTATGTATTTACAGGAGAAGGTGATAAGTATATCACAGGTGACGTTATAAGAATGGCTGGAGCAACATATAATACTGCTTTACAAGATATAGGAACATTTGACTCTAGAGTTGACGTAGATGGAACAAGAAGTCCCAATTTGACAAACAACAACGGTATAGATATACACAAATATGATACAGGAACAACAAGTGGTGCTAGAAATATTATTACAAATGATGAAATTGGAGCAAAATTTCAATTTACTTCAATTGGTGATACCTATTTTCCATCTTTAATAGTCTTTTCAACAGAACTATATCTTCCACAGATGTGTTATGACTACTCAATAAAACAAGATGGAAGTTATTTAAGTGTAGATAGAGATGCTTATCCGGTAGCACACTTAGACTCAACAGTATCATCTTCTGATTTAGAGATAGTTGTCTATCTAAGAAACCAAGAAGCCGACATAGTAGCAGAAGGAATAGCTTTAAAAGCGGATGTAAATGATACTATTTTTGATCAGACAGGTAATATTTATACATCAAACGTTAACGGTTCGGCTCTCATTGACAGAGGTCCGCCAACTTTCACAGACCCTCTATGTGAGTATGATGAAAATGGAGACAACTCTCTAGCAAACAATGGGTGTACAAATGGACATGACATTAGAAAAGGAAATGGCTCCCTAGATGCCGGGGACTATATATTCACAAAATATAAACTAAGCCCTAAAAACATAACAGGTTTAGGAGAGCTAGAAGAGCCACTTGGTTTATCACTGAGATATTATATTACTGCTGGAGGTAAAGAAATTGTATATCCTGATTATTTGCTCGGTGGCGAGAATATTCCACTCTGCCCTCCTACAGCTTTTTATACTCCGGCTTGGGGACAATTCAATGTTGTCCAAAGCGGTCAAGCAAACGATGATATTAAAAATAATCTTCTCACGCAGATTTCTCGTAACCCTTTTAACACCTCTGTTGTCTTTGATTCAACGCCTACAACAGGAAATAATGAAGCACCGATTTCAAATGTAAACACAACCGTTTTAGCTGAAATTATAGATGTTGATGCATTTGGTGACTTAAATGCATCTTGTTCAAATCCTGACTCCTCCTTGTCAGAACCTATATTTGTTCCTATAAACTTTACGCCTTCTAATTATCAAGCGGACATTACGCCACAAAGTGCTGACTACTACAATTTTGCCGTTAAGAATGCGGCATTTCGTGTTTGGTACTTTAATGACCAAAATGGAACACTAATTCAAGATTGGAGTGCAAGTACAACAAATAGCAATAAAACTCTCTTGTCGATTTCTGGATTATATAAAAGTGATGTTCATACACAGTGCAGTGTAGAGTGTTCGGATTCTACCTCAACTACTTGTTTTACTTGTATAAAAAACAATTATGCTCAACCACTTTGCTCGCGTGACAACTTTTCTATTCGCCCAGAATCATACGATCTTCGTATTTATGATGTAGATAAGTTATTGCCAGATTACAACATAATAACCGACCCGTCAAATCCAAAGAACACAACCAAAATTGACCTCTCAACACAAGTAGGTTACACTCCTACTACCACACCGGCAGGGAGAATGAATTTAGCTGCTGGATATAATTATCGTTTTGATATTACAGCAACCGGACATGATGGTTTGTCTTCTGTAAAAGGTTACACACGCTACTTCAATGGAGCAAGTGATTATAAAGCAACTATGTTTTGGGATCCTCAAAGCACTAAAACAGGATGCAATAATATCTCAGATGAAAATATCCCTTTTTATGTTGCTAATGGAGTAATGCAGAATGAAGAGCGTCTTCTCTCTGAAGTGGGAGAGTATAGATTAAATATTACTGATACCTCTTGGACGGCTGTAGATTGGCAAAATATGGCACATCATGATACATCTGTTAGTGGAGGTTTTGCATCCGGTGATGACTGCATTACCGGTTCAACATCTTCAACCCTAGTCGGCGGTAGGTATGGATGTGAGATACGTACAGACCATGGCAGTGATGAAGGCGGACGCGTATATAAAGATCATGATTTAACTTTTCACCCTTATAGATTTGACTTAGACAGCATAGCTCCATCGCGTGGGGAGAACAACAGCACCGACTTTTCTGGAAATCCATTTATTTATATGTCTAATGTATTGTTAAATGAAGAGATGTCTCTTCATTTAGTAGGCCCTGTAACTGCACTTGGTGAAGACAACTCAACACTAAGCAACTTTGTAGATAACTGTTATGCAAAACCTGTAGCTTTAACTCTAAACAAATCAGCAATATCAGGTGCGACTAACTATAGATATAGATACCATAACGGTGACGGCTTGCCTCTAACTGATCAAAATGGAACTATGAATAATCCTGCCGGAACAATAACTTTAGGGACAAATGATTTTAATCAGTCAAATAGCGGAGCTGCGAACACTATTTTAAATTTAAACTTTGACAGAAATGTAACTAATGTGTTAAACCCTGAAAGGATAACATTTTCTGCTTATGATGCAAACTGCTCCACGCCGACAGATTGTACAATGAATGCTGATTTAGTTGCAGATAAAACAACTCAAGGAACAATAAATTTAGATTTAAACCTAACTCATCTCTACGGCAGAACTCATGCTTCAAGACAGAGGTATGATGGAAATACAGGCACAGCCAATATCTACTTTGAGTCTTACTGTTTTGGTACTGTTGGCGGCAATACATGTGATAGAGCTCTTCTGCCAAACGGCGTTAACTCTAGAAGAGTAGATGACGTAAGATGGTTTATAAATGACAATCATAACATTGCTAACGACGGTAATGTCAGTATTGTTGTACAAAGAGGCGGAGCTAACGTGCCCGCTGATACTGTAGTTGCAACAGACAATCCTATTGGAAATCCATCTGTTACAACTCTTGACTATGATGGGAGCAGGGGCTACCCATATAAAACAACAATGGAAAATAATGCTTCTTTGTGGTTGATTTACAACGAAAGTAACCCTTTCGCTAATAGAAACGAGTTTCAAGTTGAATTTGACAATGTAGGAGACTGGACAGGCGAGAGTGAAACTGATACAACAACGAGAAGTGTAGGTGGTGCAACTACCAACAGGAGACTAATGTGGTAAATAGAAGTAACGCTCTTATGAGATCCGCTTTTACCATGCTAGAGCTTATATTCGCTATCGTTGTTATAGCTATTTCCGTTATGTCTCTTCCTATGATGATTCAAGTAACTTCAAGGGGAGTAGAGAAGAATATAGTTCAAGAAGCTATATTTGCGGCTTCTGCCGAACTGATGGAAGCAACAACATACTATTGGGACAACAGGTCTATAGAAGACATTGATGTTAGCCGCTTATCTAGAGTCGTTGATGTTGACTCAAATTGTGATGCTGATAGATTAAGACCGGGGCATATAAATCAACCCTTTCATAGAAGATGCTTAGATAGTAGTGTGGCTGCGGGTGTCAACTATACTGCTGCCGAGCTACTTATTCCTAGTTTAAACATGAGTGTACATGGTGTTGGTAATATATTTGACAACCCGCTAGCAGGCGCTGCAACATATAAAGACACATACCAAAGCCAGATGGAAATAGCTATGGGATTGGGAGATGTAAATGTAAAGGAGCTTACAGTTTCTATATTTGAAGCTGACGGAACAACTTTAATAACTCGTCTTAGTATATATAGTGCTAATCTCGGAGAGATAGACTACTTCAAGAGGAGATTTTAATGCGTAGAGCCGCTTTTACCCTCCTAGAGCTTATCTTTGTTATAGTAATTATGGGAATTTTAGCAAAATTTGGAGTTGAGCTTCTCTCTCAAGCATACCAAAATTTTATCTTCTCAAGCGTAAATAATAGACTTCAATCACAAAGTACTTCTGCTGCCGAGACCATAGCAGCAAGACTTCAATACCGCATAAAAGATTCTGTCATAGCAAGGCAGACAGACGGCAATTTTCAGGCACTTGCAAGTAACACTGACTTGACAGCTCCAATTTTAGAGTGGGTCGGTACAGATATTGACGGTTTTCGTGGAAATAGTGCTGTTCTACCACACTGGAGCGGAATAATAGATCTTGATTTATCAACTTCTACTACTTTAGTCTCTCCCGGAACTGACACAGTAGCATTAAACACACTAATTGGGGTACTCTCAAACGGTGGAAGCGATATTAATAATACCGCTATATACTTTGTCGGCTCAGATAGCGATATACGAACGGGATATGGATGGGATACTGCTATCGGTGCAATCACAACACAAAATGAAGCTATGCACCCAATAAGAAGCAATGGTGTTGCAAACCAATTTATTCCGACAAACGGAGCCACGGGAGCAGATAACAATTTCACAGGTGTTGACGTTTATGAGTACTATCAACTTGCATGGACAGCATATGCAGTCGGGATAACTAACTACGATGCCGGTACAAACACAGGTACTTTAACACTGTGGTATGATTACCAGCCGTGGGAAGGTGAGAGCTATGCCGCAGATGGAACAGCAGTAACACTTATGGAGGATGTAAGTACATTTCAGTTTAGAGCCGTTGGCTCAATCATCAAGCTGCAGGTGTGTGTTAAGAGCGATTTAGTAGAGGAGTATTCGTTATGCAAAGAAAAAACAGTATTTTAAAAATAACTTCTCATAAAAAAAGAGGGCTTTTTCTAAAGAAGCGTTCAGGCTTTGCCATGATTATGGCAATTGTAGTTATCGTCATCATCTCTACTATTATGGCTCTATCACTTGCCCTAACTACGGAGACCAGCAAAAAAACAGTTGATTTGTATCTTTATGAACAAGTAGCACTACATGCTAAAAGTGCTGCAGAGTTAGCACTTTTAGAGATTGCAACAAATGGGTGTCAAAATAACTATACAACTGATTTTGGAGGCTCTATCTACACCGCAAATGTTACTATGCGGTATATATACACTGGAGTTACTACTAATGTTGCAGGCACGATATGTACTCCATATAGCCCCGGAGGTGTTCCTATATATATAACAACTCCTGAACAAAACGGCTCTGTTTTAATGGATGTAACCGTTAGTGTTAATGATGCGAACATAACAACAGAACCTATTAGTTACTTTAGAAGAACTATCCAAAAACTATAAACTCTAAGCCATTCTAACCTATTTAATGCTATAATCCTTATACATCTACAAACTAAAGGATTTATTATGAATATAACATTAACAGGAAGACAAATAGAGCTTACTGAACCTATTAAAACTCATATGAATGCATCTATTGAGACACTTGGCAAATATAACATGGATATTATCTCTGTAAATATAGTTGCAACAACTCAAACAAAAAAAAATAAAGAGCACTCTGTTGTTGAGTATGTGATAAAGCTTGCTCATAAAAACTCTATTGTAATCAAACAAAGCGATCAAGACCTTTATGCTGCTATAGATTTGGCAACTTCAAGAGCGCAAAAAGCACTACGTCGCATACATGATAAAGATAATAATCACTACAAAGATGGCATAAACGAAGCTAAAAGTGAGTCAAATCTAAGTGTAAACTTAAATGAGATTAGTGAGTCTATGGAGGATGAGATAGTGCCGGTTGAACTCTCGCTTTATAAACCAAGAGAGGTAGAGGATGTTTTAAATGATTTAAAAGATACAAACAAGTTGTTTGAAATATTTTTAGATAATGATAATAAAACACGTGTCCTTTACAAAAGAAATGATGGAAGGTTCGGACTATACTAATCTACATGCAAAGAGAGACTCCTCTCTTTGTTTAAATCACTTTTTACACATTTGACTATCTCCTCATCTTCTGCCAAATCAACCCATCGAAACTGACTTCCACTCTGATTATGACCTTTTAAGAGATCACCGCTTTTTCTGAACTTCAAATCAAGATTTGCGATATCAAAACCGCTTGTCGTTTGTACAAATTTATCAAGCCGCTCAGATGAGTTCTGATTTGTGTATAAAAAGCAGTACCCTTTTAGCCCTTTGCGGCTTACACGTCCACGAAGCTGATGCAGAGTTGAGAGTCCTAGCCTCTCAGCTCCGACTATAACAACTGTGCTAAGACGAGGCAAAGATATACCAACCTCAACAACAGTTGTGGCTATGAGTATATCTCCATTTTGTGCAAAACCTGACAAAACTTCATCTTTCTCCTTATCTTTTCCATGTGTTACATAAACACTCTTAAATCTTCTCTCCCAAAATCCTCTCGCCTCATCAATGCTTTGGTACTCCAAAAATTCACTCTGCTCAACAAGCGGATAAACCAAAAGAACTTGATTTTTTTTAGCTATTTCACTCTCTATATGAAACAATAACTCTTTAAAATCATGCTTATGTATCACTCTGCTAGTTATATCTTTTTTAAAGGGGGTTGATGTTATTAGCGATACATCTATATGCGCGGTCTCAATCATGGCCTGAGTTCTAGGAATAGGTGTAGCTGAGAACTGCAAATAGTGCGGTTTTTTATCTCCCAAACTTACAAGTTTTTCAAGCATATTTCTCTGAGCTGTTCCAAAACGGTGCTGCTCATCTACCATGACAAGGGCGGCTTCAGGGAGTTCTCTGTAGAGCAGCGCATGTGTTCCTATGATAAAGTCATACTCATCTAGGTCTATCTTTTTAGTTCTGTTTGTAACAAGCACTATTTTCATAAAAGGAAGGTACCTCTTAGCCTCCTCATAGAGCTGATTTGCCAATATTGTCGTGGGTGCCATAAGAATAGAGCGATTTGGCATCATCATAACACAAGATGCCAAGATAACCATAGTTTTGCCGCTTCCAACATCTCCAACTACCATTCTTTTTGCTGAAATATCACTGCTTAAATCTTTTTTTATCTCTTCAATGGCCTTAAGTTGTTCATCTGTTAATACAAAAGGAAGCGTTGATGCCCACTCTCTATAATCTTGATGCGCAGAATTAATCGCTTGGAAGTATCTTCTTTTTTTTTGGAGCTGTTTCATATAGACAAAAAGTTCCGTATATTTAAGAGCCTCTATGGTTTTAGGCTCCAAATTTTTTAGATTTGGCGCTGTTTGTGTGGGAAAATGAATCTTTAAAAGCTCATCTGCAATCTCCTCGCCTAATCCCTCTGAAAGTAAATTCTCTTTTGTCAAAGAGCTCTTAATAAGCCTAAGCATAACATCGCTTCTTAGAACTGATTTGTATTTTGGGGTAATCGCACCGATATTTGTTACTTTTTTAGGCATACTTATACTACATGAACCGCTCTTACACTCAACCATCCCATAATAGTAATCTCTCTCACCCACCTTGAACTGGTGCATCATGTATGGTTTAGGACGAAACATGACACCTGTAATAGTATGACCGAAATTATGGACAAAAAAAGTGATTTGAAGTGAATTTGCCCCTCTATAAACCGACTCAACAGTAGCATCTATAAGTTGCATGGAGTGGATTTGAAGCCTGCTGTGAACTCTTAAATCTTCATAACCCAAGGGGACAATAAGAGCAAGCTCCGCAAAGCTGCTTATCCCAAGTTTTTTAAACTTATCCTCTTGCTCTTTTGTTATTTTCATCTTAAATCCTCGCTACAGTTATAATAGCGACTTTCTATAAGAGGTGCATAAAATATTGCAAAATGCAATATAAAAACTCAATATTACTCTTTAGTTACTATTGCAAAGCTCATATCTAAAATCTCTTTGTGCTCTTTGATAAACCTATTTAAATCTTCTAGCTTTAATTTTTCTATCTTTTGTAACTCTTTTAATGAGCTTCCAAGCTCTTGCCCATTGTAAAATTCCATAAAAGTTCTATGAAGTCTCTGACTCATCGTCTCTACTCTTAGCGGTTCACTTCCAAGCAGAAACTTTTTAGTCTGCTCAAGCTCATCTTCGGTAACACCGTTTTTTACAAAATCTTCTACAACATACTTTACGGTCTCTTTGGCATCTTTGAGTGACTCAAGTTTTGTCTGAAGATAACCGCTCATGTAGCTACTTGATTTTGTAACACTTAATCTTGCATAAGCTGAATAGGCAAGCCCTTTTTTAACTCTTATCTCCTCCATTAGCCGTGAACCAAAGCCTCCGGCTCCCAAGATAAAAGTAGCAACTCTCGCCTTATAATAATCTTGAGAGTTTACGCTTATATCATAAGGAGAGCCAAAATAGATATAAGCCTGCTGCGTCTCTTTTAAAACTATTTTCTCTTTTGCATCCCCTGAAGCTTCATACTTTTTAGGCTTACTAGCTTTTCCTTTAGGAAGCAACTCTATAATTTTTGAGATTTTATCTTTGCTTGACTCTAAATCAACATCACCGCCAACAGCAACTATTAATTTTGAGCTAACTAAATTGTCTGATAAAAACTCTTTTACATCCTTTAACGAAATCTCTTTTACACTCTCAATTGTCCCTGAAGATGGATTTGCAAGCACGCTATCATTAAAAAGAAGCGCTTTTAACTCATTTGATGCTATATAGTCAAAATCATTCTCTTTTCTTGCAAGGGAGCCTAGAGTAGTAGTTTTTACCTTCTTTACTGCATCTTGAGATAAGTTTGGCTCACTCAAAAGCATCCCAAAATATTTGAGTCCCTCGTCAAACTCCTCTTTTAAACAGCCAAGTTCTAACACAAAAGTCTCTTTGCCGGTTGATGCTGATATATGTATGGCTTTGCTCTCAAGCAACTCTGCGAA
>Ga0172382_10010362_pt1 | contig 12538 bp, 14 predicted proteins | sample Leawel138RmetaG_FD_122245 | JGI IMG/M metagenome (GOLD analysis project Ga0172382, IMG submission 122245) | Leachate microbial communities from a municipal landfill in Southern Ontario, Canada - Leachate well 138R metaG | ecosystem: Engineered > Solid waste > Landfill > Unclassified | place...
CCAAGGCGATGGGGGAATTCGGCGCGACGATCACCTTCGTGTCCAACATACCCGGCCAGACGCAGACGCTGCCCTCGGCGATCTACAGTTTCCTTCAGGTGCCGGGCGGGGATGCGGCGGCGCTGCGGCTGGTGGCGGTGTCGGTCGCGGTGGCGGTGCTGGCGCTGGCGCTGTCGGAATGGCTGGGCCAGCGGATCGCGCGCCGGGTGGGTGGCGGATGACGCTCTCGGTCCGCCTGCGGCATTCCTTCGGCAGCTTCACCCTCGACGTGGATTTCGAGGCGCCCGCCGGCATCACCGCGCTGTTCGGGCGCTCGGGCTCGGGCAAGACCACGATCGTCAACGCGGTGGCCGGGCTGCTGCGCCCGGATATGGCGCGGATCACGCTCGGCGACCGGGTGCTGGTCGATACCGCGGCGCGGCTGTTCCTGCCGCCACATCGCCGCCGCATCGGCTATGTGTTCCAGGACGCGCGGCTGTTCCCGCATCTGAGCGTGCGCGGCAACCTGCTCTACGGCCATCGCGGCGATACCGGACCCGGGCTCGGGCGCATCGCGGCGCTGCTGGGGATCGAGGCGTTGCTCGACCGCCGCCCCGGTGCGCTTTCGGGCGGCGAGCGGCAGCGGGTCGCCATCGGCCGGGCGATCCTGTCCGACCCGGCGCTGCTGCTGCTCGACGAACCGCTGGCGGCGCTTGATGATGCCCGCAAGGCCGAGATCATGCCCTATCTCGAACGGCTGCGCGACGAGACCGGGCTGCCGATGCTCTATGTCAGCCATTCGGTGCCCGAGATCGCCCGGCTGGCGACCACGCTGGTGCTGATCGAGGCCGGCCGGGTCACGGCGAGCGGGGCCACTTCGGGGCTGATGGCCGATCCGGCCGCGACCGGGGCCTGGGGCCGGCAGGAGGTCGGCGCGCTCATCACCGGCAGGGTCACGGCGCAGGCCGGGGACGGGCTGACCGAGGTGCAGAGCGGCGCCGGCCCGCTCTGGCTGCCGCGGATCAACGCCGCGCCGGGCGCCATGCTGCGCCTGCATATCCTTGCCCAGGACGTGATGATCGCCCTCGACCGGCCGGGGCGGATCTCGGCGCTGAACATCCTGCCGGCGCGGGTGCGGCAGTTGCAGGAGGAGCGGGACGGCATGCTCGTGAGCCTCGCCCTCGGGCCGGGGGACGGAGAGCAGATCATCGCCCGCATCACCCGCCGCTCGGCCACCCGCCTCGCCCTTGCCCCGGGGATGGCGGTGCATGCGGTGCTCAAGGCCGTCACCCTTTTGCGCGAGGGGGTGGGGGTGCAGCCGGCCGGAGCCGGGATGGCGGCTCCGCCGGCACCCGCGACGGGGCCGGGGCCGGAGTGACGGCGGCGCAGGCGGCCTCCCGGATACGCATTCACGCCAGCCACCCCTTCCCGTCATTGCGAGGCCGCAGGCGAAGCAATCCATTGGCGGGCCGCGTGGATTGCCACGGCCGCTATGCGGCCTCGCAATGACGGGAAAGGACTCGAAACCCCGAGTGCAGCCGGCCGGGGCCGGCGGCGCCACCGCCCCCTCATTCGCGCCGGAGGTCGACCCAGACCAGCCGGTGCGGGCCTGCCGCCAGCCCGTCCTCGCCCATCAGCGCCACCTGCGGATCGTCCGGCCCGGGCCAGAACACGCCGGAATCCACCACCTCCCAGGCTGCGGAGGGCAGCACATAGCTTACCCGCAGCGCGCCGACCCGATCCCATATCGCGGTCGCGCGTTCCGGCGGGCCGCGCTGGCCGGGGACGGCGGCCGCCTGCGCGCCCCGGCTGGACGGCAGCGGATCCTGCAGGCGCGGGTCGGCAAGGAAATCCGCCATCGCCGCGCGCAGGCCGTCACCGTCGAACGGGTCGAGATTGGCATTGCCGGCGATGACGAAATGCCGCCCCGGCACCGCGCCCAGATCGCCGTCGAGCAGCCGGGTCCAGAGCCGCAGTTCGTCGCGGTTGCGCAGGCCGTTCATGTCCTCGGGCCCGTCAAAGACCGGCGGGGTCGCCGACCAGACCAGCAGATCGACCGGCCCCCCGGGTGCCACCACCCCCACCCGCCAGTGCGCGGTCGCGGACAGCCGCTGCACCGCCTGCGCCTGCGGCGAGGGGAAGGGTTGGCCGTCCACCTGCGGCAGCACCGCGCCGGGAAGATCGCGCCACAGGAGCGCCGAAAAGTCGCGCACCGCCGCCGCATCCACCGGCCAGCGCGACAGCACCGCAAGCCCCGCCTGCCCGGCAAAGCGCCCGTAGCCCTGCGCATCGCGCGAATCGCCAAGGCGCCCGTCGCCGTTCATGTCGAGCCCGGTGGCCATGCCGGCATTGGGCAGGCGGCTGAAGAGATGCGGATACCCGACCCCCGCCCCGGCCAGCCGGTCGCGGAACGCCGCGAGCGCGGCATTCCCGGCATCGAAATCGAACGCGGTGAGCACCAGCACATCGGGCGCCACCGCCGCGATCTGGGCGGCGATCGCGTCGATCTGCGCATCCTCGCGCCGCAGGTCGCGCAAGAGCAGCCCCGGCCCCGGCCGGCTGAGCGGTGCGGCAAAGACCGCGATCCGCAGCCCTTCGGCCGTGGCGGCCGGCGGCAGCAGCACGAGCGCCAGCGCCAGCGCGATCAGACGTGATGCAGCGCGGCCTCGGCCCCCTCGCGCTGGCGCTGGGCGGCGATCAGATGCGAAAGCCGCATCAGCGCCATGCCGCGCATCAGCAGGCTTGCCGGAAGGAATGCCCATGCCGCCACCACCCAGATCATCGCCTGCGGCGAGGCGAGATGGGTGAAGCTCACCACATCCGCCACCAGCCGCACCGTTGCCGGGATCAGGAATGGCAGCAGAAATCCCAATATAAGGTTAACCTGCGCATCGCGATCCAGCCGCCGCACCAGATCGCCGCCGGCGGCAGGATCGAACACCGGCAGGTTGACCCAGACGTTGAAGCCGTCGCGGGTCAGCGGCCAGCCCTTCAGCCACATCGCCAGCGCCAGCGCCGTGAGCATCAGCAGCGAGATGAGATAGCTCAGCCCCGCCGCCACCCGCGCCTGCTCGAGCGTCTCGGGCCCGACCATGTCCGACAGCGAGATGACCACGAGGCGGACGGGAGAATAGGGAAAGTCGAGCAGATGGCTCACCCGCGTGCCGAGGAAGGCCAGCAGCCGGGTCAGGGTCGAGGGATCGTCCCCGCCGCGGAAGATCAGCGCCAGCGCCGCCACGGTCACGAACAGGGCGACGAAGCGGATGCGGTTGAACGGCGGCGCGTCGCGGAACTCGACCACGATCGGCCAGGCGGCGCGATATTCGAGGAATGTCAGCACTCCGGCCAGGAGCGCCATCAGCATGACGATCTGCCCGGTGTCGTCCGACCCCGGCAGCATCAGCGCCGGGACCGCCACCAGTGCCGCCATCAGCACCGCGCGCAACACCGCGCCCGACAGGCGCCAAAGCATGTTCTGCCCACCCTACTCCCGGCCGGCCGCCTTGTTCCTGCGGTCCGTGCCGGCTGCCTCCGCGGGAGCGCGGAGCATGCCTCATTCGTGCCATCTTTCTGCCCAGATCGGGCCGGTGGCGCAATCACCCCGGGCGCGCCTGCGCGGCGGATGGCCGATATTGCCGGGGGAGTGATGCGGGAATGCAACCCGACGCGCCGGCGGCCGGCATGTGCAACCGCCTGAAAACCCACGCCGAATATGCAGCGCCACAAGATGTTGCGGGCGGGGGCGCCCCGCCCGCAAGGGCCGTGTGGCTCAGACCCAGGGCCGCGCGACGGCGGCGCTGCGCTCGAAAGCCGCGATCGAGGCTTCCTTCGCCATGGTCAGGCCGATGTCGTCGATCCCGTTCAGCAGGCAGTGCTTGCGGAACGGATCGACCTCGAAGCCGATCTCGGTGCCGTCCGACAGGGTGATGGTCTGGCTTTCCAGGTCGATGTCGAGCCGGGCGTTGGCCCCCTTCTCGGCATCCTTCATGCACAGGTCGCGCTCGGCCTCGGGCAGGACGATCGGCAGGATGCCGTTCTTGAAGCAGTTGTTGTAGAAGATATCGGCAAAGCTGGTGGAGATCACGCAGCGGATCCCGAAATCGAGCAGCGCCCAGGGCGCATGTTCACGCGACGAGCCGCAGCCGAAATTGTCGCCGGCGACCAGGATCTCGGCCTGCCGGTATTGCGGCCGGTTGAGGACGAAATCCGGAATCTCCTCGCCCGCGGGCGTGTAGCGCATCTCGTCGAACAGGTTCCTGCCCAGCCCCGTGCGCTTGATGGTCTTGAGGAACTGCTTGGGGATGATCATGTCGGTGTCGATATTGACCAGCGGCATCGGCGCCGCGATTCCGGTCAGGCGGGTGAATTTTTCCATCTCTCAAAGATCCGTTCTGCGTTTCAGGGTGACCCCGAGCCCGAGCAGGGTCGCGCCCACGGAGATCAGCTCGATGGCCAGCAGGGTGCCGATCAGGATCGGCGCGGTCAGAAGCAGCGCGAACAGCGCATAGAGCCCGAGCGCGACCGAGGCGATCCCCGAGAGCACCAGCAGCCAGAAGGTGCCGCCCTCGAACATCCGCGCCGCCATGAACCGCCCGAGCCCCGAGAGCACCAGCAGCACCCCGGCAAGCAGCGTCAGCGACACCAGCCCGGCAAAGGGATTGGCCAGCATCCACACCCCGAGCACCAGCTCCACCAGCCCGAAGAACAGCACCCAGCCCCATTGCGGCCGGTCGCGCCCCGAGAACGCGCCCCAGATGCCGAAAGCGCCGCTGACGACGAAGCCCCAGCCGGCCAGCAGCGTGAGCGTCAGCCCGCTGACCAGCGGAAACAGCAGGGCGCCGATCCCGACGACCAGTGCCAGCGTCCCGGCGATGACGACAAGCGAAGATCCCTTCATACCCGTCTCCTCCTCAGGCGCGGCCGCTCAGAGCAGCTCGCGCACATCCGCCAGATGTCCGGTGATCCCGGCGGCCATGGCCATGACCGGGCTCATCAGATGGGTGCGGCCGCCGCGGCCCTGCCGCCCTTCGAAATTGCGGTTCGAGGTCGAGGCGCAGCGTTCGCCCGGCGCGAGCTGGTCGGGGTTCATGCCCAGACACATCGAGCAGCCGGCAAGCCGCCACTCGAAGCCCGCGTCGACGAAGACCTGCGCCAGCCCCTCCTCCTCGGCCTGCTTGCGCACCAGGCCCGAGCCCGGGACCACCATGCCGCGCACCCAGGGCGCCAGCTTGCGGCCCTTCACGACCGCCGCCGCCGCGCGCATGTCCTCGATCCGGCCGTTGGTGCAGGAGCCGAAGAACACCGTGTCGATCCTGATGTCGGTCAGCTTCGTGCCCGGCTCGAGCCCCATGTATTGCAGCGACCGTTTCGCCGCCTCGACCTTGCCGCCGTGGAAGCTGTCGGGGTCGGGGACCACGCCGGTGATCGGCAGCACGTCCTCGGGCGAGGTGCCCCAGGTGACGACGGGGGCGATATCCTCGCCGCGGATGGTCACCACCTTGTCCCAATGCGCATCATCGTCGGATTTCAGCGTCCGCCACCATTCCAGCGCCGCCTCCCAGTCGGCACCCTTGGGCGCATGCGGGCGGCCCTTCACATAGGCGAAGGTCTTTTCATCGGGCGCGATCAGACCCGCGCGGGCGCCGCCCTCGATCGCCATGTTGCAGACCGTCATCCGGCCTTCCATCGAAAGGCCGCGGATCGCCTCGCCCATGTATTCGATCACATGGCCGTTGCCGCCGGCGGTGCCGGTATGGCCGATCACCGACAGGGTGATGTCCTTGGCCGAAACCCCGGGGGTGAGCTCCCCGGTGATCTCGACCTTCATGTTCTTCGACTTCTGCTGGATCAGCGTCTGGGTGGCGAGCACATGCTCCACCTCCGACGTGCCGATCCCGTGCGCCAGCGCGCCAAAGGCGCCATGCGTGGCGGTATGGCTGTCGCCGCAGACCACCGTCATGCCCGGCAGGGTCCAGCCCTGCTCCGGCCCGACGATATGGACGATGCCCTGCCGCTGGTCGTTCATCGGATAATAGTTGGTGATCCCGAAGTCGCGGGCGTTCTGGTCGAGAACCTCGACCTGAATCCGGCTTTCCTCGTTCTCGATCCCGTCCGAACGGTCGGCGGTGGTCGGGACGTTGTGATCGGGCACCGCGATGGTCTTTTCGGGCGCGCGCACCCCGCGCCCGGCCATGCGCAGCCCCTCGAACGCCTGCGGGCTGGTCACTTCGTGGACGAGATGGCGGTCGATATAGATCAGGCTCGACCCTTCCGGGTCGTCATGGACGAGATGCGCGTCCCAGATCTTGTCATAGAGCGTCTTGCCGGACATGGGTCCTCTCCGGGGTTCGAAATGCGGATGGATGACGGAGGCGGGCCGGGCCCGCGCGGGCGTCAGGCCCGAAGTCGGGCCAGCACGCACAGCCGGGCGCCATGGAACCGCCAGGGCAGCCGCTCGCGATCGTCCATGTCGAATACCATCACCATTCCCCGCCTCTACACCCCCGCCCGCCCCCGGGCAAGCACGGCGGGCGATGCGGCGGGGCGCAAACCCCCATCATGGCGAACCGCAGGCGAAGCAATCCCGAGCTCCGGTCCGGCAGATTGCCGCGGCGGCTGCGCCGCCTCGCAATGACGGGAGTTCAGAGGCCGGGGTTCAGGCGAACCACCACCGTTCGGCGATGCGGCCGGAGTCGAGCGCGCCCATCGCCCCCAGCCCCTCGTGCGCGAGGCGGGTGGTCGCGGCGGTGACGAAGGGCAGATGCGCGGTGATCCGGCCGGCAAACGGCCGGGCCCCGGGATAGAGCGTCTCGGCGCCGCTGCCGTAGCAGGCGGCCGCACCGGCATCGCCGAGCACCCCCCAGGCCGGGTCCACCGCCATCACCGGGCCGGCCGGCGGCGGGCCGGGCAGCGGCGCGAGTCCGGCGGCCAGCGCCGCCTCCTCCTCGGGGGCGGTCAGCGCCTGGCCGTGGCCCTCGGGCGCCAGCAGCGCCAGACCACGATGCGCGGCGATGGCCTCGGGCGCGCCGGGATGATCGACCGCATCGACATGGCCGGCGATCAGCGCCGCGCGCCGCATCGCCGCCCCGGGCATCGCGCGCAGCACCACCGCATCGAACCAGCCCGCGCGCCCGTCGCGCCGGTGCCCGGCGACCCGCACCAGCCGCAGCCGCTCGCCCGGGGTGAACTCGGCCACCCGGTAAAGCCCGCTGCCGATCCCGTCGAGCCGGCCCTCGGGCGCGATCACCAGATGCGGATCGGCCAGCGCCAGCGGAAAGTTCGCATCGGGCGCGGTCAGGGTGAAGCGCAGTTGCAGCGGCCCGGTGGCGCGCATCCGCGCGACCCGGGCCATGACCGGCGCCGCCGGCGAGCCGTGGCGATGCAGCGCCAGCGAGGCAAGGACATCGCCCGCGCGCAGCGGCCGCCCGTCGTGGAAGGTGACGCCGGGGCGCAGGTCCACGGTCCAGATGCGGGCGCCCTCGTCCGGCTCCCAGGACAGCGCGAGCTCGCCCACCAGCTCGCCGCCGGCGGTGATCTCGGTCAGGGTCTCGTAGACCGCGCCCGGTCCGGCCACCCGCATGAAGCTGCCGCGCGCCGCGCGCATGTCCCAGCCTCCGGCGGTTCCCGAAAGCCCGAGCCGCAGCACCCCGCCGCGCTGCCGTGCCGCCACCGGCACCCCCGAGGCGCCGAGCACCCCGGTCAGCACCGCCGCCGAGATCAGCCGCCGGCGGCTGATGTCCTGAAGGCCGCGCAGGGGCCGGTTCATGGCAGCCCCTCCTCGGCGGCCGCGGCCACGGCCCGCACCAGTTCGGCGCTGATCCCCGGCTCGGACAGGGCATGTCCGGCCCGGGCGACCATCACCAGCCGCGCCGCCGGCCAGGCCTGCGCCAGCCGCCAGGCCGAGGCCGGCGGGCAGATCATGTCGTAGCGGCCCTGCACGATGACCCCGGGAATCGCGGCCAGCCGCCCGGCCCGGGCAAGGATCTGCTGGTCGGGCGACAGGAAGATCCCGTGGCGGAAATAGTGATTCTCGAGCCGGGCGAAGGCACGGCAATAGTCCGCCGGCCCCTCGGCCCGCAGCCCGTCGCTCGAGATCGAGGCGAGCGCGTTCTCCCATCCGGCCCAGGCCCGGGCGAATCGCCCCTCCTCGAGCCGGTCGCCGCTGAACAGCCGGCGATGATAGGCGGCGATCATGTCGCCGCGCTCCTCCTCGGGGACCATGCCGGTGAACTCGGCCCAGAGATCGGGCCAGAACGCCCCGGCGCCGCCGCCATAGAACCAGTCGAGCTCGGGCGCGGTGCCGAGGAACACCCCGCGCAAAAACAGCGCCCGCACCCGCCCGGGATGCTCCTGCGCATAGATAAGCCCCAGCGTCGCCCCCCAGCTGCCGCCGAACACCGCCCAGCGGGCGATGCCCAGCGCCTGCCGGATGCGTTCGAGGTCATCGACCAGATGCCAGGTGGTATTGGCCTCGACCCCGGCATGCGGGGTCGAGCGGCCGCAGCCCCTCTGGTCGAACAGCACGATATGCCAGCGCGCCGGGTCGAAATAGCGCCGCATCGCCGGCGACGAGCCGCCGCCCGGCCCGCCGTGCAGCACCACCACCGGGATGCCGTCCGGGTTGCCGCTGCGCTCGACATAAAGGCGATGGCCGTCGCCCACGTCGAGCATCCGCCGTTCGAACGGTTCGAGCGGCGGGTAGAGGCTGACATCCTGACGCTGTTGCCACGGGACGCGGTCCATGGGACTCTCTATAGCCGCTGCGGCAGGCCGATGCCACGGCCCAAAGCGAGGGAACCATGCCCACCGACACGATCGACCCCGCCGAAGTCGCCAAGTTCGAAGCCATGGCCGCCGAATGGTGGGACCCGTCCGGCAAGTTCCGGCCGCTGCACCAGATGAATCCCTGCCGGCTCGACTATATCGCCACCCAGATCGCGGCCGAGTTCGACCGCGACCCCGGCACCCCGCGCCCGTTCCAGGGGCTGCGGCTGCTCGACATCGGCTGCGGCGGCGGGCTGATCTCGGAACCGATGGCCCGGCTCGGGGCGCAGGTGACGGGGGTGGATGCCGCGCCGCGCAACATCGAGGTGGCGCGCATCCATGCCGCACAGACCGGGCTCGGGATCGACTACCGCCACGGCACCGCCGAGGATCTGGCCGCGGCCGGCGAACGGTTCGACGTGGTGGTGAACATGGAGGTGATCGAGCATGTCGCCGACCCGCTCGCCTATCTGAGCGCCTGCCGCGACCTGCTGCGCCCCGGCGGGCTGCACATCTGCTCGACCCTGAACCGCAATCCGAAAAGCTGGCTGTTCGCCATCGTCGGCGCCGAACATATCGCCCGCTGGCTGCCGAAGGGCACCCATGACTGGAAGAAGTTCATCACCCCGGACGAGCTTTTCGACCTGCTCGCCCGCGCCGGGCTGCGGCCGGTGGACCGCAAGGGGATGGTGCTCGATTTCCTGCGCGGCGAATGGAAGCTGTCGGATCGCGACCTCTCGGTGAACTACGTCACCACGGCGCTGCGCCCCGAGGGGTAATCCCCGCCCTCCGTCATTGCGAGCGCAGCGAAGCAATCCATGGCCGGGTATATGGATTGCCGCGGCCGCTGCGCGGCCTCGCAATGACGGATGCGCCGCCCCCTCATACCGCCGGCGGCGCGAATACCCGGTCATGCGCGAGCGCGGGGATGCGGCGCCGTGCCTCGGCCACCTGCGCAAGGTCGATCTCGACCAGCGCCACCCCCGGTTCCGTGCCGGCATCGGCCAGCACCTCGCCCCAGGGCGACACCGCCAGCGAATGGCCCCAGGTGCGGCGCTGCGGTCCCTCGTCGCGGCGCGGATGGTGGCCGGTCTGGGCGGCGGCCAGCACGAAGGCGCCGCATTCGATGGCACGGGCGCGCAGCAGCACCTCCCAATGCGCGCTCCCGGTGGGAACGGTGAAGGCGGACGGGTTGAGGATGATCTCCGCCCCGGCCTTGGCCAGCGCCCGGTGCAGATGCGGGAAGCGCAGGTCGTAGCAGATCGTCAGGCCGATACGGCCCAGCGGCGTCGGCACCACCACCGCCCGGTCGCCGGGGCGGAAGGCGGATGATTCGGCATAGGTCTCGCCCGGTCCGAGCGCCACGTCGAACATGTGGATCTTGTCGTAGCGCGCGGCGATCCCGCCCGCCGGGTCGATGAGGAAGCTGCGGTTGGCGAAGCGCGAATCGTCCGCGACCTTCAGTCCGAGCGAGCCGACCGACAGCCAGATGCCGTGCCGCGCCGCCGCGTCGCGCAATCCGGCGAGGGTCGGGTCGTCGTCCTCGTGGCGCAGCACCGTCGCCTGATGCGCGCGGTCGCTGCTCATGCAGTTGGTGTTCTCGGGGGTGCAGACCAGCGCCGCCCCCGCGCCCGCCGCCTGCCCGATCAGCGCCCGCGCCGCGGCAAGGTTGGCGCCCGGGTCGTCCGAGGACGACATCTGGACCAGCGCCGCCCTCATGGCGCCAGCAGCGGATCGAGGCGGCCGGCCCGGTCGAGGGCGTGGATCTCGGTGCAGTCGCCGATATGACGGCCGTCGACAAAGACCTGCGGCACCGTGAACCGCCCCGGGGCGCGCTGCATCATCTCGTCGCGGCGCGCGGGCTCGCGGCCGATATCGTATTCGGTGAAGCTCACCCCCTTGCCGGCGAGCAGGCGCTTGGCGCTGTGGCAATAGCCGCAGGTCGAGCGGGTGTAGATCTCGATATTCGGCATCGGCGCCTCCGCGTGAGTCATCCCTATCTAGGCATCCTTCCCGACCCGCGCCAGAACCTGCACGAACACCTCGTCCGCCCCGGCCGCGAGCAGCGCCGCGGTGGCGGCGGCCAGGGTCGCGCCCGAGGTCATCACGTCATCGACCAGCAGCACCGGCCGCCCGGCGATCCGCGCGGCGCGGCGCGGATGGGCGCGGATCGCGCCGTCGAGCGCGGCGAAGCGCGCCTCGCGCGAATGCCCCTCGAGCGGGCGGGTGCGGCGGATGCGCAGCAGCGCGTCGGGCAGATGCCCGAGCCCGGCCACCTGCGCCAGCCGCGCCGAGAGCAGCGCCGCCTGGTTGTAGCGCCGCCGGAACAGCCGCCACGGATGCAGCGGCACCGGCACCGCCACCATGCCCGGCCGCAGCAGCGGCGCGGCCGCCTGCGCCATCCATGCGCCGGCCGGGCGGGCAAGATCGGTGCGGTCGCCATGCTTGAGCGCCAGCACCAGCCGCCGCCCGGTGTCGCGGTAAAGCAGCGCCGCCCGCCCCGCCACCCACGGCCGGGCGATGCGCAGGCAGTCGTCGCAATGCACCTCGCTGCCCCGATCCTCGCCGGGGAGCGGCAGGCCGCAGAGGTCGCAGGCCAGCCCGCCGATGAAATGCGTCCCGCGCCAGCAGGGGCCGCAGAGCCCGGCCTCGGCCTCGGTCAGCGCCCCGCAGGCCACGCATTGCGGCGGGTAGAGCGCGCGGATCACGCTTTGCAACCGGCTCATTTTGCGCCTATCAGCCTGCCCATGCCCGCCTCCGCCCCGCCCCGCCTGACCGACCGCGCCGCGCTGGAGCGCCACCGCGCCCGCGCCGCCCGCGCCCCGGCGATGTTCCTGCGCGCGCTGATGGTCGCCGACATCCAGGAAAGACTCGGCGAGATTAACAGAACGTTTACGGCGCCGGCGCTGGTCAGCCCGTTCCCCGAACTCTGGGCCGATGCGCTGCCCGGCGCGACCGCGGTGGCCGATACCGGGACTCTCGCGCTGGTGCCCGGGGCGCATGACCTGCTGATCCACGACCTCTGCCTGCACTGGGCCGACGATCCGGTGGGCCAGCTCGTGCAGGCCCGCCATGCGCTGCAACCGGACGGGCTGCTGATCGCGACCCTGTTCGGCGGCCAGACCCTGCACGAGCTGCGCACCGCGCTGGCCGAGGCCGAGGCCCGGGTCAGCGGCGGCCTCTCGCCCCGGGTGGCGCCGATGGGCGAGATCCGGATGCTGGGCACCCTGCTCCAGCGGGCCGGATTCGCGCTGCCGGTTGCCGACAACATCGTGACGGTGGTCGATTATCCCTCGCCGCTGGCGCTGATGCACGACCTGCGCGCCATGGGCGAGGGCAATGCGCTGGCCCATCGCCTGCGCCGCCCGACCCGCCGCCGGGTGTTCGAGGCGGCCGCCGAAACCTATGCCGGCCATTTCGGCCGCGACGGCCGCATCCCGGCCACGTTCGAGATGGTGGTCCTCACCGGCTGGGCGCCGCATCCCGACCAGCAGCAGCCGCTGCGCCCCGGCTCGGCCCGCGCGCGGCTGGCCGATGCGCTGGGCGTGGCGGAGAACCCGCTCGACTCCGACCCGTGACCTGCCCGCGACCTGCCCATGACCCGAAGGAATCCCAGATGACCTCAAGCGATCGCCTCCCCCCCGGCCATCCGCCCGCGCCCCATGGCCGCATCGGGGTGCTCATCGGCAATCTCGGCACGCCGGACGCCACCGATTACTGGACGGTGCGCCGCTACCTGTCGGAATTTCTCTCGGACAAGCGGGTGATCGACTATCCGGCGTGGAAATGGCAGCCG
>Ga0172382_10010363_pt1 | contig 12536 bp, 7 predicted proteins | sample Leawel138RmetaG_FD_122245 | JGI IMG/M metagenome (GOLD analysis project Ga0172382, IMG submission 122245) | Leachate microbial communities from a municipal landfill in Southern Ontario, Canada - Leachate well 138R metaG | ecosystem: Engineered > Solid waste > Landfill > Unclassified | place...
CCAGCAGAGAGTATATTTTCTGATCCGTACGGCTCATCTTCAGCAAATCCTCAAAGAGGTATCCCGTATAGATAATTATATCCAGCCCTCTTTGACGCAAAAGACGTGCCAGTTCCGCCAACGGCTCGGCCTGGATAAAGGGCTCCCCGCCACTGAAGGTTATTCCTTTGACAAATTCCACATCAGCAATCAGCTCTTGAAACAGAGTGCCTACATCCCTTATTACGCCGCCATCAAGCGGCTGGGTATCAGGATTATGGCATCCCGGGCAACTTCGTGGACAGCCCTGAGTGAAGAGGACGGTTCTAAGGCCCGGACCGTCCACTACGCTTTCACGGCTCATCCCCGCTACTCTTACAGAAAGAGAAGCGCCGGCACGGCAAAGAGCTTCTGCCCTTTTATGCCCCTGGGAATTCACTTTAGGAGTGGCAAACACGATCTGCCAACTCAGCTCTTTTGCCGTCGTTGAAGCGATCTACAGTGGAGAGATATCCGGTGATACGCCTGACCCGGCGTATATCATACGAACCGCAGATAGGGCAGAACTGCGGAATCAGCCCACTGTAGGAACAACCCCGGCATTCGTCCACTGGGAAATTTATACCGGCATATCCCATATCGGAGCGCGCCATACGGCGTATCATGGCCTCAACCGCCTCCAGATTATGAACCGGCGGAGCGGACAGCTCTACGTAGCTTATATGCCCGGCATTGCAGTATTTATGGTATTCACCTTCAACAGCTACCTTATCGGCATAAGATATCTCGTAACCTACCGGAACATGGAAGCTGTTGGTATAGTAATCCTTATCCGTAACGTTACTTATCAGGCCGAACTCTTTGCGATCAAGCTTGACGAATCTCCCGGCCAACCCTTCGGCAGGTGTAGCCAAAAGGGTATAATTTAGATTGTAATCCTGACAGGCGGCATCCAAATACCCCCGCATAAACCGAATTATCTCCAGCCCCAGCTTGCCGGCATCGCGATCCTGTCCATGGTGCTCGCCTGTAATAGTAATCAGCGCTTCCGCCAAACCGAGGAACCCCATGGAGAGAGTGCCGTGACGAATAACAGGCTCGATATAATCATCTATGGCCAGCTTTTCGGAATCCAAATATAGGTGCTGCCCCATCAGAAACGGCATATCCGATACTCTAAGCTTGCTCTGGATGACATAGCGATGATAGAGCTGCTTTACAGCCAAGTCCATGATTATTTCCAATTCGCGATAGAACTCCTCCACGCTGCCGCGAGCTTTGAGCGCCAGCCGCGGCAGGTTGATAGTGGTAAAGGAGAGATTGCCTCTGCCGTCGCTGATCTTCGGACCGCATCTATTGCCGATGACCCTGGTGCGACACCCCATATAGGCCACTTCCATGCCATAAGGCGCATTAAAAGAGGAATCCATAAAGCTAAAAGTGGGATTCAAGCGCCTGGCAGCTACCCGGATAGCCAGGCGGAAAAGATCGTAATTGGGATCTCCCGGATTGAAGTTGACCCCTTCCTTGAGCTTGAAAATGATATTGGGGAAGATCGGGCTCTCGCCACGGCCTAATCCTCTTTCATATGCCAAAAGCAGGCCTCTGGTTATGGCCCGGCCGGCCTGACCGGTTTCCACACCCAGGTTGATGCTGCTGAAGGGAACCTGCGCCCCGGCCCGGCTATGCATGGAATTCAGATTATATATCAGTGCCTCCATGGCCTGGTATATCTCATCTTCCGAGGCTCCTTCGACAAAGGGGGCCATATCGCGATCAAAGAAAGCAAAGGATTGCCCGCCATGCATATCATTCTGGCTGCTCTGCAGGATAATGGCGGCCAGAGCGGCGGCCGAGCCCGGACGACGCGGCGGCCTGATAAAACCATGGCCCGTATCAAAGCCTTCCTGCAGCAATTTACCCAACGGTATCTGTACACACGTCAGTGTCTTGCCGTAGAAATCAAGATCATGAATATGCATCTCTCCACGCCTGTGCGCCATAGACATATCCTCAGGAATGACACGTGAAAGATAGTACTTACGGCTGGCGGCAGAAGCTATCTGCAACATCTTGGCACTAGGGGAATTGCTGACATTGGCATTTTCCCGACTGGTCTCCACCAGGATCTCGGAAACGGCATCCATGAGATCGGAACGCCCCTCCCTTACTCTGGTTCGCCTGTCACGGTAAAGGATATAAGCCTTGGCCGTCTTGGCATGCCCTTCCTCTATCAGAACTTTTTCCACTATGTCCTGGACATGCTCAACATCCGGTATAACCTGCCCAATAGTCTCAGACATAACGGCCTGGACCCGCTCAGTAAGCTGCTCAGCAACAGCCGGATCCTCACCACCCACTGATTGGGCGGCTTTGAAAATAGCCTCGGTTATTTTCTCCGGATTGAACGGAACTATGCGCCCGTCACGCTTACGTATATTAAGATAGCCAACCTCGCCAATGCCTTCCGATACCTCGGAATCCGTTACCATCTGCGCCATAATATCCCCCTGTCTGTTTAATCTTATAATAATGCATTAATAATATCTCGGTCTATCATCCATCTGCTTTTTATATTACCAATATTACCAGAATTATCACGCATAAGAAGTATGTTCAACTGTTTTTGAGATTCTTTAAAATCTGAATGAATTTGCTGGCATCTCGGAATTCCCGATAAACGGATGCAAAGCGAACATAAGCCACTTCATCCAGCTCACGCAGCCTTTCCATTACCATTTCTCCGATCCGTTTACTGGTTACCTCATGATCGGTACGATTACGTAACTCGCGCTCAATGCTATCTACCAGATCCTCTATGGTTTCCAGTCCTATAGGCCTCTTTTCACAAGCCTTAAATACTCCGGTGATAATCTTATTGTGATTGAACACCTCCAGCCTGCCATCCTTTTTAACAACCAGCAAGGGAATTTCATCCAAGCGCTCATAAGTGGTAAACCGCTTACCGCATTCCAAACATTCCCGACGGCGTCTGACGGCATCTCCATCTTCGACCAGCCTGGAATCACTGACTTTACTCTCTAAATGCTGGCAAAAAGGGCATTTCAAATGCTTTCACCCGGTTTCTTTGTCGTTAGCTTTATATACAATATCTTGTGGCAAAGATGATTATAGCACACTACATCTTGTGGAGCAAGCCTTTAAAAGAGAATTAAAAACATCCCTCCCCGGTTCCTAGTTTGACAGAGATAAGCTGGGGGCCATAAATAGGAGAGTCAAGTCTGTTTTTTAGTAGTTTTCAGCTTTCTTATTATCCCTTGCAGCTTTATCCGCCTTGGCCTTCAATATTTTTACTTGGCTCCAACCCCTATTCATTCCCTATCAAACGTCACTATGTTCCGATGGGTGATCGATTTCACCGGAATACGCAAATATGTTAAATGTAAACTCCTGACCCCATAGTTGCTGCTATTCCTGCGACCTTGGATTTATTCCGAAAAGTATACCTCCACCCCGCTCAGCAGCCCCGATTTGCGCCATTGGCAACGCAAACGGTTGGCAAGAGTATTTATTACCCTTATCTCCACTTCATGAAGCCCCTTTGATAATCGACCTGGGCAAACTATGTAAGGAGGACTGAACGAGCGGCATTTTAACGCTCCATCCACACTAACCTCTGCCATGGTCTCCACTTCTCCCAGACGCATCCAGCAGTTTTTACGGCTCTTTTCTTCATTAACCTCGATATTGAAACTGTAAAGGGCTTCACCGGAGTAAAACATTCGGCCAAAGGAACTCCAGCTTGCAGGCAGCACGTTATCATATATGCCGTTATGCGGATCCAACCTCGGCATACCATGCAGTGCATGATCGATGGAGACCTCAAAACCGCCCACAAGAACAGGTGCATCACAAAAGCCAAAAGATCCTTCAGACGCCTTTACTTTCAGTATATTCAACTGCGGAACATCTTTATGAAAGTACTCTCGGGGTATAGAGAGACTGTAATTCAATACGTCGAAGTCGGAAGTCCTCTCAAATCCCTCCAACTTACAATCGTTCCACCAGATATCCGGCAACATACCATCTTCCAGCGGCTCGATGACAAGCCTCAGATTATCGATCATCCCACCGGTGATGAATCTGGAAAAGTAATATGTATCAGCTTTCAGTCGTTCAACAGTCCTCTCTTCCATTAAATTTATAGCCGGAGACCTCTCCCAGATAATTCCCCTGTCGAAATCGGCACATGATATAACCTGCCACACGTAGAGCAGGCATTGATTATCGTTAAAGGTAACCCTGAAGCGGTCGGTAATCTTGCAATCGCCGTTCTCTACGACGCTTAGCCCGGCAGTAGCCGCAACCTGATCAATTGCGCTTATATCCCTTATAAGATGTCCGCTGTGAGGATAAATTGCAACCTTGCTATCTTTAACAAAGCCTTTAAACAAGCGGTTTGACGCGTTAAAGAGATATACTCCTTCCACGCCATCTTTTATAACCCTTGAAGCCCAGATACTCTCTGCTTCGTTGGTTACACCTCTTACATCAAAGCCGTTAAAACCAAGATTGCCGATATCCTCCGCCGAACAGAGCTTTATGCCGGTGGCATCCCATGCACATATTCTCTTATCCCCCCTGCAGGATACAAGCATGGGTTTTCTGCCTATACAAACGACCTTAATGCCGGAAGCAACGGCCTTCTCCAGCTTTACAGCCGTTTCCTCCTCGATATAGCTTAGGTCGGGGAGCAATATCCACTTAAAACGCAGCGAGGATAGATTTAGAAATCCATCTCTCATTTCGGCTTCACAGATACCTCTTTCATCCGTAAATTCAAATGCAGCCCGGGCATCGAGAAGAGCTCCACCAACCGCAATATAAGTTTCCGTTATCTCCAGACGGCGCTTCTGATGTTCTTCAGAACTGCCGGAAAAGGCGTTGACCGTGGTATCCGGCAAAATTACGACCGCTTCAGAGGGGAATGATGCTTCCCGTAAATACTCGCATGTTTCGCTCATATAGCTTGTCAGGTCTTTCATCATGGAAAACCATGGCTGATGATAAAAGTATGAAGGCGGCGCCTCGTCTTTGCGCGCTCCGGCAATGGAATAAGAGAAATTGTGAATGGCAAAACAATTTACACCGGCAAACATCTGCCAATCGGCAGAGTTCTTTATCTCCCTTATTGATGCCGAATCGGGAAGCAGAGCAAAACTATCGGTCAGAACATCCTTTTTTTTGAAAATTCTGGATGCCGAGACGGCGATTTTCATGGCTATCGTACGCAACACAAGATCTTTTCTGCATGTATTGCTGCCTAACGGATCGTGAGTAGGAATATCCATATAGCTGCATGCCCTGAATTTGTATGGGAAATTATCACATTCACCTATCATCTCAAGCCTTGGCAGGTGCCCACCCAAACGTATGCCATGGTTGTGACACCAATCTGTTATAGTGCCGAGATAGTTCTCTGCGAATAACCGTGCCTGCGTCTTTCTGTAGTCTATTCTGACCTGAGCGCTGATATCGTTAATATCAAAGCTGAGATGAGGCATCAGGGGCTTCAATTCGTAATCATGCTCCTTTTGAAACTCATCAAAAAAGGATGGTGTCCAGGGATAGGAACCGCTGGGGCCGGGCTCGTCGGTAAAGGCATAGTATGGCAGGCACTTATCCTCGATAGCTAGATCGTTATAATATGTATGGACCTTTTCCACGTATTTTTCCAGGGTCCTTTTGTTAAGAAGATCACTTTGCGCGTAATACCGATGTTGCAAATTGCTGTATGCCGCCACGCCAACCACATAGCCACCGGTAAAGCGTTCGGGATCCTCAAGATACATGGCATGACGATGATCTAAAGAGGCCCACCGGAAATGGGGATATTGATAAGGAAAGATGGAAGGCTGATAATCGACATGCTGAATACGCCTTCTGGTGTCCTCCTTACTATCTACTAATCCGCACCTTTCGCTAAAATCCATTACTTTTCCCTGGTATACCACATACCCACCGATCAGATGCCCGAGTTCCTGAGGATCGTCACCGTTTACGAATTTATAAATATGCTTCTCCGCCATGATCGGGCAGACAAAGAATTCGAGATGTTTGCCGACAAGCTCCGGATGTTCAGAAACAAGCAAGCCTCCGGCATTACCGCTGGGAAAAGGATACTCATCCCATATAGCTATCCCGACTTCGCATTCAACGGCTTTTCTATATATTGATCGCACTATCTCCTGCCATCGCTTTGAAAGCCAGGGGGTTTTGAGGCCCTGCCTCGGATGCAATAGTATGCACTCAATACCGGCGTAAGCCATCAATTCTACCTGCTTTTCTACTTCGTTGATCTCCAGGTCATGGTTCAGAAAATACTGCACGGATATACGTGGCATTACTCTATTCAACCCTGTGTTCTTGTTCTGCAATTCGCTCATCTTGACTCCTTTATTTTTGCATCGCATGCAATGCTGCTCATCATTTTGTGCCATGTTCTTCCTGTCGCTTCCGCAGTCTCACCCTGTCATCGCCGGCTCTTTTGCAGCCGGTCTTACCTCAGGCCGATCAGAGCGCCGTGGCATACGGCAAAGTAAAAATTCCTCAGGGTACCAGTTCAAATAGCCGGGTCTCACCGGCATCCATAGGAAACTCTACGCCGTTACTCTTTTTGATGTTGATTATCTCACCGGATATCAGGTCCTTGAGAAGACACTGTACCGGCAAATTGATCTTTTTTAAGCCTTTGGCAGCAGTGTGAATACCTATCATGCCGCTGCCCGCGTAGATCATGTCATCGCTGTCCTGGCTATATATGTGACAGCCGGCATACTTGGCGATCTCCCTGAGCAATTCCGGCGTCATCACCGGAGCGCTGAAGTAAATCGACTTCCAGCTGCCTAGATCCCTGAAAGCGCCTGATGCATGACTACCAAGGCAACCAAACGTTACAGCCTTACCCCCCACAGGATAGTAGAGGGTATTAATACCGGACAGGCTGGAAACTACCGGTTTGATTTGCGATAGAAATGGAATATCGCTCTGTGGGCTATACTGTACCTTGACAACGGTATCGATAAGACGCTTGATCCCTATACCGGTTACATCATCAACGTTATCGACGTTCAGGCCTTCATCGGAGATGATACCCGGAGCATGGAACCAGACAAAGACAGATCCATTCTTCTGTAAACGCTGGAGAGCACTCTTCAAACCGGCATCTATAGACCAGGCGTTCAGGAAGATATACATCTTATATTCTGGAAAATCGGAATGCCGTAAATCGTCAAGCATATAAAAATCCACCGGAGCGCCAATCCTGTAGAACATACCCGCCCATTGGTTTCTCACTGCACGTTGCATATAATCATTAGCTTCCATGCTGGTATAGGTCAGGCTCTGCTCGCTTACAATAACCGCAACCTCGGCATGTTTAGCTGGCCATTTAACGGTCTTTGTCGCAATTCGACTCATATCAGCCACAGCATGCATGATAACCGAATCTGCAAATTCACCAGGATGAATATCAAACCAGCGAACCGCCTGGTTCTCGACCGCATTCAGAGCAAATATCTTCCTGATAGTGTTGACCGTATCCCAGGGGTTGCCCGTATACGCCCAGCTTCCGGCTCCTCCCGCATAAGTACGAAGGTCGGCCTCATCGACATACATCTTATCGTGGAGCGCTATGGATGCCAGCGGTGCGCTAGATGAATGAGGCCTGCCCGGCTGGCGCTGGAAATACGACGGACCTGAAAAATAATCTATCTCCCTGGAATGCAAAAGACGGTTAAAGCCGAATTCAGCCCATTCGTTATGCCCTCCAATCGTAAATATCTTGCCATAATAGACGCCTACCGTCTTTCTATTCTCCGTCAATCGTTTTATCAGACCGCTGTAACGAAGAATGGCATCTGTAATGGAATCGGAGAGCGCCTGCTGGAAATCTATTACATTCATCTGTTTTTTCGGGTCATAGAAGAATCCGCCGTCAACAGATTTGCGAATGCTCGCCCCGGGGAGCATAACAGACCGGAAATCCGCAATGTTTGCTCCCCAGGCACAGTTAAGTTTGCCGATATCGCCATATTTGCGCTGCAACCAGTTGCGAAAATATTCTTGCATCGGTTTACTATAATCGCTGATCCTTTTCTTATCCCGGGTTACCATGGCTCCGCTGCCACCTTCTACCCATAGCATCCACTGACCGTCTTCGCCGCCGGAAAGATAATAACCGATAATCCTGTTTGCACATTGCCTGTTTTCAATATGCTTTATTATGCTTCCGAGCGCACGCTCAGAGTCATTAAGAAAAAGGCTGGAAGCATAGGAAACCTGCGGCCACACACCATCCTCAAAGGCGGTCATCTCCTCTTTATGCAAGTGTTTCCACCATCCAGGAGCGTAAATGCTGAACGAGATTATAAGCCGGCTTTTCGGAACGACAAAAAGCACTTCATCCAGTATAGAATCGACCATATCGTAATCTATCCTATCCTGGGATTTCCAAACACGGTCAAGTGGAATAGCAAGCTCGATGATCCTGACTCCGGCATTATAAAAATCGTTCAGATAAGCCGTATGATCGCCCCGACCGTCAATGCCTAGACGATAAGTTACGAAAGAGGTTGGCTTGCCGTTGATCAGTAGACGCGGCACCCCATTTACAGGCTTTATAACGGCCACCATTCTTTCACTGCCGGCAGGCGAAGGACTGTATTCTATTGTACCGGCAACATTACCGTCCCTGAACTCCAGTACCGGACTGTCGACCTTTACGGTATATGTTCCCTTATCAGCATCGGACGGGAAACTGAATGCCGTTGACAAACAAAGAAGACCAGGCTGGCGCTGCTTCAATAAAGACTTCTCGGAGGCTACCATATAATTGCCTCTGTATAGTGCAACTGTCGCCTCTTTCTCGGCAGCAAAGTTGCCTTCGCTCTTTATCATTATCGTAATATCCGACTTCTTCTCGCCGTGTACGCGTAACGGAGAGGCCAGGCGAATTATCTCCGCTTTCTGCCTGCGGCCAAAGTAAGTGTAAGGCACAAGCCCGTAAGGATTGCGAGGAATAAGCACTTTGCAAGTAGCCTGCTGCCAGGAAGTATCATCAAACCCGGGCAGGTCCCACCCATCGGGCGCAGTGGAAGATACCTTCCAATCGATATCGCTGCAGACGTAATCGCTGCGGTCACCGTAGTTGATCGTCAATTCGCACAGGAAAGCTGCCGCCCCCGCTTGGTTATAAGCCCTGGCGGCAATAATATTCGTGCCTTTTCTTAAGTATCGCTTGATGTTTCCGCTTAGAGTCGGCCTGGCCCAGGATGTTACCTTACCTATATACTTGCCGTTAAGAAATAATTCTGAGATCTCATCGGTTAGCCACTGAAAGCGTGCTTCCTCGACAGCAGCAGGATCATCAACGGTAAAGGCATGCCGTAAATACAGGTGGACATCGGCCATAACGGGAGCGGCATCCCATATCCAACAGCCCTTCCAGTAATGTTGCGGCATCTTACGTACAAGCATCCCGGGTTTGACTGCTGCGTTTGCAAACCCTGCAGAGCTTTCTCCGGCTTCGCTCTCAAGAGTGAAGACTGTCTTTACGGTATATGGGGGAGGCGTAAAGTCGAATGTTGCCGGCATCGATGAAACAGTGTTGCTGCAAGACCGGAAGCTGAAAGATTCATTACCGATTTTTTTGCCTCTATCATCGAGATAATCAACCTGCCAGCGGTACTGCGTTGCCCCGTAACAAAGCGCGGAGAAGCCGTTCTTTATCCCCGGAATTCCATCGATAGAAGAGAAGCTGCGGGCTACATCAGTTTTTTTTTAGCTTCGGCGGCAATCTGCTCAGTGGATAGAGCTTTATCCAGGACCAGCAGGTCTTTAATTGCAGTGCCGTGATCACTCGCAGGATTCCAGCCCTTAGCGTCGCCCAGGTGCAATATACCCGAAAAAGCCTTCATATTCAACTCGAACGCACCCGTACGCCGTCCCAGCAATTTGCCGTCCAGATAAAGGGATACATCGCATTTCCTGCTTCCTTGCTTCCAGGTAAACGCCAGATGATGCCATTTGTCAGCCTCGAATTCAACTTTTTGCAGGATATCGATGACCTTCTTTTCCGTAGCGCTTTCCTGCCATAGAAGCCGCAGTTTATCATCGGGGAATTTGTAAAGGATCAATTTCGGCAAACCGGGATCGATGTTATTACCGGCTTCAAGAAAGAAATGCCATTTCCCCTCACCGGAGCCCCATCCCCACGGGCAGACCCACATCTCGATAGTACCTTCGTCAGAAGGTATGCCGCTGTCAAGGACCACTTTTCTAACCACCTTGTAATCCTTCTCTTTATCGGCATCAGGAGAAGCAAAGTACAACAGCGTTTTAGGAGAATCGGCATTTGCCGGCCCGCTAAAAATGCTTATCATAATTACCGCTAAAGCAGCGAGAAAACTTCGCATCACAACAGCAGACAGATAATTTGATCTCCCAGCAACCCTTGGATAAAACATTCTCTTCCTCCTTATGCCGCGATATCACGGCAGTACCTATGAATATTGCTTCGGCCGCCCCTAAACTTCCCGCCGATAAAACTGTTCACGCATCAGTTACCGATCATATAATTCATCACCTGAACGGTATAACGGGCGTTATGCTTCCACGTTATATGACCGTCAACCCATAGAACGTTGGCTCCTCCGTTATGGCGATCATGAATAACAAAGGTTTCGGTGTTAACGGTGTTCAACACATTGGCAGGCCTGTTAGCGATACTGGGATCATAATAAGCATCAGCCAGCAGAACTGTTTCGCTTGTGCGTTTAACATCGGCCAGGCTCCGCGCAGGAAATACATAAGCATTACCATCGTAATGAGAGCCGAGGAAATAGCAATTGTAACCATAATTAACGTAAGAATATCTCCAGGAATCGTTAGGGAAATCGTCGAACCCTGTCGCATGATCAAGATGACCGGCATCAGGGCAGAGCATTATCCGATTATTTGTTATGTATTTGGATTGCCTTAACACCCAGCCCCATTGATTTGCGTTATCTTTATTTTGCGGAGGAAAAACCTCATCCCAGTCTTGCACATACATGGCAAAAGCCATCCCCAGTTGCTTGAGATTACTCTGGCATGAAGCCTGCCTGGCTTTGGCCCTTGCCTTGCCGAAGACCGGAAAGAGAATAGATGCCAGGATTGCTATGATGGCAATCACAACCAGCAATTCAATCAGTGTAAACCCTTTATCGCTTCTTAACCCTTTCATTTCGCACATCCTTTACCTTATATTTCCGACAATACGGTCATTGCATCCTTTAAATATCACAGAACTCTTTAAAAAGTTTAAAGGCAAACCTCCACTGTAGACTTTATCATTATATTCCGGTTGCTGATATCTTCTCCCTGCATAATAGATGCAAGCAACAGATTTGTAGCGCTGTAAGCGATAGAATCTATATTATTGTCGATATATATGGCTGGCACCGGGAGCCTGTAATAAGAATAAGGCCTAGAGGTTACAAGTATAATATCTATCGCTCTTTCAAGCCCGAAACGTCCGGTTATCAAATGGCTTATCTCGCTGGCAACCCTGAAGTCGTGACAACAAATGGCATCAAACGGCAATTTATCAGCCCTGAATACATCTTTCAATGCAGAAAAAGCCCCCGTCATACTGCCGGCGCCTACATATACCAGATCCTGGAGGAATGCAAGATCGTTCTCCTGCAAAGAAGCTTTAAACGCCTCAAAGATTAATTTTTCCAGATAGCGGTTCAGGTCCTCATCAAAGAAAGCTATTCTTCTTTTACCGGCAAGTTTAAGCTGCTCAAGCGCTTTGTAAATGCCTATACCCAAGTTTACTTCCGCAACAGGAGAATCGCCTTTTATGCTATTGCTGTAATTACCCAACACCACATGAGGTATACCCAGTTTATTAATCACGCCGATAATCGTGGGTGTCAGCTTGCCCGAGATCAGTAACCCGTCGACTCTTCCGTCTCTAAGTATGGGCGGAAGATCAAATACCAGCGTTTCCTTGCCGATGAGATTCACAAAAACAAGATGAAAATTGTTTTCTGCCGCACACCCGGCTATTCCATCGATATGCCGGGAGTAAGCCGGATCGGAGAACTCCTTACCCACCAGCACAAATGCTATGCTGCGGGTAGATCCGGTTCGCCTCTCTCTGACAAGATCCTGTATACTGGTATTGAGACGATATCCGTTTTCCTCGCAAACACGGCGAACCCTCGCTCTTGTATTCTCGGAAACACCAGGCTTGCCATTAAGCACCTTCGATACAGTGGCCTTGCTAACAAAGGCCAGCCTGGCCACGTCCGACATCGAAATCATTTTAGATCTTCCAGATATCATACACAAAGTCACCAATGTTTACGAAACTTGTTACTCCGTTATTTACCATTTTATCCTTCAGCAGTTAAAATGTCAACCCCTTGTAGAGGTCCATAACATATTGGACTGTTGTAATTCCAAGCCGGCAGAAGCAAGCAGATAGCGCAGTGGAGGCTGCTTGTCCGGCAAGCCCCGATGGGGCTTCTCCGTATTATACCACAGCA
>Ga0172382_10010364_pt1 | contig 12535 bp, 9 predicted proteins | sample Leawel138RmetaG_FD_122245 | JGI IMG/M metagenome (GOLD analysis project Ga0172382, IMG submission 122245) | Leachate microbial communities from a municipal landfill in Southern Ontario, Canada - Leachate well 138R metaG | ecosystem: Engineered > Solid waste > Landfill > Unclassified | place...
CAGCTTTTCAAGCTCTGCATTTCTGTTTTTATTTTGGTCTAGTTTTTTGTTCTATAAGGTTTTTTTAATTTATTGAAGGTTCGCGCCATGTATTTGACAGAGTATTGTTTCATTTTTGAAACGCTGTGTGTTTCAATAGTGTTTCATTGAAACCTGGGTTGAGGTCTCTCTATGTTCCAGCCATCTGCTGCGCCCTTGCATGTCGTTGCCGTGGGGCTTCATGGTCTAAGGTATTTGTTCGAGGCACTGGCGCCCGAGTATCGGCGCCATGTTCAGATTACGCTGCTTGAACGCGCTTATGACGATGCCGTGGCAGGGATTAAATCGCTGGCCGGGCGTGAGGCCGTCGATGTGGTCGTGGCGGCAGGGTCAAATGGCGATTATTTACGCCAGCATCTGGCGTTGCCGGTTGTTCTGGTCAAGGTCAGTGGTTTTGATGTCATGGAAGCCCTGGTGCGTGCCAAATCAATCTCTGATCATATTGCGGTGGTCATGTATGCTAGTGTGGCCCCTGAGCTGGCCGATTTCGTGCAGGTGCTGGACATCCAGGTTGCTTTGCGGCATTACGAAACCGAGGCCGAGGCGCGCCAGTGTGTCCAGCAGTTGAAGGCGGCGGGTGTCCGGGTTGTGGTGGCGCCGGGTTTGGTAGTTGATCTGGCTGAGGCCGAAGGCTTGCAAGGTATCTTGCTGTATTCGCGCCGTTTGGTCAGAGAGGCGCTGGAAGATGCGGTTGAGCTGGCCAAGCATAGCCGACACGAGCAGGCGCGCCGGGAGCGTATCAGCACGATTCTGGGTAATTTGCGTGACGCTGTGCTGGCGGTTGATCTGCAAGAGCGTATCGAGGTGATCAACCCCGCCATGGCGAGTCTGTTGGGGCAAGCGCCTGACCAGTTAGTGGGCCGTATGTTGAGCGAGGTGAATCGCGATTTGAGCCTGGGTATTACGCTGCAGTCTCAAAAGGTTGAGACCGAGCGCATTCAGCGGATGGGGGATAAAACTGTCGTGATGACACGTTTGCCCATTATTGAACAGGGTAAGCTGACGGGGGCGGTGTTGATCTGTCAGGATTCTGCGGCGATTCAGCGGCTTGACCGGAATCTGCGCAGCAGCCGCAAAGCGCGCGCAATCGATACGCGCTACAGCCTCGATGACCTGGTGGGAAATAGCCTGGAAATTTCGAGGTTACGTGTTTTGGCTTCGGTCGCTGCAAAGCAGCGTTCATCCATCCTGATCACTGGCGAGACCGGAACGGGCAAAGAGGTGCTGGCCCAGGGTATTCACGCCGCAAGTGAGCGATCACAGCAGCCGTTCATTGCCGTGAATTGCGCGGCCTTTCCAGATCAGCTGCTTGAAAGCGAGTTGTTTGGGTATGTCGATGGCGCGTTTACTGGCGCCGGTCGTGGTGGCAAGATGGGCCTCTTCGAGGCGGCACACACCGGGACGATTTTTCTTGATGAAATCGGCGAGATGCCCATGGTGCTTCAGACCCGGTTGCTTCGTGTGCTGCAGGAAAGAGAAGTCTTGCGTGTCGGGGCCGTAGCCGCGACACCGGTTGATGTCCGTGTCATTGCTGCCACCCACCGTAATCTGGCGCACGAAGTAGAGTCAGGGCGTTTTCGGCGAGACCTGTTCTACCGGTTGAATATCCTGCCCTTGATTCTTCCTCCGTTGCGTGAGCGCAGGGATGATTTCCCGTTGCTGGTCAGGGCGCTGGTGCGCAGGTTGTCTGGTCAGTTTGGTCAGGTACCGGAAATTATGCCTGCACTTGTCGAGCATTTGTCGCATGTCGCTGTGCAGTACTCATGGCCAGGCAACGTGCGAGAACTCGAAAATGTCATTGAGCGCATGGTTGTGCTTGCCATGGCTTTTCCCGACCGCGATGCAAGAGCGTTGGTGGCAGAGGTTCTGGGAGTGGATTCATGGTCTTCCGAAGAACCCGCGACTGGGTGGGGGTACGGCTATACCCAGCAGCTTGAAAATGCCCGTATTCTGCAGGTGCTGGAGTCGTGTGGTGGTAACCATAAAGCAGCGGCGTCAATTTTGGGTGTCAGTCGAACCACTTTATGGCGACGTTTGAAGCGGATATCAGTCTGAACACCTGTGTGCCTGACCTGTGGCGGATCAGGGCGTCCAGCTTCGAATTGCGGTAGATAAGTTTTCAATTGTTTCTGAAGAAAGACCTTTTATTGTTGAGGGCGTGCGCGAGAGCTTGGGGGCAGGCGCCGGGACCAGCGTGTTGTCGACATTTACAAAGGCATTACGGGCGATGTTGTGTGGGTCTGTTGCCGCCTCGCTTAGCGTTAGAACTGGCATTACACATGCATCAGAGTCTTTGAAAATATTCCCCCATTCATCACGGGTTTTGCTGGCAAAACGTTGTTTCAGCGTTGCTCTTAGCTGATCTTGATGCGACGCATCGTTTTGTGAGTTGTGCAGTGATTGACTAAGATCGAGTTTCTGGCAAAGCAGAGCAAAAAATTGCGGCTCAAGAGAACCGATGCTGATGTGCTTGCCGTCAGCCGTTTCATAGACACCGTACCAAGGGGTGCCTCCATCAAGCAGGTTACTGCAGCGCTCTTCTGTAAACTGCCCGCGCAGTCCCTGCTCACAACTCAGGGTCATCATGGAAAGGACTCCATCGGTGATTGCGGCGTCGATTACCTGCCCGAGACCTGATCTGTTTCTTTCTACCAGGGCGGCAAGAATCCCTACCAGCAGGTACAGGCTGCCTCCTCCATAGTCGCCCAGCAGGTTGAGCGGCTGAACCGGCCCCGAGTTGCGCGAGCCTGTTGCGTGCAGGGCGCCTGTGAGGGCGATGTAATTGATGTCATGACCGGCAAGATGAGCCTTTGGTCCCGTTTGTCCCCATCCTGTCATGCGTCCGTAAATCAGCCGCGTGTTGATGGCTTGGGCCTGTTCCGGTCCTATGCCCAGTCGCTCCATGACGCCAGGTCGAAACCCTTCGATCAGGACGTCCGCATGCTTTATCAATGTCTTGACAGATTGAATTGAATCGGGATCCTTGAGATCGACCTCGCACACGCGGCGGCCACGACTAATAACCTGAGGAAAGTCATTTGATGCAGTGCCGGGTCGTGTCAATGTAATGATGTCTGCACCCATATCGGCGAGCATCATGCAGGCAAAGGGGGCAGGCCCAAGGCCTGCGAACTCGAGAATTCGAAGACCGGCCAAGGCTCCCTGGGTTTTATTCGAGGAGGATGCAGTCATGACTTATCGCGCAGCCAGGCGAAGGGCGCCGTCAAGACGCAGGGTTTCGCCATTGATCATTTCGTTTTCTATGATATGAATTGCCATGGCGGCAAATTCATCGGGCCGGCCCAAACGAGGCGGAAAAGGTACCGATTGGCCCAGGGAGTCCTGCACTTCCTGGGGCAGTGTGGCCATCATGGGGGTTAGGAAAAGTCCGGGGGCAATGGTTGCCACCCTGATGCCGAATCGGGCAAGTTCTCGGGCAGCAGGCAGTGTCAGGCTGACGATGCCGCCTTTTGATGACGCATATGCAGCCTGGCCGATCTGGCCCTCAAATGCGGCAGCAGAGGCTGTGTTGATAATGATGCCGCGTTCGCCAGCGGCGTTTGCACTACCGGTGCTCATGAGTGCTGCGGCCTGTGAAAGCATGTTGAAGCTACCGATCAGGTTGACTGTAATAACGCGGGCAAAGTGGTCCAGAGGTTGTGGTCCTTCTTTGCCCAAAATTTTTTCAGCGACGCCTATCCCTGCGCAATTGATAAGGCCTTGCAAACCGCCAAAATGCTGGACCGAGAATTGGGTGCATGCTTTGGCGCTTTCTGCGTCAGTGACATCGGTGGCGACATAGACAGCCCTTTCCCCCAATTTGTCCGACAGTGCCTGGCCGCGCTCATTGTCCCGATCGGCGATTACGACGTTGGCATTACGCTGATGCAAGGCGGTTACGGTGGCCTCGCCCAATCCAGATGCGCCGCCGGTCACGATGAAAGTTGAGTTTTTGATTTGCATGGTACGAGTTCCTCTTGAATGCCGCCTGTCAGATGGGCGGAAGGCGATTAGTTGTGTAAGTGTCATGAACCTGGGCGCCTGGAACGTAACGCCAAGTGCCTAGGTTTATTTATTTGTTTGTGGCAGGAAGCAGTTTGAAAGTACCGTTTTCGGCACGGAGTAGAACGCGAGAGCGCTCATCATGTCCGAAGTGGTCTTCAGGCGACATGTTGTAGATACCATGCACACCAACGACGTCCTTAGAGGCTTCGAGGGCGTCGCGCAGTGCTACGCGAAACTGCTCGGTTCCGGGTGTTGCCTTGTCAAGAGCTTTTGGAAGTGCTTGCTCTAATACTGCCCATGCATCCCACATGTGTCCGCCAAAAGAGGACAACGAACCTGGGCCGAACTTTTCCTCATACGCAGTGACGTAATTGACGATGGTTTTTTTTGTGGGTGCCGAGTCGGGTAGTTGATCGTGCGCCAGCAGGGGCCCCGCCACGAAGATGCCTCCTTCGACGTTGGAACCCCCTACGCGCAAGAATGCTGAAGAGGGAGCTCCATGCGTTTGATAAATCTGCCCTTTGTAGCCGCGCTCAACCAGCGTGACATGAGGAAGCGCCGCCGGTGTCCCACCACCGGCGACAAGTACCGCATCCGGCTTCGCACCAAGAAGTTTCAGTGTTTGGCCTACCACAGATGTGTCTGTGCGGTTGTAGCGCTCTATTGCAGAAAGCTTGATGCCGGCGGCTTCCAACATGGGCGTCATTGCTTTGATCCAGAGGTCGCCATAGATATCCCCGAATGCAATGATTCCAAGGCTTTTGACGCCGGTTGCCGTCATGTGTTCTACCAGCGCTTGACCCATAATGTTATTGTTTTGTGGCATTTTGAATACCCAGTGGTCCTTCTCGGGTGGCAGCTCCAGTGGTGCTAAAGCCATCACAGGCGTTTTGGACGCGACAATCGTATCGATAAATGATGCTGTATTGGCTGTTGTGGACGAGCCGATGATAACGTCGGCTTTGTTTTCGTTGATAAATTTGCTTACGTTCCGAGATGCTACGGTTGGGTCAGTAGTGTCATCCAGAACAATCCAGTTGATTTTCTTGCCTGCGACGGATTTTGGGAAGAGCTCTGTTGTTGATTTCTGAGGCCCCCCAAGAGCGGCTCCCGGGCCTGTTGCTGATATGGTGACTCCGATTGTGATGTCTGAAGCAAGCGCTAATGAACATGACATGGCAGTCAGGGAAAACAGGATGGTTTTTTTAAGTAATTTCATGATGTCTCCTCGATGGGGAATTAAACTGCTTTGGCTGACGAAAGCTCTGAGTCTTCTTCTGGTGAGTCATTTACAACGAATTCGTTATCTTCGCTGTCTCGGTACATACTCTCGATCACGGCTGCGCGGCGCTTGATGACCGCATTCTGATTGATGTATCCCTTGTCTGTTATTTCGCCGTAGTCAATGATCGGAGTGTCTGGCAAGAGCGTGAAACGCTCTATCCGCATGCTGTTGCTGTTATGTTTTTGGTTATAGGTTTGCAGGCCTTTTTTGATAAAAGCGTGCACTTTCGGGTTTGAAGCTAGTTCGGCTGTCGTCAGGGACTGGTCTTCCGCAATGTCGCGACAGGCGGACTGATTCAGAAAAACCAGCAGGCCCAGCGTTTCGCGATCATGACCAGTGATTACGACATCTTGAATTGCGGGTGTACACGCGCTAATTGCATTCAGACGTACCTGACCGCAATGCACCCATGTGCCGGAAAGCAGTTTGAAGTCTTCTGCGACTCGGCCATCAAACAAGATGCCCTTTGACGGGTCGTCCTGGTCGTCCAGCTTGCCTGCGTCGCCGATTTTGTAAAACCCTTCTTCGTCATAGGCCGTGGCTGTCAGGTCCGGGCGCTTCCAGTAGCCTGGGGTCACAATCGGGCCTCGAACACGCAGTTCCATCTTTGATGCAGAAGGGGCCAGCATCACCTCGACACCTGGAGCAGGCAGGCCAATGACTCCGGCCTTTTCGATGGTGAAGTAGACTGAGGTTGCCGTACATGTGGTTTCGGTGGCCCCCCACGATGAAACCATGTGAACCCTTTCGCCACGCGAGGCAATAGAGGCTGATTCCAGCCGGTCCCACAGGTTTTGCGGAAGGGCCGCACTTGCATAGAAGATCAGGTCAAGGTTCTGGAAAAATTTGTCTCGCAACGAGCTATCCCGTTCCAGGTACGGGAGCAGCGCATCAAAGCCTCGTGGTGCATTGAAATAAAGGGTGGGAGAAATCTCCCTCAGGTTGCGCACGGTTTTTTCAATCAATCCGGGCATCGGTTTGCCGTCGTCGATGTAAAGGCTTCCCCCGTTGCGCAGGACCAGGTTGAAATTGTGGTTGGCTCCGAAGGCATGGCTCCAGGGAAGCCAATCCAGAATGACAGGCGGGGAGTCTTCCATGAATGGCCAGCACTGCGCGATACTTTGCTGATTGGAGCACAGCATTCTGTGGGTTGTGATTACGCCTTTGGGCTCACCGGTCGAGCCCGACGTAAACAGAATTTTTGCTACCTGATCGGGGTTGACACGATCAAATGCCTGCGTCAGTGCCACAGAAGGTTGTGTTTGCAGCAGGTTTTTATATTGCACTGACCCGGGCAAGGTACCTTTGCTTATGACGACCGTCGTGTCCTCTTTTCTGATCGCCTCGATAGCACGAGCGTAGGGTTCGGCATTGGCAGCGTAGATCATGCCTGGGGTCACCAGATCAGCAATTGCTCTGATTTTCATCAGGTCCTGGCTTAGTAATGAGTAGGCCGGTGATACAGGAACGACAGGAACGCCTGCATACAGGGCGGCCAGTGTCAGACTTGCCAAGTCAATGCTGTTTTCGGAAAGTACCATCAGTGGCCGGCTGGATGAGAGGCCTCGATCCAGCAGTGCCTGCCCCAGACTTTCCACTGATTGCAGCATTTCACGGTATGTGATTTTTTGCCACTGATCGTTTTCGTCTCGTTCTGCCAGAAATACGTTGTTAGGTGTTTCTGCGGCCCAACGGCGCAGGTGAAAACAGAAGTGGTTGGGATAGGCTCTCAGGGCATGAGGGGAACGAAGTATTAATGTGCCATCATTGCGCTGTTCAAAATCTACGATCTGCTCTGCAAAACGCAGATGATTAAAGGGTGGTTTCACACTCATTATTGTCTCCTCGTGCTATGTTTTTCGCAGGTGTGACAATGCGTCAGTCGCCGTGAAAGCTCAGCGAGCTTTCAGCATGTTTTCTGAGTATTTGTTCAATGTTCGGGGTGATGGGGGCATCGCGCTTGAGTGAAGCCCTGGTGTCCATGAATTTGCCGGCGCCGATTGTATCGATGTAGCCAATGGGGCCGCCCAGATGCAGGGGGTAACCCAGGCCAAGAACTGCAGCAATGTCGGCATCAAGAGGGGTGGATACGGTACCGTCATCAAGACAGCGCAGGGCTTCTTCAGCCTGCGCAGTCAACAGTACGTCTTTTATCCAGGCGACTGTATCGGTAGCACGCTGCCACTCGTTGGGTGTTGTGCGGGAGATTTGACGGGCACTTTCTGACTCAGGCAAGGGCTGGCTGTCCATGCCAATCTGTTTTGCTGCGCTGTTAATCAAGACGGGTGAAATACCGTCGTTCACGAGTTGGCGAACTGTTTCTGAGTAAGCATTGCCGACACGCTCGATGTAGGTGTTTTGGCCGGCCTGGATGACGATGGGTACTTTGCGAAGTCGGCGGCTGAGATCCATGGCGAAGGCAATCTGGCTGTTTGTCGTTGTGTTGCTGCGGATGATCTCAATGAGTCGACGGCCAGGCCCGGCCAGACGCAGGTGAGCGCGGCCATCGGATGCCTGGTTTGCGTGGCTCCACAAGAAGGCCTGCGGAACCAGGTCTGTTAGCGTGTTTGATTCGTCGCCGTTAATGATGTAGCTGCACTGTTGCAAGTCTTCCCGAGTTTCGGCTAGGGTTACGTAGTCAGCCCACTCGGGCGGTAATGTGGTGTGGGGGGAGCCATGCCATTTGACGGGCAGGCGTGCGGCGACGGCCACATCAATAAAAGCTTTGACCGTCTCACTGTTGCCTGTAACACCGAGCAGTTCAACCTTGAGTTCTTTTTCGTGAGCTGGACGGCCTTTGAGTTTCGCGGCATCGCTGACACCGAAGAAATTGGTTCTCAGGATATTTTTTGACTCAACAGAGCAGGCGCAAGATACAAAATGTCTCAGTTCGGACTTGAGTCCGGTATCTAAATCGCTATTGTGCCCTTCGTAGATGGCACTCAGAATATGGCGAGGGGCTGGCAGGTTGTTATGGGTGCGTGCGGTAATGCGGGCGGTTTCGGTTGCAAATACTTGATAAACCTCAACTGGGCCGAGTGTGCCGCCCGGCAGCGTAAAGCCTTTGGTGTCCCAGGGTTGAGCAACTGGGGTGGCCTGGCTGGTTACCCAGGTTATTGCTTTCGGCAGCAGGTCTGTCTCGGCGACAACTTCGTGAACCATGCCAATGCCCAGTGCTTCAGTGGCCGTCACCAGGCGACCTTCCAGTAAAAATGGAAGTGCAGCGCGAACGCCAATGAGTCGGGGCAGCCGCTGTGTTCCGCCGGCACCGGGGAGAAGCCCAAGCGTGACTTCTGGCAGGCCAAGGCGAAGGGTTGGTTTGTCGGCAACGATGCGATGATGGCATGCAAGTGCTATTTCCATCCCGCCGCCAAGGGCTGAGCCAGCAAGGGCGGCACAAACGGGTTTTCCGCCCGTTTCAAGTCGTCGCAAAATGGATTGTGTAAATCGGGCTTTTTCGAAAATGATGTGAGGTGTGCGATCGCCAAGGAACGAAACTAGGTCGGCGCCTGTGACAAAGTCGCGTTTGGCCGATGCAATCACGATCCCCTTGACGGTTGAGTCGGTGATTGCGTGTTCGATGAGTTCAGCGAATAGCTTCAGGCTTTCGTCATTCATGACATTGACCGGTCTGTCTGTCATGTTCCAGGTCAAGACGGCTGCGCCTTCCGGGGTTACGTCATAATCGATCATTTTTAAATCCTTTCAATGATGGTGGCGGTACCCATGCCGGCACCAACACAGATAGCAATCATGCCGGTTTGCAGGTTCCGGCGTTCCAGTTCGTCGATAAGCGTGCCGACGAGGATGGCACCTGTCGCGCCGAGTGGGTGCCCCATGGCGATTGAGCCGCCGTTCACGTTGACCCGCTCAGGATCAACGTTCATTTCAGCCATGAATGCCAAGGGCACCGCCGCAAATGCCTCATTGATCTCAAACAGATCAATGTCCGATATAGACATGCCTGCACGATCCAGGGCTTTGCGCGCTGCCGGTGCCGGACCTGTAAGCATGATGGTGGGGTCGCTACCTACCGAGGCATAGGAGCGTATCCGGGCGCGAGGCTTGAGCCCGATTGCCGAGCCAATTTCACGAGTTCCGAGCAGGACGGCTGACGCTCCGTCAACAATTCCCGAAGAATTACCCGCGTGGTGTATATGCCTGACATTCTGGATATGCGGATAGCGCAGTTGGCACACGGCATCAAAGCCGCTCTTAACTCCCATAAATTCAAATGAGGGCTTTAATGCGGATAGAGACTCCATGCTTGTGGATGCCCGGATGGCCTCATCGCGGGCAAGTACCACCATACCGTTATCGTCAATGACCGGTGCGACCGAGCGATTGAAATAGCCTGCGTCCCATGCCCCCGCTGCCCGCTGGTGAGAGCGGACTGCGAAGGCGTCAACGTCTTCACGGCTAAACCCCCAAAGTGTTGCGAGCACATCGGCACCGACACCTTGAGGGGAGTAGCCCGTGTAAGTAGCGACTTCCGGGTCACTGTGAACAGAGCCTCCGTCCAGAAACAGAGGTACCCGGGATAATGACTCGACACCACCCGCGACAGCGAGCTGGTGTACCCCTGCAGCAATCTGGGCTGCAGCTGTGTTGCATGTTTCCAGTCCTGAAGAGCAGTAGCGGTGCACTTGTACGCCAGGAACGCTTTGGTCGAAATCGGCCATCAGCAGTGCGGTGCGAGCAATGTTTGCTCCTTGTTCACCAACGGGTGCAACGCAGCCCAGTGAAACGTCATCAATCAGGGTTGTATCGATTTGACTGCGGTCGCGAATTGACCGAAGGGCTGTTGCTGCCAGTGCTGTAGGGGTGATTTCCCGGAACGAACCGCCTCGACCTGATCTGGCTCGTGGTGTCCTGACATGATCATAAATATATGCTTGCACTTTTTACTCCGAAAATGTGTTCATGAAAAAAGCTGTCGGCTAATGAGCTCTTTCATGATCTCGTTAGATCCACCAAAAATTCGCAATACGCGAGCGTCCGCATAGGCGCGGGTTACAGGTTGCTCCCACATATATCCGTAACCGCCGTGCAGCTGGACACATGTGTCGACAACGCGTCCAACCAATTCTGTGAGCTGCTGTTTTGCGATTGCAGCCGTGACAGAGTCAAGCTGATTGGTTGCCTGCTTTTGAATGCACTCATTCAGAAAAGCGCGTGCCACTGTCACCTGAGCTTTTGCCTCGGCCAGTGTGAACCCGGTATTCTGGAATTTTGAAAGTGATTGGCCAAAGACTTTGCGCTCTTTCACATAATCAACGGTTTGTTGCAGTATGGATTCCGCTGTGGTCAGTGCTGCGATGGCGATGACCAGTCGTTCGCGAGGTAGCTGGTTCATCAGGTAGATGAAGCCTTTATCAGGTTCGCCTAGCAGGGCAGAGTCTGGTACGTGCAGGTCATCAAAAAAAAGTTCCACGGTGTTGCTGGCTCGCATCCCCAACTTTTCCAGGCTACGGCCACGACGAACGCCAGGTGTGTTCGCATCGACAGCAAAAAGTGAAACACCTTTTGCGCCTTTTTCGGGCGATGTTTTGGCGCAGACTACGATAAGGTCTGCGATTCCACCATTGGTGATGAAAGTTTTCGCACCGTTAATGATGAACCCACCCTCAGGATGCCTGCGAGCAGATGTCGTCATGGCCTTGAGGTCACTGCCTGCACCGGGTTCCGTCATGGCGATTGCAGCGATTGCGCGCCCGTTTGCAAGACGTGACAACCAGGCTTCCCGTACGGACTGCGTGGCATATTCACGGATGTAGGGCACTACGATGTCAGAGTGCACCATGAAGCTGTATAACGGCCCGGAGAGCCCCTGCTCTGCCAAGACCTCGATTAGGGCAGCGGCGTGCAGAAAACTGCCACCTTGTCCGCCATCGCTTTCGGGAAGATCTACGCACAACAAACCGTTGTCACCGGCCGCTTCCCAGACGTGTCGTGGCATGGTGCCATCATGCTCCCATTGGGCATGGTCTTTTCCGAAGCCGTTTTTGCAGAAGCGAGTCACCATGCTTCGATACAGTTCTACGCTTTCATTGTCTTCCGGCATTGAGCAATTTTGTAGTGTCATGACTGTCTCAGTTTTTGTTTTGATGAGCTAACTGTATTTTTAACAAACGAGTATGTCAATCGACTTTCTCGGTTATAATTGCTGCGTCACCGCATTTTTATTCAGTTTTCTCCAGGAGGACATTCCGTGGTTAAAGAACCACTGCGTTCTGCAGATACCCCAAAAAGTGGCTTCGAGTCTCAGGAATCAGCCGAGTTTGTTTCCAGGCGTCCTCGTGTTGCACCTGAAGTTGAGACGGCTGTTCTGGACTACTCCTTTATGTATCCGTCGCATGGACAAGACCGGGTTGCACGAGAGCTATGCTCAGACAAAATTCGCATATCGGCATCAGGCGTTCGATATGTCTGGCAGCGTCATAATCTTGAAAATATTGAAAAACGCGTTGCCTGGATTGAAAAGCGGGTGGGGAGCGACTGTACGTCCTGGGGGGAAGATCAAGCGTTGGCAAGGTCGCGGGTGTTAAACACGCGAGTAACTCGTTCGATCGGTGCAAGTATGGTCGGGAAAGAAGTGGGGAATTTTTCCAGGAGCATGCACATCCTGACGGTTGCTGCCCGTCTGCTCAGAGAGCGCAGTTTCGAGGCTATATCTTTGCGGGATATCGCCGTGAAGTCGCACGTTCCTTTAGGGTCGATTTATTATCACTTCCCGACGAAAGAAGAGCTTTTTGCTGCAGTTTATGAAGAGGGAAGTCATCGACTGATGGCTGATATGCGACAGGCTCTTGCAAAGAGTGAGGATCCCTGGGAGCGCCTTGAATTGGGCTGTAAAGCGCACTTGAATAACTTATGCGGGGGCGATGATTTTATGGCGGTCTCTATGCCCACGAGACTGCCCGAGCTTTCGGTGTCGGTACGAAAGCGTGTGCAGATGCTTAATGCGGGATATGAAGATGTGTTTCGTAAACTGGTCGATGACTTACCGTTAGTGGAGGGAGTGTCTCGATCGGTTCTCAGACTGCAGATACTTGGGGCGCTTAATTGGACGAGTATTTGGTACAAGCCAGACTTGGTGTCACCCGAGGGGCTTGCCATTCATCTGGTTCGATGCTTTCGTTCGGGATGTGATGCTTCGCGCTGACCGTCCGTTCACCTGCGAGGCGGAAGAAAGACACGGACTGG